>UMGW01043058.1_pt1 | contig 26250 bp, 26 predicted proteins | sample 1965371 | NCBI WGS metagenome assembly UMGW01 (sample SAMEA4836082, study PRJEB28245) | human gut metagenome | biome: gut microbiome; material: fecal sample | place: Denmark | collected 2008
ACCATTGTTTGCTCCCCCTACTTTCCGTGAAGAACCGTTTTTTTCTGTATGGCTTGTCGAAATGAACCGTTCCTCTCAGAACTGCGTCTTATCAGCGAACAAAACAAGCAAAGGAGGATCATCACGATGCAAACCACTGCGAAACGCGCATGGCATCGTCTGCGGACGCTTGCGCCGGAATATGCGCTGTATCCGCTCATCGTCCTGATCGTTCTGCTGGTGATGGGCGCGTTCACGGGACGCTTTCTGACGACGGACAACCCGTATGGCTCGTACACCATTCAGGCGTGAGCGTGGCTGGAAGGACATTTGGATGTCAACCCGAATTTCACATGGCTGGAATTGGCGGAGTACGGCGGCAAGTTCTATGTGAGTTTTCCGCTGTTCCCATCGTATGTGATGCTGCCGTTCGCGGCGATTTTCGGGCTGGATACGCCGGATCACTTCATCAATCTGGCGGTGACGCTGCTTGGCATTGCCTATGCGCTGCGGATTTATCGGCGGATGACAGGCAGCTCGCACTATGCGGCGCGGTATGTGCTGTACCTGTATCTGGCGAACGGGTATCTGTTCATTGCCCTGCAGGGCTGGGTGTGGTTCCTGGCGCAGACGATGTGCTTCACGCTTTCGCTGATGGCGGTAGATGCGGCGCAGCGCGGCAGAAGCGGCTGGGCGCTGGCGTGGTGGGCGTGCGCAGTTGGGTGCCGACCGATGGCAGCGCTGTATCTTCCGCTGCTGGTGTATCTGCTCAACCAAAGCGGCGTGCGGCATAGCTGGAAGCGGCAGATTGCGAATCTGCTGCCCGCTGCGCTGATTGCATCCAGCTACATGGTGCTGAACGGCCTGCGCTTCGGTAATCCGCTGGAATTTGGGCACACTTACCTGCCGGAATTTCAGCTGGCGGAGAACGGACAGTTTTCGCTGGCGTACGCGTGGGAGCATTTGCAGCAGCTGGTGCGCCTGCCGAAATATCAGGGGAGAGGTCAGCCGCTGGCGTTTGATCCGTATGACTGCATGGCGTTCTACCTGATTACGCCCATGCTGGTGACGTTCCTGTGCGTGTATTTCTATGCGCTGATTCGCCGCCGCCGCGGGAATGCGTTCTGGCTGATTGGGCTGCCGCTGATGGTCGGGGCGCACTTGATGATTATCGTCTGCCACAAGACGCTGGGCGGCTTCCAGTTCGGCAACCGCTACTTGCTGGATATGCTGCCGTGGGTGTATGTGGCGATTCTCGCCCTGAAGCCGCAAAGCGGGCGCACGTCGATCCTCAACGTTCCGCTGATGGTGATGGGGTTCTGTATCAATCTGCTCGGCGCAGTCGGCGCGTATGCGGGGTGGCTGTAAAGAGCGCTGCCCTTTGAATCCCTTCGCGATTGAGTTGATTTTTTCTTTCATACTGCTTTCGCGTGTTAATGCAGGGGTTTCGCCTCTGCGGAGGCGACCAAAGGGCTTTCCGATCGCCCTTTGGAAACCTTCGGTCGCACCCATGTTTATTGAGCTTTAGCGGAAGTTTTTTAGTTAGCGTACCTTTCGTCTTCCCTAAGCAATACCAAAACATCCTCAATGCAACCCATCCGCCAAGGAGGTTCCCTTTATGCAATGCACCCTCTGCCCGCGCGCCTGCCGCGCTGAGCGCAATGAATCCACGGGCAACGGCTTCTGCCAGCTGCCGACCACCATGCGCATCGCCCGAATCGCGCCGCACCTCTGGGAAGAACCGCCGATTTCCGGCAAGAACGGCACGGGCGCGGTGTTCTTCTCCGGCTGTACGCTCCGCTGCGCCTACTGCCAGAACGCCGACATCAGCCACCGCAACGCCGGACGCCCCTTCACGCCGCGCGAATTGGCGGATTCTCTGCGACGGCTGGAGGATATGGGGATGCACACCATCTCCTTCATCACCGCGACGCCTTATGTTCCACAGATATTGGAGACGCTGGATATTTACCGTCCGCATGTGCCGCTGGTGTGGAATACGTCGGGGTATGAGACGGTCGAAACATTGCGGATGCTGGACGGCGTGATGGACGTGTACCTGCCCGACCTCAAGCACCGGAGCGAAAAGATGGGGCAGCTCTGCGCGAAAGCGTCGAACTACTTTGCTGCTGCATCCGCCGCCATCACCGAGATGGTGCGCCAGACAGGAACGCCAGTCTACGATGAGAACGGTATCATGAAGCGCGGCACACTCATCCGTCACCTGATTCTCCCTGGTCTGACGAGCGAAAGCTGCCAGCTGCTGGATTGGGTGAAGGAGAACCTGCCGGAGGGTGTGCCGGTCAGCCTGATGCGGCAGTACATCCCGTGCAACAACGTGTCGATTCCGGGCTTGACGCGGACGATTACGAACCGCGAATATATCCGCGTGCGCGACCATATGCTGGATTTGGGACTGCCAGGGTATCTGCAGGAGCCGGAAAGCGCATCGGAGGATTTTGTGCCCGTTTTCTGCAAGGACGAGAGCTTTGTGTGAAAAATGCGCCCTAAATGGAAGGAAAATGTTGCGCAGAGCCGCTAAAATGCTTGTATTCCGGGAGAAACTGTGGTATACTGACAAGTGTGAATCCATGAACCGCTGCCCTGGTTTTCAGGGAAGCGATTTTTCAGCCGGGTCTGTCCGGTGTTTCGGGTTGCAGAAAGAAGGGCTTGACATCTGAGAGTGGACATGGCTTGGCGGCATCGGGACAGTGTTACGGGCAGAGGTATGCCCGCTGTGCTGTCGTGGTGCTGACGGGTGATGGGAGCCACTCTTTTTGATTGCCTGCACATTGCAGGCGAAAGTCCTTCGAAAAAAACGAACCCGCAGTGAAAGAGGTGAGGAGTTATGGCGAAAGCGGAATTGACGACCGTTGTCACGCCCAAATGTCAGCGTCTGGCGGATGAAATGGGCTATGAACTGGTGGATGTGTGCCTTGATAAGGAGAACACGGGCAAATTCCTGCGCATCTATGTTGATTGTCCCGAAGGCATGTCGCTGGATGACTGCGAACGGTATCACCGCGCCATTATGCCGCTGGTGGAATCATACGATTTCGATTTCCTCGAAGTATCCTCGCCGGGCATTGACCGTCCGCTGAAGAAGGATCGAGATTTTGAGCGCGCGCTTGGCGAAGAGGTGGAGGTTCATCTGTTCAAAGCCGTGGACGGTCAGAAGGTCTTTACGGGCATTCTGTCGGACTTTGACGCGCAGGACATGGTGCTGACCATCGCGGGCGAAGAAAAGCGTTTCGCGCGCAAAGCGGCTTCGCTGGTGAAGCCGGTGGTTGACATGGAAGGCGTCGAAGACGTCGATTTGGGCGAGGAATAACCCGGCAAGCCGATTCCCCGCAAGAAAGCAATTTTCATCGGAAATGAAAACCATTGCGGAAGCAGCTTCCGCATCAGAAACAGCATAAATTATTGAAGGGTGACACAGTCATGAGAAAGACCAAGACAACTGCTGCGCCGAAAGCAGATCCACAGAACAAAGAACTCGTGGAAGCCATCCGCGCGCTGTGCCAAGAGAAGGATTTGAGCGAGGATATGCTCTTCGCCACGGTCGAGGATGCGCTGAAAAAGGCGTATGCCAAGAACCGCGCCAAGGGCGAGGCAGAACCCTCCGCCAACAACATTTCTGCGACCATTGACCGCGCGACGGGCGAAATTCATGTGTATACCCGCCGCCTGATTGTCGAAGAAGTGGAGAAGCCCGCCGACCAGATTTCGCTGGAGGAAGCCCGCGCGATTAAAGACTCCTACCAGATGGGTGACATTGTGGAGACGGACGTGACGCCGCGCAACTTCCTGCGCGTCGCCGCGCAGACCGCCAAGGGCGTCATTATGCAGCGCCTGCGCGACGCAGAACGCGGCCGTGTGTATGAAGAGTACGCCGACAAGGAAAACGAAATCCTGACGGCCGTCGTTACGCGCGTGGATGACAAGGGTGCTGTGGTGGAGCTGATGGGCCGCACCGAGGGCTACCTCGAACGCGATCAGATGATTCCCGGCGAAGTCATCAACATGGGTGACCACCTGAAAGTCTATGTGCTGGAAGTGCAGCGCGGCGACGACATGACCCTCCGCGGCCCGCAGGTGCGCGTCAGCCGTACGCATCCGAATCTGGTCAAGCGCCTGTTTGAGATGGAAGTGCCGGAAATCGCTGGCGGCAAGGTGCTGATTAAGGGCATTGCCCGTGAAGCGGGCAGCCGCACGAAGATGGCGGTGCATTCCACTGAGGTGCTGATTGACCCGGTGGGCGCGTGTGTCGGTCAGCGCGGCGACCGCGTGACCCGTGTGGTGGATGAACTGCGCGGCGAGAAGATTGACATCATCAAGTGGAGCGAGAATCCGGCGGAATTCATTGCCAACGCGCTGAATCCGGCGAACGTCCGCGAAGTGTACACCGAGGCGAGCGGTCAGCGCTCCTGCATCGTTGTCGTGCCGGACAATCAGCTGTCTTTGGCCATCGGCAAGGAAGGTCAGAATGCGCGTCTGGCGGCAAAACTGACGGGCTGGAAGATTGACATCAAGAGTCAGAGCCAGTACGCTGAGCAGATGGCGGCGGCCGTCCCGCAGGTGGAGGATGAAGAACAGCCGGCACAGGAGCTGCCGGAGGATTTCCAGCCCTATGAGGGTGTGGAAGCGCCGGAAACGCCCGCCGACGGGGACGACACGCTGTAAGTTTAGGGAGCAGCAGGAAACGAGATTCGGCGGTTGACCCAAGCGGCAATCGCCAAAAGGAGCCTTGATGAAGCCGAAGAAAATCCCGATGCGCATGTGCGTCGGATGCCGGGAGAGCAAGCCTAAACGCGAACTCATCCGCGTTGTCCGCGCACCGGACGGCACCGTGTCCATGGATCCGGGCGGCAAAAAGCCCGGCAGAGGCGCGTATGTATGCCGACAGGAAAGCTGCCTGATGCGCGCCATCCGGCAGAAACAGCTGGAACGTCAGCTGGAAGTGCAGCTCACTGACGACGTGGCGGAAGCCCTGCGGCAGGAGCTGGCGCAGCTGTCCCAATCCCAGACAGAAGCGGAGGAAAACTGACGCCGATGGATAGGGAAACGAAACTGCGCGGGCTGATGGGACTGTGCGTTCGCGCACGACAGGCGACCTTCGGTGAAGATGGCTGCCTGAAAAGCATTCGTGGCGGAGGATGCGCCGTGCTGCTGCTGGACAGCGGCGCGTCAAAAGCCACTCAGGATAAATACCGCGGTGTCTGCGACAATGCAGGGGTGCAGATGGCGCTGCTGCCGCGGGGACTGCTTCAGGATGCAACCGGGCGGTCGGGCGTGGCAATGGCCGTCGCGCCGGGCGGGCTGGCAGAGCAGATCAGGCAGAACCTTCCCGTTGAAGGAAAAGAAGAGCACGGGCAACAGATGAAATCGGAAAATCATGGCGGGGGTGCAAGCGTCGAATGACGAAAGTGAAGCTGAAGGATGCCATCAAGGATTTAACCACGGACGCGGCGAAGGTGCGCGATGACGCATCCCGCGTGCGTCAGAGCGCAGACGGGCTGGCAAAGTCTCTCCGTGCGCTGGAGAACGGATTTATCAAGTCATTGAATGCGAAAGCGGAGCAGGAAAAGCGCGCCGAGGAGGAGAAGCGTCTCTCTGACCACTCCAAGGCGTATGTCATGCTCGACGTGGATGAGCAGGCGGCAGTGAATGCGGCGCGGCAGGAAGCGGAAAGGGCGGAAAGGGCGGAAAAGCAGGAAGCTAAGTCTGCCCCGAAGCAGGAAGCGAAGACGGAAGCGCCCAAGGGCGAACAGAAGCCTGCGCCGAAGGCGGAACCCAAGCCCGAAGTGAAGGTGGAAGCGCCCAAGAGCGAGCAGAAGCCCGCTCCGAAGGCGGAAGCCAAGCCCGAAGTGAAGGCGGAAGCGCCCAAGAGTGAGCAGAAGCCCGCCCCGAAGGCGGAAGCCAAGCCCGAAGCGAAGGCGGAAGCGCCCAAGAGCGAGCAGAAGTCCGCCCCGAAGGCGGAACCCAAGCCCGAAGTGAAGGCAGAAGCGCCCAAGAGCGAGCAGAAGCCCGAAACCAAGGCAGAAACCAAGCCCGAAGCGCCCAAGAAGCCCGCGATTGGTCAGATTATCTCCCGGCCGGGTCAGGCGCTGCCGCCCAAGCCGGTCGGATTGGCACCGAATGTCATCCGTCCGCCGCGGCCGCAGCAGCCCCGTCCGCAGGGACAGCAAGGGGCGCAGGGCAACCGCCCGCAGCAGGGACAGCCTCGTCCGGGCGGAAATGGTGCGTTTATCGCGCGTCCGCAGCAGGGGCAGCCTCGTCCGGGCGGAAACGGTGCGTTTATCGCGCGTCCGCAGCAGGGGCAGAATCGCCCCGGCAATGGCTCGTTCCAGCCTCGTCCGGGTGGAAACGGCGCGTTTGTGGCGCGTCCGCAGGGCGCACGTCCGCAAGGCGGCGCTGGCTTCCAGGCGCGTCCGCAGGGCGGCACGGGCCGTCCGGCTGGCGTGGGCATGAATCGCCCGAAGCCGGCTGTGCCGGATATGGCGCCCGCAATGGGCAAGGAGCGCGTCTCCAACTACGACCCGAACAAGAAGAACTACGTCCGTCAGCATGACCCGGAGCATGTGGCGCGCAACCGCAAGCAGCTCAGCCGCGATGCGGGTTACAGCGGATATGATGACGACGTGGTGCGCGGCGGCAAGCGCAGCCGCATGAAAAAACCGTCCGCACAGCAGATGATGGCGCCGATTAAGATCGAACACGCCTACATGAGCGGCGACACGATTGTCGTGCGCGACCTGTGCGAAAAGATCGGCAAGACCAGCGCGGAGATTATCAAGAAGCTCTTCCTGCTGGGCAACATGGCGACCATCAACAGCGAGATTGACTTCGATACCGCGTCTCTTGTCTGCGCGGATTTTGACATCACGCTGGAAAAGAAGCCGGAAGTGACCGCGGAGGATCAGCTGACCGCCGAGAACTTCGACGACAGCGAGGAGAACCTCCAGCCGCGTCCGCCGGTTGTGACCATCATGGGTCACGTCGACCACGGCAAGACGTCCCTGCTGGACTACATCCGCAATAGCCGCGTCACGGCGGGCGAAGCGGGCGGCATCACCCAGCATATCGGCGCATACACGGTCAAGATGAACGGCCGCGATATCACGTTCCTCGATACCCCCGGTCACGAAGCCTTCACGGCGATGCGTGCCCGCGGCGCACAGGCGACGGACATTGCGATTCTGGTTGTCGCGGCGGATGACTCGGTCATGCCGCAGACCATTGAAGCCATCAACCACGCGAAGGCGGCGAATGTGCCGATTATCGTGGCGATTAACAAGATGGATAAGCCGGAAGCCGATCCGGAGCGCGTCAAGACTGACCTGACGAAGTACGGCATCGTCTGCGAGGACTGGGGCGGCGACACGATTATGTGCCCCGTTTCCGCTAAGACTGGCGAGGGCGTCGATGAACTGCTCGAAATGATTCTGCTGCAGGCGGATACGATGGAACTGCGCGCGAACCCGAACCGTCTGGGTCGCGGCGTTATCATCGAGGCGAAGCTGGACAAGGCGCGCGGCCCGCTGGCGACTGTGCTGATGCAGAACGGTACGCTGCATGTGGGCGACAACATCATTGCGGGTCTGGCGAGCGGCCGTGTCCGTGCGCTGATTAATGACCGCGGTGAGAAGGTCAAGGAAGCCGGTCCGTCCACACCTGTGGAAATCATGGGCTTCGATGAAGTGCCGTCTGCGGGCGACGAGATGCAGGCTGTCGGCGACGATCGTCTGTCCCGTCAGGTCGCGGAGGAACGCAAGGCGAAGGTCAAGGCATCCCGCGAGGCGACGATGGCGAAGGTCAGCTTGGAGAACATGTTCTCGAACATGGAATCCGGCAAGCAGACGACATTGAACCTGATTATCAAGGCGGACGTGCAAGGCTCTGTCGAAGCTGTCAAGCAGGCAATGGAGAAGCTGAGCAGCGACGAAGTGAAGGTGCATGTGCTGCACAGCGCGGCGGGCGCCATCACCAAGGACGACGTGAACCTTGCCAGCGCGTTCAATGCCATCATCATCGGCTTCAACATCCGCCCGGATGCGTCCGCACGGGAAGCGGCGGAGCGCGAAAAGGTGGATGTGCGCCTGTACACCGTCATCTACAAGGCGATTGAGGACATGGAGCTGGCCATGAAGGGCCTGCTTGCGCCGGAGTACCGCGAGGTGCTGCTGGGCCATGCCGAGGTGCGCAATGTGTTCAAGATTACGGGCGCGGGCGTTATCGCCGGCTGCTACGTGACCGACGGCAAGGTGCAGCGCAATGCGCAGGTTCGCCTGCTGCGCGACAATGTGGTCGTGTTCGAGGGCAAGCTGAGCAGCCTGAAGCACTACAAGGAAGACGTCAAGGAAATGGCGGCTGGCTTCGAGTGCGGCATGAGTCTGGAAGGGCACAACGACATCAAGGAAGGCGATGTCGTCGAGTGCTTCATCATGGAGGAAATCCCGCGCTAATTCCATTTTGCGCAATGCAGGAGGCAGGGCAAAGTCAGTTCCATTTGGCTTTCCCTGCCCCTTTTTTCAAACATCCGCAAATCCATTGCGGCAGGGCATGATTGCATCGGCAGATGCGCAAACTAATGTTGCGATAAAAGTCAAGCCGCATGGGTGAGCGCTGCGAAGGGGTGTCGGGGGCGACCGCAAAGCCACCGACTCGCGCCCGCAGGCGCGAAATCCCTGCTTGCGGAAACAAGCAGCCATGTCTGAAAGACAAGCAGTTCGGTCGCGCCATCTGCGCGACACAGCATAAACGTTGAAAAGAGCAGCTTGGGGGGCACTTCTGAGGAAGCGCAAAGTTACTGGCAGGGACGCTTCGCTGCCTGCGCCTTTGTAGGTGGCTTTCTTGGAATTGAGCGCCCGAATAACAGTTGGGGCGTTGCCCCAAACCCCACAAGGGACGCTGTCCCTTGACCCTGCGAAGGGGCAAAGCCCCTCTCGACACCCATTGACCGGCAGAGCGGCTTGAGCGCGCTAAATCAACAAGTCTTTTCCGAAAGTTTTTCTTTTCCCTATCCCTACCTTTAGGAGGAAATCATGAGCTATCAGCGTATTGAACGCATTTCTGAGGAAGTCCGCCGCGAGGTGGATCGCATCATCCGCGACGAGGTCAGCGACCCCCGCGTGACCGGCACATTCTCCATCACCCGCGCCGAAGTCACCCGCGACCTTCGCTATGCTAAAATCTACGTCTCTGTGCTGGAGGACGATAAGCGCGAGCCGCTGATGAAGGCGCTGAGGAGCGCGGCGGGCTTTGTTCGCCATGAGCTTGGCAAGCAGATGGTCATCCGCTATGCGCCGGAAATCCAGTTCGTCAGTGACCAGAATATCGCCTATGGCGTGCATATCGCGCAGGTGCTGGCGCAGGCGCAGAAGAACCAGAGCGAAAATCAGCCGGAAGCGGCGGCCAACGAGGAAGAACCCGAAGCATGAATGGCTTTCTGAATATCCTCAAACCGCCGGGAATGACCAGTGCCGCCGTCGTAGGGTATGTCCGCCGCATGACGGGCGAAAAGCGCGTCGGTCACGCCGGGACGCTTGACCCCGAAGCGGCGGGCGTGCTGCCCATCATGATTGGGCGGGCGGCGCGGCTGTTCGACTATCTGGTGGATAAGGAAAAAACATATGTGGCGGAGTGTGCGTTCGGCGCGGCGACGGATACGCAGGACGCGACGGGCAAAATCATCGCGACAGGGGAGAATTACCCTGATTTTTCCGCCGTGCAGGAAGCGGCGAAGCACCTTGTTGGCGATATTGAGCAGCGCCCCAGTATCTTCAGCGCCATCAAGCAGGATGGCAAGCCCCTCTACGAACGCGCCCGCGATGGCGAGGATGTCGAAGCCCCGGTGCGCATTGTGCATGTGGAATCCATCGAATTGCACGAGGAAACGCCTGACCACGGCGTTCGCATGACGATTCGCTGCGGGCGCGGGACGTATGTCCGCTCCATCTGCGATGATTTGGGGAAGCTGACGGGCTGCCCGGCGCATATGCGCTTCCTGCTGCGCGCGCAGAGCGGCGTCTTTACGCTGGACAGCGCGATGACGATGGAGGAAGCAGCAGCGTATCAGGCGCAGGGGACGCTGCAAAGTCACCTGCTGCCGCTGGATTACGGCATCCAGCACATGCCGCGTGCGGATGCGCCGGAATGGCTGCGCAAGCAGGTGTGCAACGGTGTGAAACTGCCCGCGAAGAAGCTGCCCGGCGTATTGGCGCTGCCGGAAGGGCAGGCTGTGCGCGTGTATCTGCGGGACGAATTCTGGGGGATGGCGGCGCGGGAAGGGGAATTCCTCGTCTGGAAATGCCTGCTCCCGCCGGAGAAGGAGGAGAACAATGCGAATCATCCGTGACCCGAAGCGCCTGAACCCCTGCGTGCTGGTGCTGGGGATGTTTGACGGCGTGCACCGCGGCCATCAGGCGCTGCTGATGCGCGGAGACGAGCTGGCGCAGGAGATGGTGTATCCGCTGGCGGTCTGCACCTTCCAGCCACACCCGCTGCATGTGCTTGCGCCGGAGAAAGAACCGGTGATGCTGACGACGCTGCCGGAAAAAGCAGCGGTCATGCAGTCCTTCGGCGTGGACGGGCTGTGCGTGACGACGTTTACACGGGCGCGCGCCAATCAGTCGCCGGAGGACTTTATGGCGGAACTGGTGGAGGTGTACGCACCGGTTGTGATTGTGTGCGGTTTTAATTTCACCTTCGGCGCGGGCGGCAAGGGCAATGGACAGATGCTCAAGGAGTACGGCAAGAAGCACGGTTTCCGCACGGTGATTGTGCCGGAAGTCGTGATTGACGGCGAAACGGTATCTTCCACGCGCATCCGCCGCTTGCTTGCGCAGGGCGATATGCACGAGGTCAACAACTTGCTCGGCCGCGGCTACAGCATTGCGGGGCGCGTTGAGGAGGGCAAGCAGGTCGGGCGCACCATCGGCTTCCCGACGGCGAACATCACCATTCCGCCGCACAAGGCGCTGCCCGCGTTCGGCGTGTATGCCTGCTATCTGGAAACGAGCGGCGGCATTTTCCCGGCGGTGGTGAACGTCGGGCGGCATCCAACGCTGCCAGAAGGACACGTCACGGTGGAAGCGCATGTGCTGGATGAGTTCCTCTCGCTGTACGGGCGGAATGTCCGGCTGACATTCCTGAAATTCATGCGCCCGGAGCAGAAGTTCGACAGCATCGAGACACTGCGTGCGCAGATTGCGCACGATGCGGATGACTGCCGGGCCTATTTCGCGCAATTGCAATAAACAAATCACCCGTGCGGGGGCAGAAAAGCCGTTGCACGGGTGATTTTTGTAATTGTGGTTATGCTGCCTTTGCATAGAATAAACTTTTGTCGCAGGCGCGAAATCCCTGCAAGCAGCATAAATCCCATATGAAAAAGGAAGAAAAAAGGCTACTTCACCCCTCCAGCGCCGTTCGCAGACAAATCTCCAGCCCCTTCGCTGCATCCACGGCGGAAACGACATCCTCCGTCGGAATATGCACGAACACGCCCTCGCCGCCGACAGTCAGCCCACGGTCAAGCAGCGCAAAATACAGGTCGTTGCACACATATGCCCCAGCGGTCAGGCTCAAATCAGCAGGAAGCCCGGCGGACTTCATGGCGTCCACCATGCGCAGGACGTTCAGGCGCGTCATGTGCGCATCGGGACGCTTCGGGTCAATCTTCTCGCCGGCGTACAGCACATCCGCATTATCCGCAATCGCGGCGCGGCGGTAGTTTACCGCAATCAGCTCCGGCGTGATGGCCTTGCGTCCGCCCGCAACGCCGCAGCAGAGCGTGACGGTCGGGCGAATCCGCCGCATCATCTCCACCAGCAAATCGCCCGCCTGACCGTAGCAGACCGGCAACCGCATCCGGTATACGGCGTGCCCCGCAATCGTCTCCGGCAAAAGCGAAACTGCCTCCCATGAGGCATTGCGGCTGCTGCCGCCGAACGGTTCAAAGCCTGTGACAAGAATCGACATAACGCATCCCCTCCGCCCCTTATCATACCCTGCAATCGCCCGCAAGTCAATACTTGCCCCGTGCCGTCAAGTGTGTTATAATATAAGAGATATGCGCAAAGGAGGATTTCCCTATGCTGAAAAAAATCGCGTCCTTCACCATCAATCATGATACGCTCACGCCCGGTATGTATGTTTCCCGTATCGACGGCGACTGCGTGACCTACGATCTTCGGCTGAAATTCCCCAATCAGGGGGATTATGTGGCGCAGCCCGCCCTGCATACGCTCGAACACCTGATTGCGACGTTCGTGCGCTCTTCTACCGCATCGGAGCAGGTGGTGTATTTCGGGCCGATGGGCTGCCGGACGGGGTTCTACCTCATCCTCCGCGACAGCATGAGCAAGGCGGACGCTTTGCAGCTTGTGCGCGACGCATTCCGTTTCGCGGCGGACTTTGAGGGCGAAATTCCCGGCGCGAAGAAAATTGAGTGCGGGAATTATCTGGAGCATGATTTGACCGGCGCAAAGCAGGAAGCCGCGGCGTACTGCGGCGTGCTGTCCCGTTGTTCTGAAGCGACCATGGTTTATCCGGACTAAGGCAGGAGGCCGCGCATGAAGAAAATTGCAATGTTGGGCGACCTGCACGGCAACTTGACGGCGACGCTGGCAATGGAAAAGGCGCTGAAGGATTATCACGTTGATGAAATCTGGTTTCTGGGCGACGCGGTGGGCAAAGGGCCGCAGTCGCGCGAAACATGCGACTGGGTGCGGGCAAACTGCACCCGCTTCGTCGGTGGCAACTGGGATTATGGCATCGGCGGCAAGCGCTTCGCCGCGGATAACTATTTCTGGGATCAGCTGGGCGAAGAGCGCATGAACTGGCTGAACACGCTTCCGCTGGACATGGACGAGTGGATTAGCGGCACGCATTTTCGCTTTTTCCACGGCCGCCCTGTGACGGACTTGATGCTTGTGCAGCACGACAAGAGCGTTCTGGCACAGCCTTTCACAGCGAATGGCAAAGTTTACGGCGGCGTAGTTTTTGCCGACAGTCACCGTCCGTTCCTGCGGACGCTGGATGTGGGCTATATCGTCAACACGGGCAGCGTCGGCAACAGCATGGGTGTCCCGAAAGCCCACGCGGTGATTGTCGAGGGGGATTTCGGCTCGCGTGAACCGGGCGTTCTGCTGATGTCGGTGATTTCTGTGCCATATGATAATGAAGCCGCGGCAGAGGTTGCGCGCAGGGATGCGAATCTACCGCACCGGGAGGCGTACATTCGGGAAATCCTCACGGGGATTTATTCGCGGTGATGCTGGCGCTCCCCAGCACCCCTTGCGGGGGCATTGCCCCCATGCTAATTGATTTTGTTGTTGCAGAGGGAATCGCCTCTGCGGAGGCGACCAAAGGGCAATGAAAACAGACGAAGTCTGCGGTCGCCCTTTGGAAACCTTCGGCGCCACTCCTGTTAATTGATTTTTATCGAAGGCTTTTTAGTTAGTGTGCCTTTCGTTCTCCCAATAAACACTACCACATAGTAACATCCGGAGGCGAAGGCGAAGGGGTCAAGGGGGCGACCGCAAAGCCCCCTTGTCGCGCCCGCAGGCGCGAAACCACTGCACAAACACGCGAGAGTAGTAAGAAAATGTCACCAACTAAATCGCGCGAAAGGGTCAAGGGAGGAACTCCCTTGGGTGAATCAAAGAATGTTGATTGCTTGTGAAGATAAGAAAATGGAACTCGAACAGGGCATGACCGTTGAACAGTGCCTGATAAAGCTCGGCGTCAGCCGCGAAGGCGTGCTGGCCGTTCAGCAGGGAGGACGCGTGCTGGAAATGAACGCACCCGTCACCCAGCCGGGGCTGCTCCACCTGCTCACCATGCACACGGAGGAAGGTCGGCGTATCTATGAGCGCTCGGTGCGCTTCCTTCTGCTTGCGGCGACAAACCGCGTCCTGCCCGGTCAGCGCGTCCGCATTGAGTATAGCGTCAGCGGTGGCGTGCTGCTGCGAATGCCCGGTCACGCCATCACGGAGGAGGAGACGCGCGCCATCGCCCGGCAGATGCACGCTCTCGCGGCGCAGAATCTGCCATTTGAGAAGAAAGAATGGACGCTCGACGACGCCATTGCTTACTTCGACGCGCAGGGGCAGGCGGATAAAGTCACGCTGCTCTCCCGCCGAACAACGCCGTTCTTCCATATGTACGGGTTGGACGGTATGTGGGAATATTTCTACGGCGCAATGGCGACGCGCACGGGCATGACGCAGGTCTTTGAACTCACTTGGCTGCCCGACCGCGGCATCGTTCTGCGTCTGCCGGCAGCCAATCACCCAGAGAAAGCTGCGCCGTATGTGCATCGCGCGGGGCATCTGGCAGTGTTTGACCAATCGACGAGGTGGTGCGCGCTGCTGGGCGTCAACAACGCCGCCGACGTCGCGGAGATGATGGAGGGACACCGCTTCCGCCACTTCATCCGCCTGAATGAAGCGCTGCACGACAAGGCGATTGCCGACATTGCGGCGGATATTGCCATCCAGCACAAGAAAATCGTGCTGGTTGCCGGGCCGTCTTCGTCCGGCAAGACGACGTTCGCCCAGCGATTGGCACTCCACCTGAACGTCATCGGACTTCAGCCGCTGGTGATTTCGCTGGATAACTACTACCTTGACCGCGACAGCATCCCGCTGCAAGAGGACGGCACGCTCGACCTCGAAGCCATCAGCACGCTGGATGTGCCGCTCTTCCGCCAGCATTTGGCGGAATTGCTGGATGGGCGCGAAGTTTTGCTGCCAACGTTCTCCTTCAAACTCGGCAAGCGCAATCCGGGCGGCACGCCAGTTCGCCTGCGGGAAGGGCAAGTGATGGTTATCGAGGGCATCCACGGGCTGAATCCGGCGCTGTCCGAGGGACTGCACACGGATGCCATCTACCGCGTGTTCGTCAGCGCCCTGACATGCTTGAACCTTGACGACCACAACCGCATCCGCACGACGGATGTCCGCCTGCTGCGCCGCATCGTGCGCGACATGCAGTTCCGCGCGACGCCGCCGAACAACACGCTTTCGATGTGGCCCAGTGTCCGCCACGGCGAAGAAACGTGGATTTTCCCCTATCAGGAGAACGCCGACCGCATGTTCAACACCGCCCTGCACTACGAGCTGCCCGTCCTGCGCCACTATGCCTACGATCTCTTGAAGGCGATTCCGCCGGAGAATGAGAACTATCTGGCTGCGCGCCGGCTGATTAAGACGCTGAACTATTTCCCGGATATTGACGAGGGCGTGCTGGCGGAAATCCCCCCGCTGAGCCTGCTGCGTGAGTTCATCGGCGGCTGCACGATTGAGGAAGCGTAAGCCATTTTGCTTGAAGCCTCAAAAGTGGCGATTCTCCCTGCAACGATAAAGTGTTACCGAATTGAAAAACAAGATTGCTTCGCTTGATGAAAGCGCAAAGCTGTGGTATAATAACGGCAGACGGAAGGAGGCTGATATTCCGTGTTCCAGATTGGAAACGAACGGGTTGCATTGGTGACGGATACGTCCTGCGATCTGTCGGATGAACAGCTCAGTCAATATGATATTCGCACCGTTGCGCTGCGTGTAGCGACCAGTCAGGGAGAGTTCCGCGACCGGCTCGAAATCACGCAGGAGCAGCTTTATGATTTGCTTCAGCGGGAAGTACCGAAAACATCCCTGCCGCTGCCGGAGGATGTCAGCAACCTCTACCGCACCCTGCACGACGAGGGCGCAACGAGCATCCTGCACCTGTCCATCAGCGGCAGCCTGTCCGGAACGTTCAACATGGTCTCCCTGCTTGCGGAGGATTTTGAGGACATGAAAATTCATGTTTTCGACTCCAAAACGCTCTCCTGCGGTCTGGGGCTGCTGGTGCTGGAAGCGGCGGAATCGCTCCAAAACGGCATGTCGGTGGAGGATACCATCGCGCTGCTGGAAAAACGCCGCGAACATCAGCTGGGCGCATTCGTCATCCGCACGCTCGAATTCCTGCGCAAGGGCGGGCGCATCGGGCGCGTTGAGGGCGCAATCGGCTCGCTGCTGCAAATCAAGCCGGTCATCTACGTGAACGACGAGGGCGTCTACAACACGCTGTGCAAGGCACGCGGCTTCTCCAACGCGCTGACGGCGATGGTGGACGAGATCATCCGCCGCTATCAGGGGCACAAGGTGCGTCTGGCGGTGGTGCATGGCGCGGCGTATGACGATGCCGTGAAACTCCGCGACCGCCTGATGGAGCGGCTCGACGTGGTATCGAGCTTCATCAGCCCGGTCAGTCCCGCACTGGCGATTCACACCGGGCCGGGGCTGCTTGGCGCGATTGTACAGCTGGCGGAATAAAGGAAAAATGCATCAATTGCATATCTCGGCGGCTCTGCTGATTTTCGGAAAAAAGAAAGTCGACAGAGCCGCTTTGCTTTGGAAAATTTTCACCCGCTTCGTTTTCAATGGCAAACGAAGAAGGATTCTTCATGGCACATAAAGGGGAGCACAAATACAGATTGGCAACAGCTCACATGGCTTTGCTATGCGAGAACGGGCAAGGGAAAAAACTTGCGTGTGCAGCGGCGCAAGCGTTCCTTCCTGCCGTTCGCGTCTGTGCGCTATAATACGTCTGCACCCCACGGCGGAAGGAATGGAAATTCCGATGGGCGGGCGACAGAAGTGCGGAAACCCGAAGAAAAAGTCTGCTTTTTGATGCGCTGATTCCACCTGTAATTCACCCGGCATGTAATATCCCCTTGCAATACACGATTGCCTATGTAGTGTTTTTGTAAATTCCAACTTCTTTTGTGTTTTCTCTGTATTTTTGCGCGAAATATGTCGAAAAATAACACATGCTACTTTTCTTTTCCTGCAAAATGTGCTAAAATAGGCATACGAGAACTTCCAGTGGTGCAGTTTAGGCGTCAGGATACAGCGCTGGAAGGCCGTTTTTCAATCATGGTATGCGTGAAGGGTATCGTGTATTGATTATAATAACCATTTTCTGACACTGACGCTTTGCTAAGGAGTTTTTTCCTGTGGATGATGCGAAATACCCTGCTTTTGATACCAAACCCTACCGAATCGTGAAGAGCCGCAGTGAGGCAAGCGTGCCCGTGAACGTCGCGCCGACGTACTACATCGTGGCTTCTGATTTACAGGGCTTTCCCCTACAGCAGGCGATTCCGCTCGTCCAGATGTCCACCAACGCTCAGCTTGCCCCTCGCCCGCCCGAAAATCAACTGCCGCCGCTGCCTGTGCCGAGACCGGGTACGCCGATGCGGTGGTATATCGCCAGCCTGCTGCGGTGTCTGGGTGTTCCGGCGCGGCTGTCGGGGTTCAACTATCTGGTGGAAACGCTGCTGCTGCTGGTGAATCGCCCGTTTGAGACGCGACTGGTGACGGGCGAGGTGTACCCGGTGGTCGCAAAGCAGTGCAACACCACGCCCATCGGGGTGGATCAGGCGATTCGCACGGCGGTCAACCAGACGTGGCAGGAACAGAACATACCTGTGTACTGCGCGTTGATGGGGCGGAGTCCCGCGCCGCACGAGCCGCGCCCGACGAGCTGCGAGTTTCTGGCGAATGTGCTGATGTATGTGAGGATTCAGATGGCGGAGTGCCATTACTGATCACCCGATGCTGCTGTATGTGCCGATTGCGTTCGCACCGTTCGGAACGTTCTTTATGCGGCAATGGCTGCTGCGCTGGCCGGACGAGCTGACGGAGTACCTGCGCTTGGAGGGCGGGTCGAGCGTGAAGCTGCTGTGGTACTGCCTTGCGCCGTACGCCCTGCCGGGGATGCTGGCAGTGCTGGTGCAGCAGGGAAGCAAGCAGAAAGCGGCCTGATTGCATGCTGCGCAGAGAATTTTGCCTCCGCGGTGACGGATGCGTTCTGGCAGATGTGTTTACGCTGGTCTGGTAAATCCTGATTGATGCTTCAATTGAATACGGACGACGGTCATCCCCAGAGCAAAAGTCCCCCTTTGCTTTGGGGATTTATTTGATTCCGATGATTTCGTGGCGGCTGACTTGCAAATCCGACCGAGTTGTGCTACTATTTTGTCAGATGTCCAGCCTCCCATTATCGTGCCGAAAAAGCTGCCCGTCACGGACACCGACCTCTGCGCAATCAATCAAGCGATTGATGCTATTTCCGGATTCGCCCGCGCTGTTTCTCTTCTGGTGTGCGAGCGCAGCACTGCGTTTTATTCACGTTAGCCAGAATGAAAAACTCGCTTCGCATTTCAGCACATTCTTATCTGGAAATAGTATGTAGAACCAGCAATGCTGCTCACAACAAAGAAGGAGTATCCTATGCGTGAATACACCCCCGAACGGCTGCGTCACCTGACCCTGTTGGCGGAAAAATATCCTACTGCCTTGTCCGCGTACAGCGAAATCATCCGCTTGGAGGCGCTGCTCCGTTTGCCCAAGGGCACAGAGCATTTTATGAGCGACCTGCACGGCGAGCATGAAGCCTTCATCCACATTCTCAACAGCGCGTCGGGGGTCATCCGGGAGAAAATCGACCGCCTGCTGGGCGATACGACCCCGCCGGAGGAGCGCGCGGATTTGGCAACCCTTATCTACTATCCGCGGGAGAAGCTGCCGGAATTGAAAGCGCGTCAAAACGACCTCGACGGCTGGTATCAGCGGGTGCTGCTGCAGCTGATTGACCTCTGCCGGCTGGTGTCCAGCAAGCACACGCGGCGGCATGTGCGCGCCGTGATGCCCAAGGAGTGCGGCCACATCCTCGACGAGCTGCTCCACGCGCATTTCGAGGATCACGACAAGGAACAGTATTATGGCGAAATCATTGCGAGTATGCTGCGCTACGGGCTGGCGGATCAGTACATCATCGCCCTGTGCGAGGTGGTGAAGCGTCTGGCGGTTGACCGGCTGCACATTGTGGGCGACCTGTTCGACCGCGGCCCGCGTCCGGACATGATTCTCGAACGCCTGTACCAGTACCACGATGTGGACTTCCAGTGGGGAAATCACGATGTGGTGTGGATGGGCGCGGCGGCGGGCAGCCCGCTGTGCATCCTGACGGTGCTGAAAACGACGCTGGCGTACAACAACGTGGATACGCTGGAGCGCGGCTACGGCATTCCGCTGCGCTGTCTGGAGCATTACGCGGAGGAATACTACGCCCAGAGTGACCTGACCCGCTGGATGCCGCACGCCGACCCGAACGCGACAGATGTCCGCCCGGCGAATCTCGCGCGCGTCGCCCGGATGCACAAGGCGGTCACGGTGCTGATGCTGAAACTCGAAGCGGAGGTGATTGCCCGCAACCCCGATTTTGAGATGCAGGGGCGCGACTATCTGCGCCAAATCGACTATGACGCCGGAACAGTGCGCTGCGGGGGCAAGGTATATCCGCTGCTGGACTGCGATTTCCCGACCGTTGACCCGACTGCGCCGGAGCGCCTGCTGCCGCGCGAGAAGGACATTATCGCCCGACTTGTGCGTGATTTTAAGGGCAGCGAAAAGCTGCAAAAGCACGTCGAATTCCTCTTTTCACAAGGCTCGGTGTACAGCTGCGTGAACGGCAATCTGCTCTACCACGGCGCTGTGCCGATGGATGAGGACGGGCAGTTCACCGCCGTACGTTTCTGGGACGCAGAGTACAGCGGCAAGCGCTGGTTTGACTGCTGCGACCGCTGTGCGCGCATGGGGTACTTTGCGCCGGAGGGCAGCTGGCAGCGGCAGGTCGGGCAGGATTTCCTGTGGTATTTGTGGTGCGGCGCGGTGTCGCCTATCTACGGGCGGAGCGCCATGACGACCTTCGAGCGCCTGTATATCGCTGACCCGGCGACACATGCGGAAATCAAAAATCCGTATTACCGGCTGATTAACGACCCGGCGAATGTGGAGCGCATTCTGGCGGAATTTGGACTGACTGCGCCGAACAGCCACATCGTCAATGGGCATGTGCCGGTTCGGGCGATTGAAGGCGAGAAACCGGTCAAGGGCGGCGGCAAACTGATTGTCATCGACGGCGGATTTTGCAGCGCGTACCACCAGAAGACGGGCATTGCGGGCTACACGCTGGTCTACAACAGCCACGGCATGACGCTGCGGACGCATCAGCCATTCGAGAGCATCGAGAAGGCGATTCACGAGGATGAGGACATTGAATCATCAAGCGAACGCATCTACACCGCGCCGCGCCGGATTCTGATTGGCGACACGGACGAAGGGCAGCGCAAGCGCACGGAAATCGACGATTTGGAGGCGCTGACGGAAGCGTATGGGAACGGTTTAATCCGCGAAAAAATGGAATAAACGCAAACGGCGCATCCTCCTGTTCGGAGCGGTGCGCCGCAATGCTTCCTATTTATAATGCCAATTCTTCGCCGTCCTCCGTCAGCTTTTCCAGCACGCCGTTGTGCATCAGCCACGCTTCGCCGCACAGCATTTCGTCGCCGTCCCGCGCAAGAATATAGCTGCCGTCGGGCAGAATGTAGAACGTATGCCCCGCACTGTCGGCAGCGGTGATGTCCTCAAAGAGCCGCAAACCATCCAGCACGTTGTCCTTCACCTGATTGTAGTGCGGCAGGATGTTCCGCGTCGTCAGCCCCAAGCCGGAGATGAAACGCTGATAATCCGGGTCAACCGCTTCGCCGGGTTCTTCCGGCTGGGCATACACGGTGTCGGCGCAGTTCATACTGCCCGCGCTGATGCCGATGATAACGCCGTCGAAGTCTGCCAGCAGGTTACGCAAGTCCATCGACGCGAAAAAGGCGTTTTCGGTCGGTACATGCCCGCCGGAGAGCAGGATTACGCCGCTTTGCGCGACAAGCTCCGCCGCATCACCGGCGTTCCGCCTGTCCAGTACGCACACATCCTCCAATTCGATTTCCGCCGCCGCGAAACAGCCCTCAAACGTCGCCGCCATTTCGTCATTGCCCGCGAAAGCATCCGGGTCGCTGGCGATAATGAGCAGCTGCGCACCCGGCTCAACGCTGGCGCGGAGGTTCTCGACAAAGCCGTTGCGCGCGTCGAAAATACAGGGAAGGTCAAGCCCTTCGGGAACGTTATTGTCGCAGGGACTGCTGGTCAAAAAGAGCGTCATGCGGGAAAATCCCCCTTCTATTAGTCGCTGAATTGCCGAAAGGATTCGACGCGGAAGACGGAAATTCCTGCTGAATCGCGCGGGCGGGGGCTATCGGCAGAAGAATTCTATTTGGCGGATGAAAAAATCCGCATTTCTTTCGCTTCGGGCGCAAAAAAGGCTTTTCATCCGCACAAATTTGTGATACAATGAAGATGGCTATGCACGCGCATGAGCCTACTTTGCCGTTTGCTGAAAATGGCAGGTGTGTTTTGACTGAATCCGTGCCGCGGATTTGGAAATAGAGAACCCACAGACACCGAAACAATTGGAGGAATTGATTCATGATTACTGCTGGCGATTTCAAAAAGGGCATTACCGTGGAATGGGACGGCGGCGTCTGGACCATCGTTGACTTCCAGCACGTCAAGCCCGGCAAGGGCGCGGCTTTTGTCCGCACCAAGATTAAGAACGTGATGACCGGCGCGGTGGTTGAGCGCTCCTTCAACCCCACCGACAAGATGCCCAAGGCTATCATCGAGACGAAGGAAATGCAGTACGTCTACAATGACGGCGAACTGTACTACTTCATGGACGTGGAAACCTACGACCAGATCCCGATGTCTCTGGACAAGGTGGAGGACGCCATCCCCTATGTCAAGGAAGGCACGAATGTGACCGTCCGCTTCTTCAAGGGTCAGCCCTTCTCCGTGGAAGCGCCGAACTTCGTTGTGCTGGAAGTGACCGACACCGAACCCGGCTTCAAGGGCGATACGGCTTCCAACACCTACAAGCCCGCGACGCTGGAAACCGGCTACTCCCTGCAGGTGCCGCTGTTCGTCAACACGGGCGACAAGATTCGTATTGACACCCGCACCGGCGAGTACATGGAGCGCGCATAATTATCTGACTATAAGTTCAAACCGGCTCGGTGGACAGACTTCCTCCGAGCCGATTGTGATACAAACAAAACCATCATTAGGAGGGTTGGACATGAGCAAACTGACGGACAAAGTGAGCTACCTGAAGGGCCTTGCGGCGGGCATGAAGCTCAACATGGAGAAGGACAGCAACAAGCTGCTGCTGGAAATCCTCGGCGCGATGGGCGACATGGCGGAGGAAATGCAGCGCATGGACGAGGCGCACAGGGAGCTGCAGGACTATGTTGAGTCCATCGACGATGATTTGTCCGACCTGACGGAAACGCTCTTCAGCGACGAGGAAGAGGACGACGAAGATGCCGATGACGCGGACGAATGCGACTGCGAGGACTGCGCGGACGATACAGACGACGAGGATGATGCCGCCGAAGAGGAAAATCCCGACGACGACCTGATTGCCTACGCCTGCCCGAACTGCGGCGCTGAGCTGACTTTCCACGCCAACGACGTTGACTTTGACGAGAATACCCTCTGCCCGAACTGCCATCAGCCGATTTTCCCGGAAATCGACGAGGACAGCGAGGAAGAGACGGAAGAGTAATTTCCTAAATTAAGGCACCACCGCACAATTCGGCGGCGCGTCTGGCGATGTCTTTTCCGCCATCTGCGGCATACAAATTTCTCGATTTACCGCCAGTAAACCTTCGAAATTTGCATTTGCATCTGACGAAAAATCCATTCGCCAGCCGACCACCTCATTTGTGCGGTGTTACCTTAAAATTAAATGCAAAAAACAGGAGCATGGATGCAAAACGCCCATGCCCCTATTTTTGATTGCTAATACTATTTCCAGATGAAAATTCGCGGCGCATCTTGGCGCGGGTGAATCTGGAAATAGTATAAATTACGCGCGCAAATTCCCCTCATACGCCACCAGCACGCCGCCGACTTCCGCGTAGTACGAGCAAAGCCCGCGCAGTACGCCGATTTCAATCTCCGCGTTCGGAAATTTCTCCAGCAGCGCCGCTTTTAGCTCTTCTGCCGCACTCTGGTTCATGCAGTGGTGGATGTACACCTTCGAGCCGTTCCACCCCTGCTTCATCATGGCGCCCAGCATGTTCTGCATCGCCTTGTGGTCGCCGCGCGACTTTGACGCAATGACCAATTCACCCTTGACGCCTGCTTTGCCAATCACGCGGATGCCCAGAATGCCGACAATCGCGCCTACTGCCGCACTTACGCGACCGTTCGCGACGAAATTGTGCACCGACGCGAGCGAAAAAATCAAATTCGCACGGTCACGGAAGGCGGTCACAGCGGCAACTGTGTCCTCGAAGGACAAACCCTTGCGAACGCAGTCCGCCACCTTCTCCACCATTTGTGTGCAGCCCGGCCCGGCGCTCAGACTGTCAAACACATGAACCCGGCGCTCCGGATGCAGCTCCATGTATTCCTTCGCCGCCAGCATCGCCGCGTTGTAAGTGCCAGACATGGCGCTGGAAATCGTGACGCAATACACCGTATCCGCGTCGCCAAACGCCTTCAGCCAGCATTCCGTGTTCGGGCAGGAAGTCGTCGTTTTTCCCTTATAAGTGCGCAGAAAGGCGATCATGCCGTCAATATCGCAGTGCTCATCGTCCACAAAAACACGGTCGCCCGCATGAATCGTCAGCGGGACGGAGGCGAAGGGCAAATCGCCCAAGGTCAGCAAATCCGCGGAGGAGTCCGCGACAATCTTCGTCATCATCATCAATACCCTCTATCAAAAAAATCAGCCGCATTAGGATTCCAACATGCATATTAGCAGTTTTTCAGAAACTTGTCAAGAGGTCTGGAGCTTTTTCTTGACGTTTTGAATAACTTGTGATATGATAATACAAAAGGGGATGAACGTGTGATTGCACAGATTAGTGAGTTCCGGATGCCGCGTTACCGGGAAATTCCGGATGTGGGGCTGTATCTCGACCAGACAGTGAAGTACATGAACCGCTATTTGGCGCCATTGGGCTGCATGGAGATTACCACGTCGATGGTGAGCAACTACGTCAAGAAGGGGTATATCAACAATCCGGTGCGCAAGCAGTACAGCGCGGAGCAGATTGCGTACCTGCTGTTTATTGCCGTGGCCAAGTCGGCACTGTCGATGGATAACATTACGCGGCTGTTCCAAATGCAGAGAAAGACGTACACGGTGCAGCAAGCATATGATTACTTCTGTGATTCGCTGGAATCGACACTGCAGTACACGTTCGGGCTGACGGATACGATGGAGCGCTTCAACCCCGCGGACATGCCGGAGCGAATGATGCTGCGCGCGACGATTATCGCGGTAACGCACATCATCTATCTGTCAAGCCAGTTCGACGCGATGCAGGGGCAGGGAACGCTGCCGGCGAACGGACATCTGGCCCTGCCGGAAGAATGACATATGGTGATACGATTTTCTGCATTCATCTGTGCCGCTTGTTTGCGAATTTGGGCGAAATTCTCATTTGGAAATAGTATCAAAGAAGCGATTGCATTCGTGCAGTCGCTTTTTTCGGTGCGGATAGCTAACACGTTAGCCTAACAGGGCGCAAGAACATCAGCGCGAATCACTTAACAACGGTGGCGGAAATTCATGTTGAGGCAACGGAATGGTTGAAAAACGAACAAATGATACAGGAAAAGAACAAAAGTTACGCAGAAATAATGAAAGGAATTTGTTGAAAATCGCCCAAATTAACCAAAATGGGGTTGCGTAAACCGCGTAAGTGTAGTATAATCAAAAAGAGCAAAGTACTATTAGCTAATAATAGACTAACAAAAGGGAGCAACGGGTAATGGACAAGCGTGCTACATGCCGGAAAATTCTGCGGAAAACGGCGCTGTCAGTGCTGGCAGCGAGCATCCTGATGGCAGGGACGGTCGACGCGGTGCGGGCGGAGGAAACGCCAAACGTATTGCAGACGGTCGAAGCGGAGAGCGGAACACTGCTGGGCAAGGCGAAAATCGCTGCGACGGGAACGTGCGTGTCGGGACTGGAACATACCGGCGACGGGGTGGAAGTGACCGTGACCGTGCCGGAAGATGGACTGTACGACATCATCGTGCGGACGGCGGTCATCGGCGGCGGAACGAAAGTCAACGAGGTCAACGCCAACGGGCAGCACGTTGGGGATATCACCAATAGCGGCAGCTGGTCGGACGAGGTTGTGCCGTATGTGTGGCTGGAGGCAGGCGAAAATACTGTGTCCGTCACGGCCAGCTACGGCTGGATTGCGGTCGACTCGTTCAGCATCCGCAGGGCAGCACCCTTGCCGGCTGATGTGTACGAAGTCAAGCCGACGCTCATCAACCCTAACGCCACGGACAGCGCCAAGCGCCTGATGACCTACCTGTGCGATCAGTACGGCAAGACCGTGCTGTCCGGGCAGCAATCGCAGGACGGGGCGTTCGGGCTGACAAACGCGGCGGTCTGGCGCGGTACGGGCGGCGATTATCCCGCGGTGCTTGGCATGGACTTGATTTCCTATTCTCCTGCGCGCGTGGCGAAAGGCGACAACAGCTCCAACGTCGTCGAACGAGCGATTGAGTATTGGAACGGCGACGAAGGCAAGCGCGGTATCGTCACACTGTGCTGGCACTGGTGCCCTGCTGCCCGCTATGACAAGAGCAAGAGCGATCCGTGGGGCACGTTCTACACCGACAAGACGAAATTCAACCTTGCCCGTGCGATGAACGGCAGAGACCCGGACGGCTACCAGATGCTGCTGGACGATATCGACGCGATTGCCGTGCAGCTCAAGCGCCTGCAGGATGCGGATGTGCCGGTGCTGTGGCGTCCGCTGCACGAGGCAAGCGGCGGCTGGTTCTGGTGGGGCGCATCCGGCGCGGATGCGTACTTGCAGCTGTACAAACTCATGTACGACCGCCTGACGAACGTCCACGGGCTGAACAACCTGATTTGGGTCTGGAACGGTCAGGATGCCGCGTGGTATCCGGGCGACGAGTATGTGGATATCATCGGCGAGGACATTTACCCCGGCAAGCATGTGTACACGTCGCAGGCGGCGCGGTTCATCAAGGCGCTGAGCTACACGGACACGCGCAAGCTGATTACCCTCTCGGAAAATGGCTGCATTCCAGACCCGGAGCAGCTGGTGCGGGACAACATCATGTGGAGTTACTGGTGCGTGTGGGAAGGGGAGTTCGTGCTGAAAGCGGCGGGCTTCAACAATTACAGCGAACAGTACACCGAAAAGAACATGCTCAAAAAGGCGTATAAGAGCGATACGGTGATTACGCGCAAGGAATTGCCGGATTTGCGGAATTATCCGCTGGGCGACTAAGGCTCGAAGCGCAGCACGCGCATATATAA
>UMGW01051176.1_pt1 | contig 25468 bp, 20 predicted proteins | sample 1965371 | NCBI WGS metagenome assembly UMGW01 (sample SAMEA4836082, study PRJEB28245) | human gut metagenome | biome: gut microbiome; material: fecal sample | place: Denmark | collected 2008
GCCGGCGACGATGCCGGGCTTGGCTTCGGGCAGAAGCACCTTGGTGATGATCTGCATGTTGGTCGCGCCCATCGACTGCGCGGCTTCGACGAGCCCCTTGTCGACTTCGCGCAGACTCGTTTCGACGATGCGCGCGATGAAGGGCGCCACCGAGAGCGTGAGCGGCACGATGGCGGCGGCCGTCCCGATCGAGGTGCCGACGATCAGTCGCGTGAAGGGAATGATCGCCACAAGGAGAATGATGAAGGGGACCGAACGCAACGCGTTGATGATCGTGCCGAGAACGACGTTCAAAACGGGCATCGGCAGGAACGACTTCTTGTCCGTCACGAAGAGGAGGATGCCGAGCGGAATGCCGAGAATCGCGCCGATGCCGCCCGAGACGAGCACCATGAGCAGGGTCTCAAGGAGCGAGTCGAAGATGAGTTGCATGAGGTTACTGGACATCGGAAATTTCCTCCACGATAACGCCGCTTTCGCGGATGAAGTCGACGGCCTGACGGAAGACGTCGCGGGGCGCTTCGACCATCAGGGTGAGGGTGCCGAGCGTGGAGCCCTGGATGTCGTCGACCGTGCCTCGAAGAATGTTGAAGTCGATCCCGAAACGGCGGGACACTTCGGAAATCACCGGACGGGTCACGTCGCCGCCGAGGAAGCTCAGGCGCAGCAGGTGCACCGCTTCGGGGTCGCCCTTGAGGGCGCGCGCCGTCTTGAGGCGGTCGATGATGGAGTCGGGCAGATCGCGCGCCATGACGTTGCCGATCAGAGCCTTGGTCGTTTCGTGACGGGGACGGCAGAAGACGTCGACGACGTTGCCGGACTCGACGATTTCGCCGCGGTTCATGACGACGACGCGATCGCAAATCTGCTTCACGACGTTCATCTCGTGCGTGATCATCACGATCGTGAGGCCGAGACGCTGGTTGATGCGCTTCAGAAGCGCGAGCGTGGCCGTGGTCGTTTCGGGGTCGAGGGCCGAGGTGGCTTCGTCCGAAAGCAGAACCTTCGGGTCGTTCGTGAGGGCGCGCGCGATGCCGACGCGCTGCTTCTGGCCGCCCGAGAGCTGCGAGGGGAATTTGTGCGCGTGTTCGGTGAGGCCCACGAGTTCGAGCAGGGGCTCGACCTTCTCGCGGATGACGTTCTTGGGCGTGCCGACGAGTTCGAGCGGCAGCGCCACGTTGTCGTACACCGTGCGGGAGCTCAGCAGGTTGAAGTGCTGGAAAATCATCCCGATCGAGCGGCGCACTTCGCGCAGTTCGGCGTCGGAGAGATCGTTGAGCACGCGGCCGTCGACTTCGACCGTGCCCGAGGTGGGACGGTTGAGAAGGTTGATGCAGCGCACGAGCGTGCTTTTCCCGGCGCCCGAGCGACCGATGATGCCGAAGATTTCTCCGGCTTTGATGTCGATCGAGACGTCCTTCAGGGCGTCGAAGACTTCACCCTCGGGAGTGCGATACGTTTGAGTGATGTTTTGAAGCTTGATCATGGCGTGGGGGCGTTCGCGAGGCGGCGCGAGCCGCCCGAAGACCGGTGTTCGATGTTGTGAAGGCACAGTCTATCGGGTTTGACGCGGGGGCCGAGCAGCGAAAGCGCCTCTTGTTGCGGTATTACCGTTGCAGGCAACAAAAAACCCGTCGATCAAGCGGATCGACGGGTTTTTATCAATTGGTGGGAACGCAGGGATTCGAACCCTGGACCGACGGATTAAGAGTCCGCTGCTCTACCAGCTGAGCTACGTTCCCAAAGTCCCGACGAAAACGTCGAAACTCGGAAAATCGGGTGGTGGGAACGCAGGGATTCGAACCCTGGACCGACGGATTAAGAGTCCGCTGCTCTACCAGCTGAGCTACGTTCCCAACAATTGAGAGTTCCTACTTGTGGTGGGTCGTGCGGGACTCGAACCCACGACCAACGGATTAAAAGTCCGCTGCTCTACCAACTGAGCTAACGACCCTGAAGCGGCCTGCAGCCAAGCGGCAGAGGAACAATCAACTGAGGAGTTGAATTCTGCCGAAGTTTTTTGAGCCTGTCAAGGGTCGATGAAAAAATTTTTTGAAGTCCCGGAGCGCAGGGGGTGGTTCGAGGGGTGTTCGGGGAGGGGCAAAAGGGCCGTTTTGGTCTCCGAGGTTAGGGTTAACACTAAACAATGAGACCCTTGTGACCTCCGGGAAGTCGTGCTAAAGTGACGGTATCGACAGTTCGGGGTCAAGAAAAAATCCTGAATTATCAATTGCATCAGGATCAAAAATCCGTAGAGTATCAAAAGTTGATCCTGCAATTGCCTGTTTCTTTGTTTTCACCAAAAGCCATAGAAAAATAATACGACTATGGCGTTCTTCGAAGGAGTGCTTCCATGGCTTCCAAGTCCACTCGAGTCGAACGGCCCGAACGCGTTGAGGGCGAGGAGCGCAAAAAGGCGCTGAGCATCGCGCTCGCCAACATCGAAAAGCAGTTCGGCAAGGGCGCCATCATGCGCATGGCCGAAGGCGCCGAACCGCAGGACATCGAAACGGTGTCGACCGGTTCGCTCGGTCTCGACCTCGCGCTCGGCGTGGGCGGTCTGCCCCGCGGCCGAATCATCGAAATCTACGGCCCGGAATCTTCGGGTAAGACGACGCTGACGCTCCACGTCATCGCCGAAATGCAGAAGCTCGGCGGCACCTGCGCCTTCATCGACGCGGAACACGCGCTCGACATCCAGTACGCGCAGCGCCTCGGGGTCAATATCGGCGACGTGCTGATCAGCCAGCCCGATACGGGCGAACAGGCGCTTGAAATCACGGACGCCCTGGTGCGCTCGGGCTCGGTCGACCTGATCGTCGTCGACTCGGTGGCGGCCCTGACGCCGAAGAGCGAAATCGAAGGGGACATGGGCGACGCGCTCCCCGGTCTGCAGGCCCGCCTCATGTCGCAGGCGCTTCGCAAGCTCACGGGCAGCATCACCCGCACGAAGTCGATGGTGATCTTCATCAACCAGATCCGCATGAAGATCGGCGGCTACGGCAACCCCGAAACGACGACGGGCGGCAACGCGCTCAAGTTCTACAGCTCCGTGCGTCTCGACATCCGTCGCATCGGCGGCATCAAGAAGGGCGACGAAGTGATCGGCAACGAAACCCGCGTGAAGGTCGTCAAGAACAAGGTGGCGCCCCCCTTCAAGCAGGCCGAATTCGACATCCTCTACGGCGAAGGCATTTCCCGTATCGGCGAAGTGATCGACATCGGCACCGAACTCAACGTCATCGACAAGTCGGGCGCCTGGTATTCCTACAACGGCCAGAAGCTCGGCCAGGGCAAGGAAAAGGTGCGCGAGTACCTGCAGGAAAACAAGGAACTCTGCGCCGAAATCGAGCAGAAGATCCGCGAGATGAAGGGCGTGCACATCAAGAGCCTCTCCTCCGCCTCGTCCGAGGACGGTGAAGAACGCGTCTCCGACGTCGAAGAGCTCGGTCCCGACGCCGACATCGACATGAACGCGGACGTCGATCTCTGATCGTTCGAACGCTTCCCAGCGAGCCTCCGGTTTTGCACGAGCCGGAGGCTCTTTTCCTCTCCACTTCCCGAATTTGAGGGTTGCCCATGGAAGTTCTGTTCCGAGACGAAGACCTCGAACCGTGGCCGTCGGACGCGAAGACCGATGCAAAGGCCGATGCGGCCGAAGAAAAGACCGCAAAGCCCGCAAAGGCCGCGGCGACCCCGCAGCCGAAGCCGAAAGTCTCCGAGACGAAAAGCGTTCCCGAAAACCCCGTGCTCGACTTCGGGTTCGAGTTGGAGGCCCCCTTGTGGCAGAGCGGACCCGTTTCGGGCGTCTCGCCCGTGCCGGCCGTGGGTGCGGGCGCCGAAGTGCCGTCGGAGGCATCGACTTCGTCGCCGATTCCGGACTGGCGCACGAGCGCTCGGGCCGCCTGCCCCTTCCGGCCGACGGCCGCGGACGAAGCCCCCGAGCCCGGCCGCGACGACTTCGGGGAGGCCTCCGAAGCGCATCCTTCGAAGCGCCCCGCAAAGAGCCCGGTAAAAGGTTTGGTCAAGAGCCCCCGCACGGGCGCAACGGCGAAAAAGAGCGCATCCCGCACGTCGGAAACGATCGAAGAGGTGCGCGAGGACGGGTACGTGCGCGTCGTCGATCGGGATACCTGCAAAGACCCGGAACTCCTTCGGGAGCGTTGCGGCCGGGGACGAAGCCGACGCCGTACGGAAGACGAGACGGAGGCGGTCGAATCCGACGACGGTACGACCCGCAGCAGCGAGCGCGCAAAGCGCTCGAAGAGCGCGAAGCGAATGCTCCCGCGCCCGTCGCTTATGGCGCGCGCCGTTGCCGCGCTCGCGCGACGCGACTACAGCCGCCGCGAACTGGAGCGAAAGCTCGCCCGAACGCTCGAAGACGACGAGACGCCCGAAAAGCTTGCGGCCGTTCTCGACGAACTCGAAAAGCGCGGGTACCTCTCCGACGAACGCTTTGCCAAAGGGCGCGCCCGCGTGCAGTCCGCGTCGCTCGGCAACGCGCGCATTCGTCAGGATCTGCGTCGCAGCGGCGTCTCCGACGAACTCGCCCGCGAGGCGGTGGAAGAGATCGAACTCCCTGAAGAGGTCCGTGCGCTGCGCGTCTGGAAAAAGCGCTTTTCCGAACTTCCGAAGGACTACAAGGAACGCGAGCGTCAGATCCGCTACCTCGCCTATCGGGGATTCGGCATGGGGGCGATCGGACAGGTGTTGCGCGGACGGGTCGAGGACCCCGAGGATCCCGAAGGGGGTTTCGGCGACGGGTTCTGAGGCGTGCGAATGCACGCTCCGAGCGGGTCGGGCGCGCGTCGACGGCTGTTAAAATAACCGCACTTTGCGCCCGTTCTTCAACGGGCGCGTGCGTTCGGAGCGGCTCGGTTCCGAACGGAAGACCGGCATTTTTGCCCGACGTTTCCCTCGACGCACCGACGCCGGGGGCTTTTCCAATTCGGAGGCTATCTTGGAGTATCTCATCGATCTTCTCGTCAACCTGCACTGGGCGGCTGTGGGACAGATCATCATGATCGACATTCTGCTCGGCGGCGACAACGCGGTCGTCATCGCCATGGCGTGTCGCAATTTGCCCGCGAAACAGCGTTCCAAGGGCATTCTGTGGGGGACGGTCGGCGCCATCGCGCTGCGCGTCGTCCTCATCACGTTCGCCGTCATGCTCCTCGATCTGCCCTTCCTCAAGGTGGTGGGCGGCGCCCTCCTGCTCTGGATCGGCATCAAGCTGCTCATTCCCGAGTACGACGGTCATGAAGACATCGCGGGCAGCGACAAACTGCTCGGCGCCATCAAGACGATCATCGTTGCCGACTTCGTGATGAGCTTCGACAACGTCATCGCCATCGCCGGCGCGGCGCAGCAGGCGCACGAAGCGCATCAGACGATGCTCATCATCTTCGGTCTCCTCGTGTCGGTGCCCTTCATCGTGTTCGGCAGCCAGGTCGTTCTCAAGCTCCTCGACCGTTTCCCGATCATCATCTACTTCGGCGGCGGCCTCCTCGGCTGGATCGCGGGCGGCATGATGGTTTCGGACGCTTACGTGACGACGAACTGGCCCGAATTCAGCTTCTCGGCGCACTACCCGGCCGCTCTGATCGGCGCGGGCATCGTCATCGCGATCGGTCATCTGATCGCGAAGAAGAAGCGCCGCGAGCACGAAGAAATGCTCGCCGCGAAGGCCGCGAAGGAAGCCTGATCGGCCTCCTACCCGAAAGCCTGAAAAACGAAGGGCCCGGAAGTTCCGGGCCCTTTTGCTTGCGGGGCGTCGCAGGCGTCGTGCTGCGGGCGGCGCGTTGTCGGGCCGCCCTGCGAAGCGCTTAAGGGGAGATTTGGTCGATGAAGCCCCCGCCCAAGCACACGTCGCCCCGATACAGGACGGCGCTCTGGCCGGGCGTCGCCGCCCACTGCGGCTCGTCGAATTCGAGCGAAAAGCTCTTTTCGGAGACGTACGAAAGGCGGCACGGGCCGTCCTTCTGACGGTAACGGGTCTTGACCGTCAGGTCGTCGCCGAGCTCGGGCGCTTCGCCCGAAATCCAACTCGGGTGGACGGACTTCAGTTCGTGCGAGAGGAGCCACGGGTGGTCGTGCCCCTGGCAGATCCAGAGCGTGTTCGTCTTGAGGTCCTTGCGGGCGACGAACCAGGGTTCCCCGGTGGAGTCGTGCATGCCGCCCACGCCGATCCCCTTGCGCTGACCGAGCGTATAAAAGGAAAGCCCCACGTGTTCGCCCACCACGCGCCCGTCGGGCGTGCGGATGGGGCCGGGTTCGCTCGGCAGGTAGCGCGAGAGAAATTCGCGGAAGGGCCGCTCGCCGATGAAGCAGATCCCGGTCGAATCCTTCTTCGTGGCGTTGGGCAAACCGATTTCCTTGGCGATGCGACGCACTTCGGTCTTCAGAAGGTCGCCCACGGGGAAGAGCACCCGGGAGATCTGTTCCTGCGTGAGTCGGTGCAGGAAGTAGCTCTGGTCCTTCGACGGATCCGCGCCGCGCAAAAGTTCGGTGCGCCCGTCGGCGTCGCGGCGAACGCGTGCGTAGTGGCCCGTGGCGATGTAGTCCGCCCCCATGGCCATCGCATGATCGAGGAAGGCTCGGAATTTGATTTCCGCGTTGCAAAGCACGTCCGGATTCGGCGTGCGGCCCGCGCTGTACTCGCGTAGGAAGTCGGCGAAGACGCGTTCCTTGTATTCCTTGGCGAAGTTGACGGCCTCGATGTCGATGCCGATCACGTCCGCGACGCTCGTGGCGTCGATGAAATCCTGTCGCGACGAGCAGTATTCGCTGTCGTCGTCATCCTCCCAGTTCTTCATGAAGAGGCCCGTAACCTCGTAGCCCGCCTGCTTCAGAAGGTAGGCGCTCACCGAGGAATCGACCCCGCCCGAAAGGCCGACGACGACTTTTTTCTTCCCGTTCATATAAAGTTGCGTGATAGCTGTGTTGACGAAGAGGATTCATTATGTCCAAGTTCTCCGCTTTCGGCGTCGAAGCCGCACGTTTTTGTGAACGCATCGGCATCGAACGGCCCGTACTCAACGCGCCGATGAGCGGCATCGTCGACCCCGCCTTCGTGGCGGCGGTCTGCGAGGCGGGCGGTCTCGGCGTCGTTCCCGCGGCGGATCTCGCGCCCGAAGAAATCCGTCGCTTTGCCGCCGAGGTGCGCGCTCTCACGTCGCGCCCCTTTGCCGTGAACCTTCGTCCCCTGCAGGATTGGCCCGTCGAGCGGGCGAAAGTGCTCGAACTCTTCGACGCGCTCTCGCCCCTGCTGGAGAGCCTTGACCTCCCGGCCGTGCCCGACGCGTACGACTGGAGCGGCGCGGGCGTTTTTCCCGACTTCGCCGCGCAGTTCGACGCGGTGCTTGACGTCGCTCCCGCGGCGGTGACCGCATCCTTCGGGGGCTTTCGCGAACCCGAAGCCGATCGCCTGCGGGCGGCGGGCATTTTCTCCGTCGGGACCGCAACGACGCTTCGCGAAGCCAAAGTGCTCCGTTCGGCCGAAGTCGACGCCCTCATCGTGCAGGGGTCGGAAGCGGCGGGCGCGCGGATGTCCTTCGAAGATCCCGACGACGTGATGATGGGACTTTCCGCGCTTCTTCCCGCCGCGGTGCGGGCGACGGGCCTTCCCGTGCTCGCCGCGGGCGGCGTTGCCGAGCCCCGCCAGGGCGCGGCGCTTGCGATGGCGGGTGCCGCGGGGTGCGTGCTCGGCACCGCGCTCCTTCCGACCCGCGAAGCTCGAACGACCGACGCGCACAAGTGGTTTGCCGCCCACGGCTCGGCCGTCGACACCGTGACGACGCGTCTTTTTTCGGGGCGGCTGAGTCGCGTGTTGCGCTCCGCCCTCTGGGAGGCGCTCGCCGATCGGGAGTCCTCGAGCGCTCCGTGGCCGCAGCCCCTCGTTTTCATGCGCGCCCTCGAAGCGCGGGCGCGCGAACTCGGTCGCGACGACCTGCTTTCGCTTCCGCTCGGACAGTCTGCGGGGCGCAGCGCCTGGAATACGGTGGGCGAAGCGGTGAGGGCGATCGGGTCGGGTTTTCTGCCCGAATCCGAGTGAAGGACGTGCCTCAAACATTCGAAAAACAGAGCGCAATTCGCAATAAATCCCTGGAAAATGTAAGGAAATTACGACAATTTGCTTAGAGATATTGACGGCACAGGTGGAAGTAAAGGCCGTCTTTGAAAATTTTTCCTATTGAAGCGGGCACCTCATGAACTTTTGATTATTCTCAAAAGCGTGAGGCCCGCTTTACACTTTTCGGAGACGGGCTCGCCTTCCCACAAAAACAACGGAGGTCCCATGTCCGAATCCAGCATTGAAATCGGCGCGATGACGAACCGAGGCAAGGTTTTTGCGCTGATTGCGGGTCCCCTCTTGGGTCTGCTCACCTACTTCCTGCTTCCTACCGAGTACGTCAATGCCGCCGGTGAAACCGTCGCCTTCGCACACGCGGGCCGAGCCTGTCTCGGCGTAACCGTCTGGATGGCGGTTTGGTGGTTCACCGAAGCGCTCCCCATTGCGGCGACCGCCATGTTGCCGCTCGTGGTCTATCCGCTCCTGCAGATCGCAACGCCGGCGGCCACGTTCCTCAACTACGCCAACGGCACGATCTTCCTCTTCCTCGGGGGCTTCCTGCTTGCGGCGGCCATCCATCGCTGGCACCTCGACCGGCGCATCGCGCTCCTCACGCTCAAGGTCTTCGGCACCAAGCCTTCGCAGATGGTGTTCGGCCTCATGTTCGCGACCGCGTTCCTCTCGGCCTGGGTGTCGAACACGGCAACCGCCGCGATGATGGTGCCGATTGCGGTGGCCGTCATGGGCGTCGTTCGCTCCACGCAGGAAAGCGAAGTGATCGGCAAGGACGAGCACAATTTCGGCGTCTGCATCCTGCTGGCGATCGCCTACGGCGCCTCGATCGGCGGTATGGCCACGCTCATCGGCTCGCCCCCGAACGGGATTTTCGCCCGCTTCGTCGAGCAGACCTACCACACGCCGGTGACGTTCCTCGCCTGGATGAAGGTGGCGCTCCCGGTGGTGGTGATCATGCTGCCCGTCACGTATCTGCTTCTTACGAAGGTGCTTTTCCGCACGAACCTCACGGGCATCCCGGGCGGTCGCGAATGGGTGAAGCGCGAACTCGCCAAGCTCGGCCCCATGTCGAAGGGCGAAAAGGTCGTGCTCGCGGTCTTCCTTCTGGCGGCCTGCTTGTGGATTTTCGGTCCGGTCCTCCGCGGTCTTGAAATCGACGGCGCGAAGCCCCTCAAGTTCCTCTCGGACGAAGCGATCGCCATGGGCGCGGGGCTTCTCCTCTTCATGATTCCGATCGACGTGCGTCGCGGCGTTCACGCGCTCGACTGGTCGTCGGCCAAGGACGTCGTCGCCTGGGACGTGCTCCTGCTCTTCGGCGGCGGTCTCACGATGGCTGCGGTCATCCAGTCGACCGGTGCGGCGGCTCTCGTGGGCGCGCAGGCTCAGCTCCTCGCAGGCACGAGCGAAGTCGTCATGATGTCGGGTGTTGCCGCGCTCGTCACCTTCGCGACGGAAGTCACTTCGAACACGGCTCTCGCCGCGACCATGATGCCCCTGATCGCCGCGGCCGCGGAAAGCCTCAAGATTCATCCCGAAGGGCTCCTCTTTGCGACCGCGGTCGCCGCGTCGTGCGCCTTCATGATGCCGGTGGCGACGCCCCCGAACGCGATCGTCTTCGGTACGGGGCGCCTCAAGATTGGCGAAATGGTCCGTGCGGGTTTCTTCCTCAACCTGATCGGCGTCGTGGTGGTCGTTCTCTGCTCGATGCTCTTCGGGGGCGGTTTGATTCCGCAGGCCTGACAAGCGTCGGCTCGTAACTGAAAAAGAAAAAGGGAAGACCGCGAGGTCTTCCCTTTTTCTCAATGTGCGCGCGGTGCGGCGTCAGTCGCCGAGCCAGGCGAGCACGGGAACCGCAATGGCGGGCGCGAGAAACGCCGTGATGATGCCCGAGAGCCCCATCGCCAGGCCGGCGAAGGCCCCGGCGCGGTTGCCGATCTGGAAGGCCGCGCCCGTCCCCATGCCGTGAGCGGCAAGACCGAGCGCGACGCCGCGCACGGGTTCGGAGCGGATGCGAACGATCTGAAAGAGGGGCTTCCCGATGATGGAGCCGAGGATCCCCGTGATGACGACGAGCGCCGCGGTGAGGTCGGGCATGCCGCCGATCGTTTCGGAAACGCCCATGGCAATCGGCGTCGTGACGGACTTGGGCACCATCGAGAGCATGGTCGTGTGCGAGAGCCCGAGCACGTGCCCGATGCCGATCACGGAAAGGATGGCGACGACGCAGCCGACGAGGAGCCCGCAGGCAAGCGGCAGCCAGAGTTTCGCGAGTTTCGCACGCTGCTCGTAAAGAGGCACCGCAAGCGCGACCGTGGCGGGACCGAGCAGAAAGTGAATGAAGCTCGCGCCCGAGAAGTACGTGTCGTAGGAAACGCCCGTCGCTTCAAGCAGGGCGATCAGACCGGCCACGGCGATGATGATGGGGGAAAGGAGCGGGTTGAAGCGCGCCAGCGTGAAGATGCGCTGCCCGATCACGTAAAAGACGAGCGTGACGGAGAGCCAGAACGCGGGATTCGTGCCGAGCTTCCCGAACGTGTCGTAGAGCGATTGAAGCATGGTTCAGTCCTCGTCGGAGAGGTGCATGCGCTTTTGAACCCAGAGGATGGTCCAGGCGGTGGCGAGCATGGCGAGAATCGTGGAGAGAACGATCGTGACGGCGATGGCGACGCCTTCCGTGAGGAAGCGATCGACGTGTCGCATGATGCCCACGCCCGCGGGCACGAACAGAAGCGACAGATTGGCGAGCAGCACGCCCGCCGTGGGGCGAACGGAATCGATCAGGTTGTCTTTCAGGAGGAAAGCGAAAAGCATGAACACCATGCCGAGGACCGGGCCGGGAACCGGCAGTCCGAAAAGGCGGGCGACGAACTCGCCTGCCACCTGAAACAACAAAACGAGCGTGATGGATGAAAGCATGAGCCTGGGGAAAACGATGACGTCAGCGTATTGACTGGGCGATAATGGGAAGGTGCTATTGTGGCACTTTTGCTTTGCGCCCGCGTTGCGGGCGTCCGTTTTGACCCTAAGGATTGACCATGGACAAAGTTTTTGAGGTGCGCGGCGACTACATCACGCTCGACGCGTTTTTGAAGGCGACCGGAGCGGCCGACTCGGGCGCTCACGCCAAGGAACGCGTTTTGGCCGGCGACGTGAAGGTCGACGGCGAGGTCGAGTTGCGCCGGGGCCGCAAACTGCGCGGGGGCGAAACGGTCGAAGTCGACGCCGAGCGCTGGACCGTCAAGTCCGCCGGCTGAGCCCTCGGTACACTTCTCTCTCTTTCCGTTTCACGTCCGTCCGCACGATCCGCCATGTTCGAACCCGCCGTCTCCCACGCTCCCTCGAATTACTCCGAAGGTTTTGCCCGTCAGCCGCTCTACAGTCAGGTGCGTCAGCACCTCCTGAAGGAGCTCGCCCGAGGCGTCTGGCGTGCGGGCGACATGCTCCCCGCCGAGAAAGAGCTCGCGCAACAGCTCGGCGTCTCGCTCGGTACCGTCCGCAAGGCGTTCGCGTCGCTTGCGGACGAAGGGGTGCTCTGCCGCAAGCAGGGGATCGGCACCTTCGTGCAGAGCTTCCGGATGAGCGCCTACACGAACCAGTTCCACCGGTTCTTCTACGACAAAACGAACGACATCGTCCCCTTCACGATGCGGCTCGTGCGCTACGAAACCGTTGCGGCCGAAGAGGCGGGGGTTGCCGCCGAGGTGCTCGGGCTCCCGCCCGAGGCCCGCGTCATTCACGCCCTGCGCGTCTACTCGTGGATGAACGAGGACGTGGGCATCTCGGAGTTGTGGCTCCCCGCCGAGCGCTTCTCCCGCATGACGCAGCAGAACCTCGCCAACCACGAGGGGAGTCTCTACTCCTACTACGAAACGGAGCTCGGCGTGACGATCGTCGACACGCACGACTGCATCAAAGCGAAGTGCTTCACGTGGAAGCAGGCCTCGATCGGACGCTTCCAGGTGGGCGCCCCCTATCTCGAGCTCACCCGCGTCGGTTACACCTACGGGAACGAGCCCGTCGAATACCGCCTTTCCTACTGCTCGAGCGAAAAATTCCACATGGTGATGTAAGGCGCCGAGCCTTTTGCGGCATACGACCTGAGGGTTAACCCTGGTCTTCTGTAAAATCCAAGAGTTCGGGGATTTCCTCTCCGTCGGGGGCGCACGCGTCCCTATGATGAGAAAACGCGCGGAGGGCCGTCGCCCGCCGCTCCTCGTACGTCCTTTCACAGGGTTCAGAAGGAGACCACAGACATGTCCGTACCTCAGCTTCCCGCCGTCGATTCGATCATCACCGAGGCCGTCGCCGCGGTGGCCGCGAGCGAAAAGGGTCGACGCGCTCTGCAGATCGCGCTCGACGAAGTCGATCGCGCCATGCTCGAACAGATCGAGCTCTGCGAAATCGAAGCGCCCACGTTTGCCGAAGAAAAGCGCGCCGCACGGCTTGCCGAACTCCTGCGCGCCTACGGGCTCAAGGACGTGGTGATCGATCCGATCGGCAACGTCGTCGGTCGTCGTCCGGGTCGCGGCAACGGTCCCGTCCTCGCGCTCGGCGCGCACATGGACAGCGTTTTCCCGGCCGGTACGAACGTCAAGGTTCGCCGCGAAGGCAACCGCTACATCGCTCCGGGGATCGGCGACAACTGCACGGGCCTGCGCACGCTCCTGCAGATTCTGCGCATGTTTGAAATCGCCGGCATCGAAACCGAAGGCGACATCCTCTTTGTCGGCACCGTCGGCGAAGAAGGCAACGGCGACATCCGCGGCTCCAAGGATCTTTGCAACGGCAAGCGTCACCTCGACGGCTTCATCGCGATCGACTCGACCGACGTGGGTCGCATTCTGCGCGGCGCCACGGGTTCGCACCGCTGGCGCATTTCGGTCGACGGCCGCGGCGGTCACTCCTACGCCAAGTTCGGCGCCTGCCCCTCGGCCGTGCACGCCATCTGCCGCGCCGGCGCCAAGATCGCCGACTTCGAAGTGCCGAAGGATCCGAAGACCACCTTCACGATCGGTACGATGAAGGGCGGCACCTCGGTCAACACGATCGCCGCGCACGCCGAAGTCGACGTCGACATGCGAAGCGTCGACAACGACGAACTCTTGAAGCTCGAAGCGCGCGTTCTGAAGGCCTTTGAAGAAGCGGTCGCCGAAGAAAACGCCCGCTGGGGCATCGACGGGGGCGAATACGAACTGAAGCTCACGACGACGCAGATCGGCAACCGTCCGGCAGGGATGCGTCCCGACAGCTGCCCCGTGCTCCAGGCGGCCCGCGCCGCGCAGTCGCAGCTCGGGATCGAATTGACGTCCTATGTCTGCTCCTCGACCGACGCGAACGCGCCGATGAGCCTCGGCATTCCCTCGACCTGCCTCTCGACGGGCGGGATCGGCGTCAACGCCCACTCGCTCACCGAGTACTTCGACATGGTGGACACGCACCTCGGTCCGCAGCTCATCTTCCTTACGGCGGCCGCCCTGGTGGGCGCTTGCGGCGTGAAGCCCGTGCTGCCGGTTCGCGAAGGCTGATTGCCCGTGCGGGCGCGCCCGACCCGACCGGGCGGGCGCGCGCGGAGGCCGCACGAAGGCATGACGCCGCAATGAAAAGGGCGCCTCCCGGGTGGGAGGCGCCCTTTTTCCACGAGCGGTGCGAGCGTTATTGGAGGTCCTTCAACTCGCGTCGCAGGATCTTGCCGACCGCGGTCTTCGGGAGCTGATCGACGAAGACGATGACGTGCGGGATCTTGTAGCCCGTCAGCTGCGTGCGGCAGTACTTCTTCACGTCGTCCGCCGTGATCGCGGGGTCCTTGCGGACGATGACGGCCTTCACCGTTTCGCCCGACTTGGCCGAGGGAACGCCGACCACGCCCACTTCGAGCACGCCTGGCATCGAAGCGATGACGTTTTCGACTTCGTTCGGGTACACGTTGAAGCCCGAGACGAGGATCATGTCCTTCATGCGGTCGGTGATGGTGATGACGCCGCGCGCGTTCATGTAGCCGACGTCGCCCGTACGCAGCCACCCGTCGCGCATGACGTTGGCGGTTTCTTCGGGCTTCTGCCAGTAGCCCTGCATCACCTGAGGTCCGCGCACGCAGATTTCACCCGTGAATTCGGGGATCCGCGCTTCGTCGGGGCAGCAGCCGAGATCGCGGAAGCCTTCGCCGCGGATGGAGACTTCGGTCGAGGGAAGCGGCACGCCGACCGAGCCGTCCCAGGGGGCGTTCGGAATGTTGCCGCACACGCCCGGGCTGCATTCCGTGAGGCCGTAGGCTTCGAGAATGTTGCAACCCGTCTGGGCCTTCCAGTTTTCGGCCACGGTGCGCTGCACCTGCGTGCCGCCGCCCGCCGTCATCTTGAGGCGCGTGAAGCGGTGCGAGCGGAAGGTTTCGTTGCGAAGCAGAGCCGCAAAGAGCGTGTTGACCCCGATGATCACGGAGAAGTTCCACTTCACGCACTCTTTGGCGAGTCCGTCGATGTCGCGCGGATTCGTAATGAGCACCATCGTGGCGGCCCACTGCGTGAAGACGAGCGTCGCCGTGAGGGAGAAGATGTGGTAGAGGGGCAGCGCCGTCATCACGACTTCTTCGCCTTCGCGGAAGGTGCTCGAAATCCAGGCGCCCACCTGCTGCAGGTTCGCGATCACGTTGCGGTGCGTGAGTACGGCCCCCTTCGAGACACCGGTCGTGCCGCCCGTGTACTGCAGGAAGGCGATGTCGGTGTTGCGGATGTCGTGCGGCTTGAAGCCCGCCCGGCGCCCGCGCTCGAGCGCGTCGTTGAAGCGCACGGCCTGCGGCAGGTTGTAAGGGGGCACCATCTTCTTCACGCGACGCACGACGAAGTTGACGAGCGTACGCTTCACGAACGGGAAGAGGTCCCCCACGGCCGTCGTCACGATGTGACGGCAGGGCGTGTCGGGAAGAGCCTTTTCGAGCGTGCGGGCGAAGTTTTCGATGATGACGATCGCTTTCGCGCCCGAATCGCGAAGCGTGTGATTGACTTCGCGGGCCGTGTAGAGCGGATTGACGTTCACGACGACCATGCCCGCGCGCAGACAGCCGAAGACGGCCACGACGTACTGCAGGAGGTTCGGCATCATGATCGCGACGCGATCCCCGGGTACGAGGCCGAGGCTTTGCAGGTAGGCGGCGAAGTCCCGGGTGAGGGCGCTCATTTGGCTGTACGTGACGTTCACGCCCATGTTGGAGTAGCCCGCGCGGTCGGGGAATTTGCGGGCCGACTCGTCGAGGACGGCCGGAAGACTGGCGAATCGGTCGGGGTCGATTTCGTGCGGAACGCCTTCAGGATAGGCGTTGTACCAAATGCGATCGGTCATGAGTAATGTATGCAGAGCGAATGTTCGGGCCGGAAACGCCGGCTGCGGGGCGAAGTCCCCTCTCGAAACATGAAGTGTAGGAGTTGGAATTCTCCGAAATCGTCCTCAGGATACAGTGTTTTCCTGAGGATCGCGCACCCGACCGGAGCCCGCCGAACGAAAAAAAACCGGCCGAAACCCCCGCAGGGGTCGGCCGGTCGGCGTCGGAGAGCCCGTTGGGGCTCCCCGGAGCGAATGCGCTCGCGTGCTCAGGCCTGAAGCGTGAGGCAGTGACGGGCGTATTCCTTGACGTCTTCCCAGTCCGTGTAGTCGATCACGGCCGTGGGTTCCGTCGGGCCCTTCGTCATCTTCATGATCATCTGGATCATCTTGACGTCGAGCCAGTTCCAGTTCGGGTAGTCGACCTTGCCCGCGAAGCAGTGGGCGTCCTTCGGCTTCCAGGGGTTGTTTTCGAGGAACTTGCGGCAGTAGACGTTCCCTTCCGGCGTGCACTTGGCGGGCGTGCGGGCCACGACCGAGACGCAGAAGAAGCTGTTCGCCTTGGCGTCGAGCACGGACTTGTACTTGTTGACGAAGCCCACGAATTCGCGGCGGAACTTCCCGTAGAGGACCGGGGCGCCGGCGATGACGAGGTCGTACTTGTTCCAGTCGACGCCCTCGCGGTCGGCTTCAACGACGTCCATGAGATCGGCCTGATTGCCTTCGGCAACCACCGTTTCCCAAATGCGGCGGGCGATTCGAGCCGTGTGGCCGGAACGGCTCTGATAAAGAACGAGCACCGTCTTCATTGTGTATCTCCATAGGCGACCTGCGGGTCGGGCGAGGGCCGCCTTGATTGTGTATTCGAGGTTCTTCGGATTGCGTGCCGGGCGGTTGAGTCTTCGAAAAGGACCTTGCGCCACAACTCCGTCATGATAATGAGCTTTGATTGAACATGCCTTAAGAGTTGTACGCAAAGCGCGCCGATGCGGACTTTCGACCCCAAGAAAAGCCGCCCCGTCGGGCATCGGTCGCAGCCGTGCGGTGATACAATCCGAAACCTCAAGCTAGGGCAAGCGCCGTGATTTTCCTCATGAGACGCGTTGCCGAAGATGAATTTTGAAGGGCGGCAACATCGTCGTTGCGGTACGTTTGCGCGATCGATCCCCGCCCGAGTCACTGGATACTTATGGCCAAGGAAGACCTCATTGAGATGGCGGGGCAGGTTCTCGAAGTCCTGCCCGACGCGCGCTATCGCGTCAAGCTCGACAACGGACACGAACTCATTGCCTACACGAACGGCAAGATGCGCAAGCACCACATCCGCATTCTCGCGGGCGACCGCGTTTCGCTCGAGCTTTCGCCCTACGACCTCACGAAGGGCCGCATCACGTTCCGCCACATCGAGGGCCGTCCCTCGCCGGCGGCTCAGCCGCGTCGTCGCTGAGCGCGCGTTGCGCCTCGGACGCATGAATCGCCCGAGGCCGAGCTCGAACGAAAAAAGCCCGCGAAACGCGGGCTTTTTTCTAGGTTGCTCGGGCGCTCAGAAAGCGTCCTTGAGCGTGATGAAGAAGATCGTCGTCAGGTGGAAGAAGACCGGAGCGGCGAACGTAAGAGGCGCCAGGCGCGCGAGCGTGCCGCGCGTCATGTAGATGTCGCCTTCGCCCGCAAGGCGCTCGGCCCCCATGCTGCGTCGGACCGAGTTGATGACGAGGTCGCCCATCGAGCCCGAGAGCACGATGGCAAGCGCCATGAGGAGCGCCTGCCAGAAACGGAAGGGCGTAATCCAGTACATGCAGCCCGCGGCGACGAGCCCGCCCAGGTAGCCCACGGCCGTACCGCGCAGGGTGCGGTTCGGGTTGAAGGGAAGGCTCCGCCCGCCGAGCATCGAACTCGCGATCGTCGCGACGAGGTCGGAGACGAAGACGACGAGAAGGAAAAAGAGCATCAGCAAGGGGCCCGACGAGTTGTAGCGCGTGAGGTCCAGAGTCGCGATGGCCGGCGCGTGCGAGAGGCAGAACACGCAGAGCATGATGCCCCACTGCACCTTCGCCACGCGTTCGAGATAGCGGTCCGTGTCGCGCGAGAGCGCCATGATGACGGGAAGCGCAAGGAAGAGATAAACCGGAATGAAGAGCGTGAAGAATTCCGGCACGTCAAAGCCCACCGCAATGTACTGCGCCGGGATGGCGACGTAGAAAGCCAGCACGAGCGCGTTGTGGTCCGTGGGCTTCGTCGGCGTGATCGCGATGAATTCGCGCAGCAGGAAAAAGCTGATGAACGCGAAAAAGACCATCAGCGCCGCCTGCCCCATGAGAAACGCGATGGTGAAAACGAGAATCAACCACCAGGCCATGCGGGCGCGGGAGTTGACGGCAAGGAGCCGGTTGCGGCTTTCGCCCGTGGTCGTGCGTTTGAGAGCCCAGCTGCCGTACGCCGTTCCGACGGCGGCAAGGAGCGAGAGGCCGACGAGCAAAATGAGGTAGGCCTCCTGAATGGTGAATCCGAGTCTCATGCTTGTGCCAATTCAATGATTGCGTTGCGGGCCCGCTCGAGGAAGTCTTCCTTGAGGTCTTCGGGACTGTGCGGCAGCGGCGCGCCGAAGCGCACCGAGCAGACGGTGGGAACCGGGATGAGCACCCCCTTGGGCATGGCGCGGTGCAGGTTCTCGATATAGACGGGAATCAGCTCGACGTCGGGGAATTCGCGCATCAGGCGCCAGATGCCGGACTTGAATTCGCTCGGCAGGGGCTGCGGACGGCGGGTGCCTTCGGGGAAGATGATGAGGGAGGAACCCTCTTGAAGCGCCTGACGAAGCGGATCGAGCGGGTTGGCGTTGTGGTCGCTGCGGCGACGGTCGACGAGAACGACGTTGAGTTCTTCGAGCGCGATGCGGCGGCGCAGGAGGCCGCGCTCCCAGTAGTCCTTGGCGGCCACCGGGCGCACCTGGCGGCGGAGCTGTTGCGGCAACGAGGCCCAGATGACGATGGTGTCGAGATGGCTCGTGTGATTGGCGAAGTAGATGCGCTGACGCGACGACGGGGCGCACCCCTGCCAGTGCGGGTAGGCGCCCACCAAAAGGCGCGTGAGCCACACGATGGGCGTCATGAGCTTGAAATTGCTTAACACGTCGGATCCTGTCGAGTGTTGGGAAAAGCGGCCGTGATCGCTGTCTACGGCCGACAAACTGTCATTATAAATTTCAGGCCGCCCGGGTGCCGCCGACCGTGAGCGAGTCGATGCGCACGGTGGGCATGCCGACCCCGACCGGCACGTGCTGGCCGTCCTTGCCGCACTGTCCCGCCCCTTCGTCGAGACTGAAGTCGTTGCCGATCATGGGAATGTGGCGAAGTGCCTGCGAGCCCGAGCCGATCAGCATGGCGCCCTTGATGGGGCGGGTGATGCGCCCTTTTTCGATCAACCAGGCGCGGCTCATGTTGAAGACGAACTGCCCGTTGGTGATGTCGACCTGACCGCCCCGGAAGCGCGAAGCGTAGATGCCGCGATCGACCGAGGCGATGATTTCCCGCGGGTCGTAGGGACCGGCGAGCATGAGGGTGTTGGTCATGCGCGGAAGCGGCAGCGTCGCGTAACTCTCCCGTCGGCCGTTGCCCGTGGGGGCCGCGCCGAGAAGGCGTGCGTTCGTAAGATCGTGCATGAAGCCCGTGAGGATGCCGTCTTCGATGAGTACGGTGCGCTGCGTCGGTTCCCCTTCGTCGTCGAAGTGAAGCGACCCGCGCCGCCCGGGGAGCGTGCCGTCGTCGACGACCGTGACGCCCGGAGACGCGACCCGTTCGCCCGTCATGTCGGTGAAGACCGACGTGCCCTTGCGGATGAGGTCTCCCTCAAGTCCGTGGCCGACCGCTTCGTGAAGCAGAATGCCCGGCCAGCCCGGACCCAGCACCACGGGCATGACGCCCGCGGGCGCGGGATCGGCCTCAAGGTTGTGGAGCGCGTCGTCAAGCGCCGTCTGTACCCAGCGATCGATCCGCTCGCGCGTGAAGTAGCCGATGCCCGCACGGGCGCCGCCGCTTGCCGTCGCGCGTTCGCGACGGCCGTTCGAGCACACCCGAACGGTGATCGAGAGGAGGGAAAGGGGCCGTTCGTCGGCGAGAAGCCGACCGTCGAGCGCCGCCACGACTACGCGGTCGCACTCGGTCTGGTAGGCAACGCAAACGTCCTCGACTCGGGGGTCGAGCGAGCGCGCCTTCTTTTCGGCGTACTCGATGATCGCGATTTGCTCCTCGGCGGTGTCGGTGTCGGGTGCGGGCATGCTCAAGGCGGGGACGACGCGCGGACGGAATTCCGAGGGGACCACGGCCGACCGGCCCGACGATGCGATTGCCGCCGCCCGATCGGCGCAGGCCGAGAGGGCCGCGAGGTCGAAGTTGCTCGTGTAGGCGAGCGCGGACTTTTCGCCCGAGACGCAGCGCAGTCCCACGCCGCGGTCGATCGAGAAGCCGCCTCCCTTGAGGATCCCTTCTTCAAACCCCCAGGAGCGCCACGTCGTTTCCTGAAAGTAGAGGTCGGCCCAGTCGGTGCCCGGTCGCGCGAGGCGCGAGAGCAGACGTCGGGCGTCGTTGCGGTCGATCCCGTTTTCGTCCCAGAGACGAACGAGGGGCGAAGCGGAGGCGGTGGTTTGCATTTCGGTGCTCATTCAAAGGAACTCCGGGCGTCGAGGGCGGGCAGCATGCCGCGAACGGACCGCAGAAGCCGCTCGTCGAAGTCGCCGATCACGATCCCTTCGCCCGCGGGGAATTCCGCCACGAGATTGCCCCAGGGGTCGACGATGCGGCTGTGGCCCCACGTGCGGCGGCCCGATTCGTGCGTGCCGCCCTGAGCGGCCGCCGCGACGTAGCACTGGTTTTCGACGGCCCGCGCGGCAAGAAGGGTCGCCCAATGCGAGCGCCCGGTCGTTTCCGTAAAGGTTGCGGGAAGGAGTTGGAGGTCGACGGGACCGAGCGCGCGGAAGAGTTCCGGAAAGCGCAGATCGAACCCGAGCGCAAGCCCCACCTTGAGCTCCCGACCGTCCCAGGTCGTGAGCGTGAAGGAGACGGCCTTCTTGCCCGGCTGCATGACGCGCGCTTCGTCGTAAAACTCTTCGTTGCCGCGCGCATAGCGGAAGCAGTGGATGCGGTCGTAGCGCGCGACCACCTCGCCCTTCGGGTCGTAGACGAGGAGCGAATTCGTGATGCGGGTCGGGTCGTCGGTTTTCAAGGGGATCGACCCCGCCGCCACCCACACGCGGTGGCGAACGGCCGCCATGCGGACGGCTTCCTGGATCGGCCCGTCGCCGAACGCTTCGGCCACGCCGAGGAGCGCGAAATCGTCCTGCGGCAAAAAGGCGAAGTGTTCCGGGAGAACGACGAGTTCGGCACCGGATTCGGCGCCGGCCCCGATCAGGGTGACGGCACGGATGACGTTTTCTTCGGCATTGAGGCCGGAGACCATCTGACAGGCGGCAATGCGCATGGTGGGAGGCTCCTTCGGACGACGCACGCAAAAGACCACATTGTAGGGCGCGCGCGTCAGGGCGTCGTGCGGTTGTTTTCGGATTTCGGGGCGGCGAAGGGATCGAGTTCGACGCGTTCGAGCTTCGTGACGGTCGGATTGTCCATGCTGCCCGTGACGACGTATTCGCTCTTCAACAACTCCGAAATCTGATCTTTCAGAACAAGTTGCGCGAGGAACGTGCCGAGACCGACCGCGGGGTTTGCAAAAGCGAGCGCGAGCGAAGCGCCTTCGGCGTTGAGGCTCGGGAGCACCACGGCCTTGAGGTCGAGCCGGTTGCGCACGAAGTCGGCGTCGCCCGCCATGAGCACGGTGGCCGACGAGCCGTTCACGGCGGCTTTGTCGGCGTGCATGACGCCGTTTTCGAGTTTCGCCTGCAAAAGCATCGTGTCGAAGGCAAAGCCCTTGCTCACCACGTCGCGGAAGTCGAGCCGCAGACGGTTAAGGAGGTGCTGCATCGACATGAGGCTCAGAAGTCGCCCCGCGCCCGGTTCGATCTGAAGAATTTGCCCGGCCCCCGCCAAGAGGTCGATCGACCCGGAGAGCGTTTCGAGTTCGGGCGCGTAGGGCGCCCCCGTCCAGGCGAACTTCAATTCGCCCTTGGCGGGCGCGCGACGAATCGCGTCCTTGATGTCGAGCGACTGCAGTACGGTCCCGATGCTCTTCACGTCGGCCGTGAGGTCGATCGAGGTGCGGCCCGACGTGGCGCCGCTCGGGTCCGGGCGCCAGAAGCCGCGTCCGGAGACGGTGCCGCCCGCGTTGCGTACGGCGAGCGTGTCGATGCGCCAGGTGTTCCCCGGGCGCACGTTGGCAGCGCGCAGTTCGACTTTCCCGATGCGCCGTTCGCCCACTTGAAGATCGTCGACGACGAGCGTCACGTCGGGAAGCGCCGTGACGGACGGGCGCTTTTCTTCGGTAAGCATCGACTCGAACTGCCGGTTGATCTTTTCCGGGACGTAGAGGCGATTGAGCTTCACGGAAAGCGCCGGAGGGGCGTTGCGCGTCGCGTTGCGAATTTCAACCTGGCCCGACGCTTCTTTCGAGCCGAGCCGCATGTGCCAGCCCCCGTCGTAGCGACGCAGCGTCGCGTCGATGTCGGCGAGGTGCTTGTCGTCCGCGACGAGGTCGCCGATTTGAACACGCACCAAGGAGAGCGCGTCCGCGGCGCCGTGCGAAGGCTTTTCGGCATTTTCGGGCGCTTCGGCGGAACCGGACGGGGCGGCCGTTTCGGCTGTTTCGAGCGTTTCGGCCTGCGCCGAGGCCCGCAAAAGGTCGCTTGCGACGGGGTGCCAGTCGTCGAAGGAGAGGTACGGCTCGTCGACGAGGACGTGCAGGTCTTTGTCGGGAATGTTCCCGGGGAGCTTGCGCCCGAGCGCGACGACGCCCGTCACGGGGCCGTCCGCGGGGAAGCTGAGGTCGAGCGCGGCCCGTTCGCCCGAGTGCACGATCAGGCGGCTTTCCACGTCGGAGAGATCGAACCGGAAGTCGGTCGCCCACTTTTCGACGGGGGCCTTCGCAAACGGAATGGGAAGCGTGCTCGAGAGCCCCTCGAGCGTGCTCGAACCCGTGACGCGCAGGGACGAGCCCAGAGCCGCGCGGGCGCCCTCGGTGAGCCCCACTTCGACCGCGGCGCGCACGGGGACGGCGCCCGAGGTTTTCTTCAGGAGCGCCGTCGCTTCAGGGAGGCGCACGAGCCGATCGAGGTCGGCGGGCGCGGCCGAGAGGGCGACGTCGAACGCGGCCACGCCGTTCGTGGTCGCGGCGGCGACCGTGAGCGGCGCGCCGCCCGAGAGACCGCGAAGCGGCTCGGGTGTGGCGATGCTCTTTTCCGTGATGCGAAGCGTCCCCGTGAGGTCGGTCGCCTCGGGGAGTCGGTCGAAAAGCCGCAACGTCGCGCGGTCGACCTTCGCGTCGATCGTCATCGTGAAGTGCGACGGGTCGCCGAGCGGAATGCCGAGCCGAAGCGCGGCGCTTGCGTTCCCCGAGCCGCGGGCTTCGGCAAAGAGGTCGCCGAGCGCCGAGCGCAGCATCGTGCCCGTATTGAGGTAGTCGAGCGCCTGCGTGAGGTTCCCGGAAATTTCGCCGCCCACGTTGAGCATCACGGTATCGGCGGAAAAGGCGGGGATTTCAACGAGGACTTTGCGCGCTTTGAGGCCGAGAGAGGCGGCGGACTCGCCGCTGATACGCATGCTTTCGCCTTCGAAAAGCAGCGTTGCGCGGATCGAATCGAGCACGGGCCAGAGGCGCCCCGTGCGGAAGCGCCCCGAGCGGTCTTTCTCGTGGCTCGGCATGAAGTCGAGCTTCCCGCGCTCTACGTTCGCGCGGATGCGGAAGAGCCCTTGGCCCGCGTTCTTTTTCACCCAGGGGAATTTGGCGAGTTCGCCGCGCACGACGAAGTCGCCCCCTTTGGCTTCGCCCGCGAGCAGCGCGGCATCGAGGTACTCGAGCGTCGAATGCCCCACGACGTTCGGCAGGTACCGAACGACCGAGGTGGCTTTGGCGCGAAGGAGCTTCCCCGAGAGGTCGAGCGTACCGGCGCCGCCCGTCGCCTTCCAGGAGCCCGAGGCCGTCAGCGCTGCGTCGCGGTTGGCGAGCCGGAAGTTTTCAAAGTAGAGAGTCGGCGTCTCCGCGAGCGCCACGCGCACGCGCCCTCTCAATTCGTCGAGCTGAAAGCGCGGATTGCGAAAAACTCCCGGGAAGACGAAGGTCGACGCGGGTCCGTTCACGTCGACGAGGATGTCGCCGTTCGGGCGCGCGGTCACGAGCCCGCCGAGATTGCGAAACGAGGGAAGGGAATCCTTCGGGGAGCCGGGGAGCGTCAGGCGGTAAAAGCCGAACGAGCCCCGCCAGTTTTTCGGATCGGTCGGGTCGCCCTCGGCGGCGAGCTCCAGGTCGCGAATCAACCCCGAGAGCGGGTGCCGCGTGAGAAACGAACGCACGTCGTCGGAAAGCGGGAGCGCCCCCGAGAGCGACGTGAGCGTGCCGATTTCGAGCGCCGACGCGGAGGCTTCGATCGCAACGGGCCGTCCCGCCTCGTCGCGCTCCAGAGAAAAGCGCAGGTTCGACGGCCCGAACTTCACGTTCGAATCGGTGGTGAAGGCGAGCTGATCGGCGGAAAAAACGAAGGGGCCCGAGCCCTCGCGCGCGAACGCAAGGCGCCCGACGAGCGTCGAGAGATGCAGGGGCTGAAGGTTCGAGGCGACGCGCGCTTCGACGTCGCGCAGATGCACATCGGCCGCGGCCGAGCGGATGCTCCCCGCCTCAAACGTCGTCCAGATGCGGGCCGCGCCCGAGCCGCGCCGCAGGTACTGCGAGAGGCCGACGCGACGCATGAGTCGCCCCATGTCGATGCTGTCGAAGGCCGCATAGGCTTCGCCCTTCCAGGTGGCGGGGTCGGCGTCGACCGAGAAGAGTCCCTTTTCGATGCGGGAGCGAACGACGAAGTGGCGCTCGTTCGTCCCTTCGACGACGGTGCCTTCGAGGGCCGCCTTCCAGTCGAGAAGCCCCTGGTCGAAAACGGCGTTCGTTTCGCGCACGAGAACGGGGAGCGGCCTTACGCCGGGGCGCTCGTCCACGTAGGTGAAGGTGCCGTTTTTGAGTATCAGGCGGCTCTGTGCGAGAAGCCACGCGGCAAAGGCGCTCGTACTCGAGTCGTCCGTGCGCGCCTCTTCGCCGCGCAGGGCCGAAACGTCGAGGAGAACGCCGCCGATGTCGTATTCGGTGTCCGAAAGACGGCGCACCGTGAATTGCGGGTCGGCGACGAGCAGACGATGAAAGCGCGGTTCGAGGTGCCAGAGGGACGCCCAGGAAAGTTCCGCTTCGATGCGCGGAAGCTCGAGCGACACGGGGCCGCCCGGGCGGCTGAGCGTGACGTTTCCGAGTTCGATCACCGGACGGATCATCCGGAAGGAGCCCTTGACGGACGAGGCGTTGAGCGTGATTCCGGTCGAGGCGGAAATCGCCGCCGTGACGTCTTCCCGGTAGTGGTCGAGCTGCGTCGTGACGAACCAACGGGCGCCGAGAATGACAAAACCCGCAACGAAATAAATCGTTGCGAGGACTTGAATGAGCACGCGACCGAAACGCTTCGGGAAAGATTCCGCACGGCGTTCGGCGGTGCCCCGATCTCGACGGTCGTAAGTAGTCATGACGAAGCGTGCCGGGAAACGGAGGTGCCGCTTGCGAACACGGTAACACGCACCGCGACGACAAATGCACAAAGGATGTGAAATGATACGGTTTTCACGGGCGCGTGACGAGCGGCGGCGAAAAACGGCGGAAAACGCTTGCTCGGAGCCGGAGCGCGCTCGATAACCGATTGTTTTCACCGATTCGCCCGGGCGGCCGTCCCGTGCGCTTTCGGCAGGAGGTGCAGCGATGGCTCGTCCGACGCTCGACGACATTCCGAAACTTTCCCGATTCGTGGAGCGTACGCTCTCGGCCGAAGGGCTCGTCGACGAGCCCCGGCGCCGCGCCCGACTCGAAGCCTGGGCCGCATCGCCCGTGACGCGCGAAGCGTTGGCCGAGCGGCTCGATCGGGCCGAAACGTCCGAGGCGCTC
>UMGW01009144.1_pt1 | contig 24944 bp, 40 predicted proteins | sample 1965371 | NCBI WGS metagenome assembly UMGW01 (sample SAMEA4836082, study PRJEB28245) | human gut metagenome | biome: gut microbiome; material: fecal sample | place: Denmark | collected 2008
GGTATGTACATAGAAAAGCCCAGGTACCTTAGTTAGGCCTGGGTAATATTACTAGTATTCGCAATATTCTCGTTCAAGGTATATGTTGAGATCCTTGAAAAGTTTTATACCAGGTATAGGACCATCCTCGTCTTCGTCCCAGGCATAGTATTCGATAAAGTTAGTATATGTATACCGTCTTGGTCTGGGTTATCGATTGTGGTAATTGATATTAAAGTAGTGTGGTCAGGTATAATGGTATTTTCCTGTAACTCCTGTAGGTAAGGAGTAATGAACTCTGGTAAGCCTCCAGGATAGGGGTGTTCGGGGTTGTTTTTAGTAATAAAATTACATTGAATCTCTTTTGCAAAATTAAATGAAGTTTTAATTGTTGTTTCCATAATCTAAAATTTTAATTAGTTATTAAATTAATTATCTGATGCAAATATAAGAACAATATTTTATATATGCAATATCCCCGATTGCCTTTCGAAGGCCCCTAATGTCCTAGAATTATCTAAAATAACCGTAATATAAATACTTATGCAATTAACAACAATATTACTAGGATGGCAATTAAAATTGGCTCCTTGATTGCCTAGAAATTTATTAAATCCGAGGCCATTTATGGCATATTTTGTGTACCCAGTTTTATAAAATCCGAGCCTAAAATGGCCCCTCTAGGTACACAATTTTTATATAAATCCTAGCCTCTTGGCAATTAAAATCCGAGTCTAGGTACACAAAATCACAACCTAAATCCTAGATTACACAAACTAGCCAAACAGAACACTTTTCAATTACACGTGTGAAGCTAAAATACATACGTATCTAAATCCCACCCATATTAGTATATTATATATAGGCGTTACTAAAATAGCTACGTGTCAAAAAGGCTCATATACGTATCTCAAAAACTATTGCCAGAGTGTACTTTTTGCTTTTCTGTGATTTGAGGGGCCATGTAGGGTGATTTTATTGCCTAAAATGGCCTTTGGGGCCTCAAGGATTTAGTACTTTAAATTTTGAGAGCTATAGTGTTTGATATAGTAGAGCAGCCTCCAAGGGTATGTTCTCGACTTTTTCGAAAAACCCCCGTTGGTACACAGGAATGAATAAACCAAGAGCCTAAGAAAGGTAAGTTAGTATTAGTTATGTGTATTATATATTGATTGTGATATAGGGGATTTGTATCTTAGTTAGTGATATGTGTATATTCAGATTAGGTGTATATGAGGTTTATTGTGTACCTTGTTATATATTATTTGTATATTTCTTTGTTGGGAGTGGGGTAGGTGGGTTGTGTACCTAGTATCTGTATACTTGGTTTTTATTTTGTTTGGGAGGTAATTGATTATTACTTGGTTTGTGTACACAGAAATACCTAGAGTTTTCTGGGCTCTAGGTATTCTTTTTATTTATCTTTTGTGATGTTGGGAGAGGGATACTAAATCTTCTGGGTTCTGAAGTATATCCTGTAGGTATGGGTTTATCTCTTGGATGTTATACTGGGCTTGGAACCTAGAGATGGTACCCTTTAGTTCTTCTACTAGAGTATCATAGAGGTTATTGTATATTATCTCTTTGATTTTGGTTTGGACTTCTTTGTTTTGTTCTAAGGGTATTCGTCGGATGGTTGAGACTTGGATTTCTATTGGTTTCTCTAGGTCTGGTACCGTTGGTAGGTTACCCATATAGTCTAGTCCAGAGATGAGTTCTAATATTTCTTCGTTGGACATAGATAATATATAGTTGGGCTCTTTGTATACTTTGCAGGTTAGTATTTGATTACCATTCTGACTGAGGGTGATTCTTGATGAAGGATTTGTTGTTTTCATTGTTTTAGTTATTTTTTAATTGTTCGAGTAGGCTTGATATCTCAAGTTGATAAAGGATTTCTGTTTCCTTGTGATTGGATTCCCATCTCTTGATGGCATTGTAATAACAGGTATATTGGGTTATCATCTCTTCCGCTTGGTCTTTGTCTTGAATAAAGGATTTTAGGTGTTTTTTGAGATCAATTACGATTATATCTTGGTGTTCTGGAGTTAATTGAAGGATTCCGAATAGGATAGCCTCTACCTGAGAAGGAGAATAATCATAGTATTGGTCATCAGCACCTTTGGTTAAATCCATGCGAATAAGATTTTCTCTCAAGTTTTCGAATAAGTCATTCTCTGAAGCATAGGTAATAATACTACCAAGGAACTCGTCAAATGATTCGTCTTCTATCTCGATTTCGTAAATCTCGATGTAGTCGGTAGTGTCATTAATAATGAATCCATCAGCATAGTCATAAGTATAAATGGTATAGGGATTAAGAAGTAATTTCTTAAGGTCTTGGATATTTTCTAATGTTTTCATAAGTTCTTTGTTTTAGATGGTTATTTCTTCTCTTGGCATTGTTAGGACTTCATAGATAGCATCATCCACGTTAATATTGAAATAGGATGTATTGGAAATGATTTCCTCTAGGTCTTCCTCTTTTGGTTCCCATCCATAGTATCTGGCAATGATATAGGATTTGAGTACATCCCTGATATCTAAGTTATAAGTACCTATGTGATAGGTACTCATGATGTAGGCAATTGTTTTCATGGCATTATCCGAGTAATTGTTTTTCGAATGTTTCTTGATCATCGGGATCGGGCCAGTTAATGGATTCTTCCATGTATTCAACGACTAAGTCCATGAATTGTGCCTGTAATTCTGGGTTAAGGGTTGAAATCTCTGTTTGTACTTCCCGTTGGATTTGGTCGTAGTGATAAGCAAAGATTCTGCGGATACGGGTTGAGATACCGGCATACTTTTTTAATAACTCATTATTTTTCATAAGTCTACAAATTAAAATGTTAATAATTAAATTTTACTCTGCAAATATAACTACTTTATTTTATATATGCAAACCATGGTTATCATGGCTGAGGAATGGGTATGATATCTGTTATGATGACTTTTTCTGAAGTAAGGTTCCAATAGTTCTGGATTTCCTTCAAGGCATTAATCATATGTAGATGTTCTGGTATCAGTTCCTCTTCAGGATATCTGAGGTAATCTCTTATTTGTTCTGTTCGATAATTGATGGTAAAGGCCTGGGTATCCTTTAATATTTCACGTACATGCGTTTGTCCGATATTATTTACCTGTATATTATCGAATACCTGATATGAAATTAGAAATCTACCTTGGGTTAGCATATATCTCTATTATTTGTTCATATTTATCCGTGCTAGTAAAAGTATCAAGGAAATAGTTATATTCCTTCTCATTAGTATGGAATGGATGCTTGTGCAATTCATATTTGCAATAATGTTCCCATGGATTGCCTGGTATGAATGTATCTAAGTTAGGCCCAGAGGAATTAAGGAATAGGACTAAGATATAAGAGCCTTCTACGATTACTAGGGTTGTTATTGTTAGTTTCATGACATTAGAATTCTAAGTTAAATAATTGAATGGTAAGCATACTTGGGAATTTCCCTCCTTCGTAATGAATATTAGAAGCATTGGAGTAATTGTAGAAATTATCCTTTAGTGATATCTTAAGAATATCCAATAGCAATGGATATAACTTGTACTGGTTAGCATTTAGCCATTCGTTATATTCTTGGATATCGAATTCTGAAGTAAAAGTAGCAGAGAGTTGGATAAAGGGTTTATCCAAAGAATCTGGGTTATGGATATTTGTCTTAAGCCAAACCTTGGAAAGCATGTGGGATTCCTTTTGCATTAGGTTGACTGAACCAGTATTTTGCCATTGTTCGTATTGGTAAATTGTGATACCGGTTTTAAGGGCTGTTGTAATGTTGTTCAAGTTCATGACTGCCTAAATTTTAAATGAATAATATATTTCTTTTCTCTGATGCAAATTTAATACTTTATTTTTAAATATGCAATATCCCTGATTACTTAGCTGAGGCTTCTATTAGGTATCTGATAGAGCCTTTTCTGGATAAGGAAGAGGCCATTAATGGATTTTACATATTTCGCATCTTTACGGAAGGCATCTGGATTCTTTTTCTTAAATTGATGCCACCAATCATCATATTCTTCAAGGGTTTTGAATACCTTGTTTAAATCCTTAGTTGGACCTGTTAATTGAATGGTCTTAGGCCATACTTTAACATCTATTCTCTTACCTTCATTGAAATATATACGAGAAGGTATAATTACTTCATCTGGACCTGGGTATGGAGTTGTGCTCATAATTTCGTTATTGTAAAAGTTATGTAGTTGTCTTTAGTTATCACAAATGTAATGATAGCATTACCTTGTATTGAAATAGATAGAGATTCGGGAGTATCTGCTAATATGTAGTAACTTAAGAAGTTAACTCTAAGCAAATTAGTAAGTACTTCCCTTAGTCTGAACAAGGTACAGTTATCGGGATTACCATAGATTACGGATTGAAGATATTGGTCCTGATGGTTAAGGTGATACCATCTTAATCTAGCCAAGTTTAATTTCTCGGCTAGATCAAATTGTACCATGTTTAAGATTCTTCTTATTGGTGTCATACTGTAAAGGTGATTTGCATTATGTTTGAAGATATTCTGTTGATAGATTTGATATTAGCTTCTCCATCAGTAAAGTTCATGGCAAAATTTACCAGAGCATCTGCAGCACCGTTAGAAGTATCAGGAGTTTGAAATAAGAAAGAGTATATTGCAAATCCGTCCTGTTTAGATATCATTGCAGATAATGCTAAGCATCGATTTTCAACGTAAGCATTAACCAATAAGCCCATTAGATTATTACTATAGCCTATGATTTCCTCTAAGTTTAAGGAAAATAACTCCGTGATTTGAAGACCTAAGTTAGTAACTAATGAGTCTAGTTGTTTAGTGGATTGAAGGATTTCATTATTTGTCATAAGTCTAAAGTTTTAAAAATGTTATTAATTATTTTTCTTTATGCAAATATAATCACTTTAAATTATATATGCAAATTCTGGAATACTAAGCTGAGGATATGTGTAAACGCTAAGAAAGGCAGATAGTAGTCTGCCTTTCGAATTTATACTCTGTATCGGATTAAATTCCATTTATCGTTTACTAGCCTGAATATCCAGAGATAATGGTTAGTGAACTCTAATAGAGTACTGTATTCAGAGGTTTCAAATACCAAGAGATCTGAGTTCTTTTCTAGAATATTGAAATGGATGGTTTTATTAGTACCCTTTCGAAGGATTTCTCTGAGATCATTCTTTAGAGTATCATCCGAAATGAACATATTATATTGTTCTCCCATATAATCCAGATATTTATCCCTGATATCTGGATATATTCTAGACTGGCTTACGTTAAATTGTTTCGTTTTCATCTTGATTTTCTTGATTTATGTTACGTTCGATAATGTTTTGAATACATATTCTTCGGCCCTCTTCTTCTGTCTGGTCCAAGATATAGGTAAGAGAATGATTAAGGAATAACATATCTGTATCGTAATTCCTCTTGAATACCAGCAATTCAAATTCCTTTAACCAATTGTGCTGCATCAATTCCAGTATCTCCTCTAAACCAACATGGTCCGTATCCATATATCCTTGGCATTTATACCAGATATCTGTAAAGACTCCCGTAATATATTCTGGTATCTTGAATCTATCAGATACTTCATGGGCTGGAACTAAATCCTTAGCAGCTTGGTATTTTTCTTTGGTTATTACCATGTCTGATTTCCCTGATAGCTTTCTACTGAGGTTAACTATAAGTGGTACCTTATAGTATAATAGGTAAGGTTCTTTGTCATATACCCAATATCTGTTTTTGTATTCCTGATAGATTAGTACATAAGGCTTATCTGAATACATGCCAAATAGTCTCATATAGGCAGATAGGTAATTCTCTAGGTCTTTAGCACATTGTATATTCTGGTTGAATACTACCTTAGTATCTTCTAGGTAGATGAGATTCAGAGAATAGCTTAACTCTGGTTCCCGTTTACGAAATCTGTTGAATAGGTTTTTGATGTTCATAATGTCTAATATGTAAAATTAATGAATACTGTTCTGGTTCCTTTGAAGAAAGCTTCATGATTGTAGTCTTCGTATTTATGGCAAGCATAAGTTTTAGAAGACCTATCATAATGATCTCTTACCCATACTGGACTGGATTCAGAGTCTTTTAATCTGAATAGTGTACCTGGTTCAAGCTGTTTTAATGTGGTTTTATCCATAATCTTATTATTTATTTTGATGCAAATTTAAGAATAATAAATTAATTATGCAATAAACCTCGATTACCTGTTGAGGAATTGTTCAGCTATTGATGTAGGCTCTTTTTCTTCATATTGCTCCTCATCTAAATAGATATCCATTTCTGGGTCTGGATCCTCGGGATCTATGTTAGCTTCTATCTCTCTTCTCAATTCATGATGTTCCCTTGAAGAGAGTTCCATAGCTCCCTTATAATCATCAGTAATTTGCCTCATCTCTGCAGTATTCAAAGTAAGGCCCTCTTTGGTAGTATCAATTCCTTCTTGTTTAGTAGCAACTACCTCGGGTAAAGAAGATAAATCATAGTGATCTGCTAATAATTTGGCTTCCTGTGGCTTATCCATTATCTTTTGAGATTCTAGGATAATCTTTCTGGCTTCCTCTATTGATATGCCTTGGTTCTGATTTAACTGATTATTCTGGGTATCCCCAAATTGATTAAATATATTGGTAGTCCCTCCACCCATAAATGTACGTATGACAGATTGTAATGAAGTAGAAGAATCTAGTTTCATCTTAAGAGCCTTATTCAATTCAGCCGATATGAATGGAGTATAATGTCCTCCTTGAGATTCTCTTAGGATGTTTACCTGATGAGATATTTCCATTCTATCCTCTAAAGCCCATGCTACTTGTTCTCCCAATAGAGCTTGTAGCATTTCTTCCTGTCTTTCTTTATCCCAAAGCTTAGATTGCAATAATCTATCTCTCATAAATATTCGTATGTAATTGATATCTATACCAGTCTTTGTTGAGAAGGTATTAATATCGTACATAATCCCACATAGCATACCATTACCCATCAACCAGTGATTGATAATGTAGTTGTATACCTTTTGTAAATCTTCAAGATTCTGACTCTTTTGGTATTCTGCTGCCATTGCAGTAGTTCCCATGGGTCTAGGAAATCTTTTTATGTTGTCTTTTGCCATTATACAAATATTCTTTTCTTATATCCTTAGATTCATCGTATCCTACCCTTTTAAGAGGATGAGCTACGTATAATTGATAAATATTAGAATACCAATAACCAACTGCTACATTAAGTTCTTCATTTAAAGCCAAAATGAATTGGGTATCGGTAATCCTATCCCTAGTAAATATCCAGGTATAATTTCCTTCAAGGTTGGGAACCTTGTTATAAAATTCCCAACCTTTAATTACCTTAAAAATATTGCCATGAAGGTCAACGATTTCCTTTGCCATAATTGCCTTTTTTACCTCTCGAGGATTTTTTGTCTTGTTCACTAGAGTTATTTTTCATTTCCTCTATCCTTTTTTGTGTTTCTGGGTACCAGAGTTTTCTTAGGGGCACTACCTGGGTTGCAAAAAATGCCTTCCATAAATTTTGTGATAAGGGTCTTATACTTTGCCTACTGATTTCATTAAATTTATCCTCGAAGTATTTCACTACCTTTTTGAAATCAGAATAATATATGTGACCAGTTACCGGGTTTATCTTTTGCATATTCTGGCACATCTCTAGTAAATCTTCTCCCAATTTATTCATAAACCCTCCTCTATTAAATTGGAAGTTCTCTTGATCTAGTCTAAATATCTTTACGTAATCTTTTGTTTCCATTATATCTCTGTTTCTAAGTGTTTAACATCATAAGGTAATACCTGAAATAAGTATCCCCTTTTATCATCCTCGTAATAGGATGACCATAATCTCCCTTTTAATCGGTATAAATCCAAGTCATAAGTTTTCTTGGGTATACCTGTGATAAATAATTTGTGATTGCCTCCTGGGTTAACTTCGAATTCCCACTGGGTAAAATTTCCTATGGTACCATAATCTGGCAATTTATTTCCCAGTAGGGTTGGCAAGGCAATATCCTTTACCAGAGTTTCTTTGGGGACCCTTTTCCCATTTACCCAGATCCCCAGTTGTGATTTACCGATATATACATCTTTTACTATTTCTCGAAACATAATTCAATGATTATAAATTTAACACCTTGACCTAATTCTAAGTCATTTACTGCATTAATATCCCTAGTATTATGTTGAAGGTTTCTTAAAGAAATTCTAGATTCTTTCGATATTCTATAAGATCTTCTTACCAAGAGTAAAGCATTTCTCCAACAAGCAACCATAGAAGATACTGGCCCAGAGAATAAAACCTTGCTGGTCTTATTTATCTCTACCATTTTTTCTTCGTATAGTTTTTGACTCTGAAGATACCATACTTTTATTTCTCTTATGTTTTCTTTTCTTCTTTCTAGAATCAGCTTTGACATAGTCTTCTATTTCTTCAAGTTTACCCAACAATAAAAACCTTACGAACATATCTATAGGCCTGAAAAAGTAATTTCTTATATTCTCAGTGCCTAGATAATAATCGTATACGATAAAGAATTTTTTAATCTTTCCGTGTTTGAGAGATCTTTGAACAAGGTAATTCTTTACACATCTCTTGTGAAGTTCTACCATGTCCTTTTCCTGTTTTTCCATCTCCTTATCGGAGAATATTCGATAGTCCATAACCAAAATAAATATGGGACTGGGAATTTGAAAATAGCAAACTAATGTGTTCCCAGTCCCGGGTTAACAAAGGATTAATTATACTGCTTCATCTACCTTTAGTACTTTTTTCTGGAAGGTAATATATTTATTTTGGGCAGACTTGTATTCTTTAGAGTTATGATCTTGGATTCGGAGCATTTCCCTTTCCAATTTACGAAGTTCATTACGGGTTTGTTGTCTCCATTTCTTTCTTGAAAGAGTATCAGTAACATCATCTGGGTAAATGTATTTCACTTCCCGATTGGAGATTACTTGTTCGATGATATTGGGTTTCTGTTGTTTGGCAACTTCCTTGACAACTTCTTCCTTTTTAGTAGAAGCTTTCTTGGTAGTAGTTTTTACCAATTTTGCTTTGGGTTCTTCCTTAGCCTTAGATTCTTTAGTTTCTTTTGGCTTTTGTGTTTTAGAAGCCTTAACTTCCTTCAATGAGTTAGATACTTGGTTGTTAATTAACTCGGTTACCTTGTTCAAATTTACTTTTTTCATAATTGACTAATATTAAAATGTTATTAATTAATTTCTCTATGCAAATATACAAACTATTTTTTAAATAGAAAAATATTTCTAATTTATTTTATCAATAGCTGAGGATCCCTAGTCGAGTAGGAAATCAAAGATTTCATCTGGGTTCTCATCTAGGTTTTCAGGATCATCATAGTAGGAATCTAGACCTTCAGTAAAGATATCATATTCTGAAATAGATGATGATTTACCATATCTCTGATTATACTGTTCTACGGTTAATATAGTTACCTTACTGGGATCATGTTCATATTTTTCAGCATAAGCAGAAGCTTCCTCCGGTGATAAAGGTTTATCGGAAGTGAATACTTGGTAATATACTCTGGGTTTAGTATAATGAGCATCTAAAGTTACTTGTTGATAACCAGATTTCCTTGCGGTAAATATTATATTATCTGGAGTAACTCTTACTAGGAAAGCATATTGGTATAATCTCCGATTACTAAGAGAATCCTTTAGTTTCTTTATAGAATCTACTTTAGCAAAGAATATAGAATCTCTTCTTTTGCTTTCCTCATACCGTTTTACATTTCTAATAGAATCTTCTCTACTCTCCTTTACATAAGGGGGAGTTACCCTCCGGGTACTATTGGTGTTGGCAATAGTGAATCCCAAAAGAGTAACTCCCAGAATGGAAAACGGAAAAATAATATGTTTAGTTTTTGAGTTCATATCCTGTAGCTTCATATTGTCCTTTGATATGAGAATTAAGATATCTCCCTTTAGATTCGGCATTCATTAGTTCTTCGAAAGTTTTTCTGGGAACTAAATCATACCGGTAAACTTTGTTGCCCTTAAAAGCAACCCATAAGTGTTTGTTTTTGTTGTCATACCCAATACCTTCTATATTAGAAGATTCTACTGGATTCATTTTAATACCAGTATTCATGGTAACTGATTCAAGATATTCTTCTCTGTCCATAATTTAAAGTTTTAAAAGTGTTAACTCCGGATGTAATACGTTGGTATATTTTTGAATGATTGCCCATGCTCCCAAAACTCCTTGAGAATTATCTGTTATCCATTCTTCCTCCATTTTCCATAGGATATGAGAGCAGACGTATAATTGATACTCTGTAAGAGTTTTTATAAGTTGAGGATATTCTATCATATCTGAATAGAGTTTTATCATATTATCTAATACTCCTCTTATTTCTCCTTCTTCAATCTGAAGAAGTTTTTTAAGAAGGTAATGATCGGTATCCTCTAAATTTTTAGAGATATGAGTTAGTGCCTCAACTTGGATTTGGGCAATGTTCTTAATAACCGTTTTGGTTTCTGCATCCATTTTTCTTATTATTTATTTCGTTATACAAATATATAAAATTTATATATAATATGCAAATATTGCTGAGGTAGGTAGTGGATTATCTCTTCAAGATCTCAGCCATCTTTTCCTTGATTGAATCTGGGAATATTGCATCAGATGCCCATCTTAAGAAGAACTTAGAAGGTTTCTTCTCGGGAGTCATAAGCAATTGTCGTTGCTCTGTAGAGAATTTAATTCGTTCTGCCTCTAACATATACTTGGGTAACTTAGTGAATTCTGCTTGGGAGAATGAGATAGTATTTTTACCAGTCTGAGCCCTAAAGGGTTTCTTCCTTTCCTTATACAAATATGGTACAATCTTCTTTGAGGGTCCTTGCAGAATACTGAACCCAAATAGAATCATAGGGTCAAATTTATCTGTCTTAGGATCTTTTGCTCTCTTTATACATCTTGCCATCCATGAATAAGAATCGAGATATTGGCCATTGTTGGTGGGTTCTCCCACATCTTTCTTATCGAATTTAAATTCCGGGAAATGATAAAGGAAATCCTCTGTAAGGATGAATACAAATCCAAGATCTCTAAGATACTTAATAATATCCTGTTGGCTTTTGCCTTCATTTACCATCTTTTCTACATCAGCAAGGATATCTTCTCTTGGGGATTCCAATTCTTTAGATTGAGTATTAGAGGGTCTTCCTCTACCTGCAGATTCTTTGATTGGTAAGTTACCAGATAATTTATCCAAGTATTCTTTGAATTGAGAAATATCTTGTTGATTAACAAGGGTTACTTCTATTCTTATGGGACCTTTATGTTGTACCTTTGGACCGGCATACATCTCAGTGCAAGTATCTACTAATCTATCAGATAAAGGATTACCATTTTCTGAAAGTGTAGTGATACGCAGTTTGGGTTTGAATATTTCTTTTTCTTCTTTCATAACTTTAGAGATAAAAAGGGCCTGGACAAAAATTATTGCCAGGCCCAAAACTACTAATAACTAACAAAACAAATATAAGAATGGAAATTAATCCTCGTCTTTGGCCTTTTTCTTCTTAGAATCTTTGGCCTTTTTATCTTTCTTAGAAGGCTTATCCTTTTTGGATTCCTTCTTAGGTTCTTCCTTCGGCTTAGATTCTTTTGGAGTCTTACCTGCAGCCAATTTTCTCTGAGCCATACGATATTTCTTCTTTTCTTCGGAAGTCATTTCTCTTCCGTCTACCAAAGGATAATCGTATTTAGTTGCTGTTCTACCTGAACTAGCTTTTTCCTTTTTCTCTTTTGCTTTAGCTTCCTTCTTAGCTTTCTTTTCATCTTCAGAAGCCTTTTTCATTTTTACCAGCTTCTTCTGATTAGCAGTGTCTTTCTCAGGATATTGGGCAGCAACTTTATCTCTTTCCTTGTTAAGTTTTGCCATAAGTTCTTTTACTGCCTTACCATGAGTTTTGTCCTTTGACCAATCCTTTGCAGGATCCAGGTTATTTTCTTTCAGGTAGTTTTCCAAAGCCTTTGCAGCTTTTGTGATTTCCGGAGTCTTATTAGCCGGTTTCTTTGCTTTTTTAGCAGGTTTTACTTTCTTTGTCATATCCTTATTAATTTATGAGTTTATATTTACCTATAGAGGTGAATCCGAATTAAAGGTAGGGATTTCCTTGATTTCTAGGATTTTTAATTCAATCCCTTTTACCATTGCACAAGTATGAAGATAATCAGATATCTCTCTTTGGGTTAATCCTGAGAAAATACTGGTTTTAGTTTCATTTCCCCATATATATTTCACTTCTAGAACTGGATTGTTAAGAATATCTTTTACTCTTTGTGATAAAGAATAAAGTTTTCTTTTCTGATACATAATATGGGCTTGGTGTTTCCTATATTCACCCATCTTATTTTGCTGCAAGGATATATGAGCTTGGTATTTATAGTATTTGATATCCTTGTATATTTCAGCAATCTGTGAAATTAAGGATGAGAAGGATCTTTTTTCCATTGTGGCCTCTTTATTTGGGATTGATATTCTAAAATCATTTCCTTAGCTTCTGATATTATATTTTCTATTAATTCCCTTTCTGAGGGATTTTTGCATACTTCTAGATATGAAGTATAATCTTCTATCAGATTATTAAGTGCAATAATCTGTATATTCTTTCTTATCTCTTCTTTGGTCATGGGTTATGAAAATAAAAAAAGCCCATCACCTTTGTGGGCAATGGGCTTAGATAATTGATATAATGTATAATCGTTATGGAATTTAATCTTCGTTTTCTTCAGAAGTTTCTTCTTCATCTACTTCCTCGTCAGTGTCTTTTTCTTTCTTTGACTTCGGAGTAGTGATAATACCATGTCCTTTCTTTGACTTAATTGCCAATTCTCCGGGAACAAAAGCAACCGATGTGTTTACTGGAGCACCATCTACTACCAATACTGAAGTTACCAATACTCCCTGAGCACCTTTCTTTGTTTTGATTGCATAACCGAAGTTCTGAACTTCTGAGTTATCAGAAATCTTGATAACATCGATTTGTTTACCGTTCGGTCTCTGACCTGCAGGACGGTTTTTGATAGCTTCCATACGAGCTTTGCGTTTAGCTTCTTTTTCGGGATCTTTTTCCTTAGCACCCTTTTTCTTGGTGTCTTCTTTTTTCTTTGCCATAATCTTAATAAGTTTTTAAAAGTTGTGTTATAAATAAGTTGTGACTTCTACATAACCTAATAGTAGTTAATTTTTAGGGTAGGAGATGATTCCTACCCTTTATGCTAGGTAAATGGATTATTTTTTACCCTTTTTACCTTTACCCTTAGCTTCCTTCTTAGCCGGCAATTTGATACCTAATTCTTTGGCAATTGCCTTACGAAGTTTCTCGATGTCTTCTTCATCGAAGTCGTCTGGATCAGTATCAAGGTCTTTGTCATCGCAAACATCTTCCAATTCTTCGAAGTCCATTTCAGCAAGAGCTTCTCCAGTCAGTTCTTCCTCTTCTTCCTCCTCGTCTTCTTCATCTTCATCGGAATCATCCTCGTCCTCATCTTCTTCGTCTTCAGAATCATCTTCATCTTCGTCATCTTCCGATTCTTCTTCATCCTCATCATCATCATCGGATTCTTCCTCCTCTTCTTCGTCTTCATCTTCTTCTGAACCGAAGATTTCAGATGCCTGGTCAGCAGTCAACATAATAGGAGCCGGGATAATTTTTACAGAGCCATCTTCGTAAGTAATGATGATGTTACCGTTGATTTCTACTCTAGATACTTCTTTAAGTTCAACTTTCTTAGTTTCTTTTTTCTTAGCCATAATTGTTTAATTTTAATGGTTTGTTAATGAATATAGTTAATCACTCAGTTATAAGCTTTTTATACTTCTTTAGGAATGGTCCCAAAGATTCATGTGCATTATTAAATTGTTTTATGTTTTCTAGAACGGTATTAAACTGTTCCTGTGAAGTTATTTCAACTACTTCAGAGTTTATAACTTGGTCCACTTGATTATAGGTCATAATCTTAAAGGATTTGCCCTCAAATGGATTATATGGTCCATGTTGTTCTAATTTAGTGTTCATCGCTATATGATATTTTAGTTAAACCTGGAAAACCCAATTTACCCATCATTTCTGTGTATGATTGATATTTTCCTTTTTTCGAAGTTTCATAGTTATCAGAAAATCTTATTGGGTAGACCCAAATTTCTGAATCTAGTTTCCTATTGGTCATGAAGTAAGCATACTTATTCCTTATTTTATAACCAGATAGAGGTTTCCATAGTTCCCATCGTAATTCTTTTATAAGATATTTATCTGGGATAATAACCTGGTTCTGAAATTTCAAGGAAGCTTCTCCAAAATCATCTAAGAAATCGTAGGCCTTTTTAAATAAGATACGATTAAACTTAATATGATATACCTTGGTAAGGAACAGAGCTATTTGCCAAATCCTAGGAGGATGATTCAAGCAATCAAGGTTGAATTGATTCTTTTCCCCTTGACTCAGCTTGTTGTATCTCCTGTAGGATAGCAGAATGGACCTGTAATCTCTTTTGCTTTCGATATTCAGGTGAGAATTCATCCCTATACCCGTATAATGCAATTTGGTATGCCTTGTTGAATGCTCTTCTTCCATGTTTCTTATAAATTTTATTCATTCTTACTACAAAATGCCTTCTCCTATGTTTATCCATTCTTGCTTCAGCAGGAAAGATAAATCTTCGTATTTTAGTTGGCTTACCCTTAAAGAATATCGATTGATGACCTTTCTTGGGTAAATCAGTTATGCCTTGTTTTATAAGATTCTTACCTTTGATGGTATGAATATATAAATTGGCATCTACTCCTAATAAAAGAGTTATGGTTCTTCTAGCATGGTATCTGGAAAAGAATCCTAAACCACATATATGTTTTTTATATAACAACTTCTCGGTTCGGTATTTACTTTCTGTAGCATATTGGTATTTGGTCCATCCCCAATATTCATCTGGCCTCCAAGTCCATACATATATTAAGTCTGGGTATATTTTTCGGTTATCCCTTGCTAGCTTTACCATTTAATTTCCTTTTTGCAGCCCTGTACCAGAGTTGAATGGATTTCTCATTAGCATCAGGGAATTTCTTTTTCATTCTCCTTACTACTCTCTCTTGGTCAAATCCCTTTTCGGTTAATTCATAACAGTAGGATTTCTTAGTACCTTTGATTAGATTAAAAGAATCTCTTTCTCTTGGAGGTTTCTTTTCTTTGGGTTTCTTTATGCCTGGTACTCTTTTTAATTTTCGAATACCATCTTCTCCCTCTTCCCCTAAGAATCCTAATCTTAATCTTGAATTACGGATTGGGTCAGTTTTATCATAACCAATTGCTTCCAATTGTTTATCTGCCCATTCATCATACTGGTCAATTAAGGATTTATCGGGTTTGTTAGTAGAGTTACTGATATACTTGATTAAATCAAATACTCCTGCAGCACAAGCATCAGGAAAAGGCATACCAAGGATTACTGCCTTTCTTTTAAGATCCTTGTACTTCATGTTTCTACCTGCAGCTCCTAGGAAATTTTGTTTTTCCTTTGATGGAGCTGGTTTATCTTTTTTCTTTTTTGCCATAGTTTTAAAATCTTTGATTGTAATAGGTTTGAGTTAATTCTTCATGAGTTACATACTCATAGGGAACTAATCCCATGTTATCAATCTTATCGAAGAGATCATTAGGTAAATCATAAGTGATTAACCATAAGTAATTCTCTTGAGTAATGTGGTTTGATACCATATCCTTAATTTTTGGGAAATTAGGTAATAGGTTCAATTTATCATCCTCCCAGCTATCACTGAATTGGTTGAGGATATTATTTGCTTTGTTAAAGCGGATGTCTAAGTTGGTATTCTTCATATTGTCTATATTAAAATTTTGTCTAATTAATTTTCTGATGCAAATATAATACTTATATATTATATAGAAAAATATTCTACTTATTATTTTAATATTAGCTGAGGATCAATAGAAGGAGTCTTCTTTCACTCTAGCAGCTCCTGGTTGAGGTTTCTTCTTTGGTTTTCGTTTTATGTGAGTGTTATAGGCCATATCCAATTGCTTCACATTGAAATCCATGTTATTTACCTGATTGTAATTCAAAGCCTTTTCGATACATAATCTATATTCTGGCCAAAACTTCTGACCTAGTTTTACAGTAGTAGTCTTGGCATTGAATTTAGATACCATGAATCCAAATGTATCTGCATCATCCTTATCCTCGAATATATACATGTAGAATTTACTGAATTCCCTCATTACCTCATCTGTTGGTCTTACAGGAAGTAATAAATATCCATCTGTATATAAATCTTCAGATATTAAACATACCCACCATTTCTTTATACTGGGTTTTACCTTATACTTAAACCTTTCTCTTAGTTTAGTATGAACCCATTCTGGTACTTTCTCCAATAAGTAGTTGATATAAATCTTTTCTTTCTTATTGGCTCTTCTTTTGAAAGCAGAGGGTTGCTGTACTTGCCCGGGTAATATCCTAAAGTTATTCCATCTATCGAATTCTAATATCAAACCTAGAGAATGTTTATCCCATTCATTATCTGAACCTTGTAGTCTTCTTATATTTCTTTCTAGATTACGAGTATTTACCTTAGGAACTAATTGGGAGGCATCTCCAGTATTTAGTAGGGCCTCTTTTCTTTTCATCCTTTTTTCTATGCAAGCCTCGATATAATCCTGGAAGTTTCTTTCACATGGGCAATCTGGTCTAAATATTGATTCATGTATTTCAAAGAAATCCGAAAATAATCGGAAGAACTTTTCAGACCTTTCTTTTATTTCTAGGTACTTATAATGAGATAATTTTAATATCTCTCCAGCTTCCCAAGAGGATTTACTCTCTGATAACTGAAGAAAAAGGGACTGCTGCTCGGTTGGAGTCAAACAGTCCCATGCTTTCTTTTGGTATTCATTCATATTAACGCCTCCTTTTATTAATATTCTCTTCTATCTTTTCAGAAGTAATAGAATTTGGGTCATAGTCAAAGTTATTACAGTGTAATTTATCTGGGTCTGAATCCTGATATACACTGTAAAGAACACTGTCAAAATCAAGAGTTACTTCCATTTTACCATGTTCTGGGTAGATTAGTACTTTTACTGTTCTATTAGAGTAATTTACATCTAATACTGTAGCATCTATACCTTCATAGGGATACCCTTTTAAAACGATATAATCACCAGGTTTTACATTCATAAGGTCATCAACAGAATATTTCTTATTTGCTTTTGCTAATCTTATGAATCTCCTTACATCTTTTCTAGAACAGGTTGCAACTAATGAAAAATCATCGAAGTCTTCAGCATTATCTATGCGTACCTTCTTTTTTCTTTCGTGCATTGTTTCGGTAGATTTAAGGAATGTTCTTATGCCAGAGATATTTCGTTTTAGTTTATTTAAAAAGGGCCTTGAGAAAGCATTCTCTGTGGGCATTCTCATAAAACCATAATTAAAAAGTATAGGAACAGATTCAAATACCATCTTACCCTTTACTGTTCTCTTAAGTATATCTAGAGTTGGGATAATAACCTTGATATTTTCGTATCCCTTTTCTTTTAACTCTTTCTCGATAAGGTGATAATACTTTCTTTCTAGGTAGAAGATTACATAGGAGTATGGGATACGTTTTTTCATATTACTGATTTTTTACGATTAACTTAGCTTGTTTGTGAATCATCTTGTACGGTACTTTTAATATTTCACTAGCCATGAATACCATAAGAGTATTCCCAGGTACTTGGATATACATTACCTTAGTAACATACTGGGCAATAATATCTCCAAGTTTAACACCTACTACAAAGAAAAATTCTGCTGAGGGCATTGAATTATATCTCATACATAAGATGGGTACTTTCTTTGCCCTTTTAGCATCTTTACTTGCTTGTCCCCAGAATTTTAATATATCACAGGATTTATTACCCAGTAATACGTGTTCAAATTTGATATCCTTGTAGTTTTTACATTCTACTGATATTTTACATCTGTGGGCATGTCTTTCATCCTGACACATAATATCCGAAGACAAATCCCTACTCTGATGATTTGCACCAGAGTAAGGTGTTCTGCCGAATTTGAAAGAAGTCCATTCCGTAAACCATTTTGAGACTTTGAGTTCAAATCGATTACCTTTCTTTTTACTATTTGCCATAATTTCATTGTATTGTTTATGGATCATAGTGGTTTATAATAACTAAGGCCCTTGATTTTCTCTACTTGCAGGATCTTAGTATTTGATAAAGGTAACGAGTCGTGATGTGTTATTAAAAATAATGATTTACCGTTAAATATGTGTTTTATTAGGTTTATTACCAATTCTATGTTATCAGAACTTAGAGATTCAAATACTTCATCTAAGAATGCTAGGTTAATTCCCTTACTTGCAGTCAAAGCTTCATGCATTGCGAAAGCCATACATAAATTACATACCTGTTTTTCACCTCCTGATAATTCATCATAATCAATGATGTGATTATCCCTTTCTATAAGGGTAACAAAATCCTTTCTAGTTGAATTAAGATCAATGTTAAACTCAATTCTAAAACCTAATACTTCTGAATAACTAGCTAGAGTACGATTTAATAAATGTAGGGATGAATCAAATAGATATGCCTTGATTCCATTGTTACCAAGAGGGTCATTTATCAACCAATTATAATTCTCTAACTCTAGTTCTCGGTTATGGTAATCTTCATCTACCTTTCTTAAATCCTTACGAATCTTTTTTAGTCTTTCTTTGTATTTAGTAGACATTACCTTTAGTTTCTGATTCTTAAGGTCTTTTATTTCCTGGTCTATATCTGCCAAATCTGAAGCAATATCGGAACATTCTTTAACTAGAGTCTTATACTTACTGCAGTTAAATTCTAGTTCATCTAATCTCTCTACAGATTCTTCATATAAGCTTTGAAGTTCTTCCCTTTCTTTAAATGCTTTACTGATGGGAGTAAGCATTTTCAAGGCTTTCTTATATTGTTTATTCTTTATTAATTCTATGGACTCATCCACCAGTTCATTTAAGGGAGTACTTAGAGTTTCCTTATTTATCTTAATTCGATTCTTTATCTCTTGTACTGCTTTGGTTTGATTTCTTACCTTTTGTTCTATTGCTACATCTACTTCATCTGAAATATGTTTTTGTTTTGCAATAAGTAACGCAGTTAGGTCTTTCCGTTCTTCCTTTAGTTTCCTAGATTTTTCTCTGAGATCTTTCTTAAAGGATTTCTCCCTTGACCTCAAATCGAAGTAAGCTTCTTTATTGGCCTCTAATTCTTTCTTTAGTGAAAGGGATTCGGATTCTAATTGATTAATCTTATTTAAGATAACTGCCTTATCTTGATTAGCTATACCCTTTGCTAAATTTAGGTATTCTAAATCGAATACTTCCTCAAAAAGCTTTTTCTTATCCGAATTAGATTCTTGGATTAATCTCTTAATACCTTGACCAAACATTATAGAGTTCATGAATAACAGATAAGATAACCCTAATTCTTTATTGATAGCATTCTGTAGTTCATTCTTACCTTTGATATTTATAATCTCGGCATTTTTAATGATTATAAGTCTATCATTTCCCTTAGCACCATCCTCTAGGTAATCTTTGAATTTTTGACATCTGATTACCTTATAGGAATCTTGGTTTTTCTGAAAAAATACTTCTACCATAGTTCCCTTATAATCTTTGGGTTGGTATTCTTTCCAGGTATTTACTTCAGATACTCCCTTTATGTTTTTCCCATATAATGCCCATACTAGGGCATTCAGTAAAGTTGATTTCCCAAAACCATTAGGAGCTTTGATAAGAACTGTACAATCTTGGTTTAATTGTAAACTGAAGGAATCTATAGAACAAAATCCCTGTATATTTAACCTTGTGAATGTTAACATGATTCAGCTTTGTTTAAAGTATCAATTAAAAGTTGTTTCTTAGCATCATCCTTTATGCCTTTCTCCCTTAAATACCTTTTTGCTAGAGTTTTCTTAGAAACTTGCTTAGTAATCTTATGGTTTGTATTTACTTGAATACTAGTTTTCTTAGGTAAAATGGTGTAATAATTGCCATCATCCTTAATTTCATCTTCGGATTCAACATCTACGAATTTTGGGAATCCTTTCAGTTCTACAAATTCCATAGATAAATCCGAATAAAGTTTCCAATATCCCAGTTTACAATCTTTATCGGTTCTTCTCTGTTGATATGGAGCACCGATCATATAAACCTTTTTAGAAAGTCTTTGAGGTTTATGTATATGCCCACATAATACTAAATCGAACTTATTGAGAAGATTAATATTAAGATTCTCTACTGAATCTACCTCTCTACCATCGGTGTCTTTTGCTCCTGGATAGTCGGTATGTAGTAAAAGTAGGTGTTTACTTCTAGGTTTACCTACTTCAGTATCTATGGATTTTAAATAATCAGACAAACCAATATTATTGTCTATATAAGGTATACCATGTATATAGAATTTTCCAATATGTACCCTATGGAAATTTATTAACTTTAAGAATCGGTATTCTTGGGAAAGCCAAGTTTCCCAAGAATAAGCTGGTTTATCAATTCTATTAATATGTTTCATGGTATGATTACCAGCTATACAGTACATTTCCCAGTCTTTTTCGTCTAATTTAGAAAATTCTTTATAGATAATCTCGGATAATTCTTGACTCAAAGATTTAGGCTCATGTAATAAATCACCGCAAAATAACACGGGTACTTTTAATTTCATACTTTCAGAAGAAATAACATCTAATACTCTAATAGCAGTACTAATACGAGTTTCAAACTTAGACCAAATATGAAGATGGAGGTCAGAGAATACCAAAAACTTAATTACCTTCTTATTATTGAGTTTACCTTCCATACTAGCTTGTTGAGAATTTTCTTTATAGGTACCCCAATATAGATTTTCTACGGTGTTATGCTCTCTATTATTATCCTTATGACATACACAGGGTTTATTTAAAGGGTTTGGTATATAAGCTTCTGCTACCAATCTGTGTATATAAGCTCTCCTTACTAACCCTAACTTCCTTATCTTTAATACTATCTGTTGATAACCATTTGACCTTGTATAAGGTTTATTCTTATGATATACCTTGGTTAATTTACCAACCTTGTTATATCTACTATATAACAAACCTTCCCGGGTAATATGATACCCGGGAAAGCCATTAATATTATCCTCCATTACTTGTTTCTTCATATTAATCTAATCTTGACATTATCATGTGTATTCTGTCGTAGAAATCTAATTGGGGTACTACTAATATATCTATTACACTTAAAGTACTCCACTGAGTTAACAGGTTACCCATTATATCTGACATCTGAGCCTGATAATATCTATTTATGATCCTCTTCTTATTGTCTTCCATTGGCCATTCTTTCATATTGTACATACTCAAGGGAAGGTATATTAATAAATCACATTGTTGAACTGTAAGATCTTTGCATATATCTAAGAAAGCATCTACTTCACATTCGGGGATATTAGTAGATTGTTTATATATGAAATAAGCTGCTAAATCTACATAACTACGGTCTGTTACAAAAGTTTCTTTATCCTTGAAAAGCTTATTTCTCAGATTCAACAATTGATAATCCTTGTTTATGAGTTCTCCACATTCTTGGTGTAAAAACTCAGCATGGTGCATCTCTTTTGTATCTGGCATTAAATCTGACATACTACCAGATATAAAGGGTATACCATATTTGGTTTCTATGAACTTTGCCAAAGTGGTTTTTCCTATTCCACTTGGCCCTACAAACATAATTCTTTTCATGATAACAAATCTTTAAATGGTTTCATAAATTCATTTGTCATAAATGATGCTAAAGAGTATTCGATACAGACTTCTTTGAATTTCTTGTATTTTATCTCCTTATTAGCAAACTTTTTCATAGGTAACTTGGATAATGGTACTTCTTTTTGAAATAATCTTAAATCTATAAGCTTCTTATTCCTTTCTGCAATCTCTACATGAGAAGTTTGATGATGATGCTCTAGAAATTTATCCAAAGTACCATATTCGTCCAATATTTTCCTAGCTTTTACAGGACCAATACCTGGTATACCTTTGATATCATCCGAAGTATCCCCCACCATTGAAAGGTAATCTACTGTTTCTTCAGGGGAGTATCCGAATAACTCCTTACAATTACCCTGATGAACCATCTCATCCTTTCTTGGGTTGTTTATTTTTACGTCTTTACCGATAAGTTGATTAAAGTCCTTATCGGATGATATTATGATTACCTTCTCAGTGGGTTTTTTATTTAAAACTAGGTATGCTAAGAAATCATCTCCTTCATATTTAGTAGAATTATGCTTATCAAAAACATATTTAATTCTTAGGAGCTTAAGCATACCCATAATAATACGTTTTTGAGATTGAAGAGATTCATAATCTACTGAAATATTTTTCCTATGTCCCTTATAATCTGGTAACAAAGCATCTCTATAAGGAGAGTGTCCATTATCAAAAGTTATAATAACCTCATCTGGGTCCCACCTATGTAAGAACCCATGTAATGATCTAAAAAATCCGAATATTGCTCCACTTGGTTTTCCATCGGTAGACTTAAGTTTTTCGAACTTATGGAAACTTTGGTGAAGTATATTCTCTCCATCTATTAGTAATATCGTTTTCTTACTCATCGTCTTCCTCCTCTTCGTCTTCTGATTCATTATAGGATTCGTATTCTACTCCATCTATGGGATAACAGTTTTCTGTAAGAGCTTCTAGTTTCTTACGAGTAGTACCAATGGTATTTATATCTGCTTTCCTTAAAAGCTTTCTTCTTAAGTCATCGTCTTCTTCCAAAAGCTTTTGGAATTTCTCTTCCCCTCTTGCAAGGGTTTTATCCTTGAGTTTATATACTCCACCTGAGGATTTAATGATTATATCGTTTTCTACCAATACATCTTCTAATCCAAAGCATCTATCAAATCCAACCTCATGGAACTTAGGATTGAAGTATACTGGGCATTTGCTGATTGTAGGTCTTGGAGGAGCAACTTTATTTTTAATAAGTCGAACCGTGACGAGTTTCCCAGCTTTGCGTTCTTTACCCTTTTGCTTAACAGTGATAGATCTTCCTGAATAGAAAGCAGCTCTGATTGAAGCGTAGAACTTAAGTGCTGCGCCTCCTGTAGTTGTTGTATTATCTTTTCCGAATCCAACATTCAATGCAGTTCTTAATTGATTAATATAAATCTGTGTAACTCCCAGTCGATAAAATAATTCGCTTCTGATACGGAAGTATTTATACAAAGCCTTTGCTCTACCTCCCATCTCTGCTTTAGCATCCGTCATTTTTGAATCTATGTTATCTGCACAATCCATAGCAGCAACTGAATCTATTACCAGAAGTATTGGTTCATTGTGTGTTAACTGAGATCTGAAATACAATGCTAAGTCTGCTACTGCATCCGCAACATTCTCAATACGAGTATCATTAACTACTGTAACTCTTTCTGGGTCAACTCCATTAGTTTGAGCCCAAGAATTCATCCATGATTGTTCGGCATCTACCCATATTACATGCCCTCCCAATTGTTGACATGAATAAGCAAAGTTATATGCTATAAGTGATTTACCAGATGATTCTTCTCCTGCTACTTCTAGAATTTTACCAAATGGGATTCCTCCACCAAAGGTATAATTCAATGCAAAGAAAGTACTGGGTAACCATAGACCTGTTTCTTTTGTTTCAGAAGCAAGTACTATTGATGACCCATATTTCTTTAGTAATTCGTTTTTAGAGGGAACTTTTAAACCCACTTTTCCTTTTGCCATACTGTAATGTATTAACATAAATAAAGGAGATAACCAATTTCTTGAATTACCTCCTCTACCAACCATTTATAAAACCAATTTATCAAATATCTGACTTATACTTTCTCTTTTTCTTCTTTGGTTCATCATCATCCATGTAGTGATCCTTATGAATGCCTTTCTTTTTCTTCTTTGGTTTTTCATCCTCTTCATCAGAATCTCTTCCTTCTTTTAAGAATGATGCCAAAATTTCTTCCAGTTCATCGTAATCTTTAATCTGAGATCTTACTATGGATTCCAAATCTACGTTACCTGAATACTTCTTGTCAAGCTTAGTAGGTTTACATGCACGAGCAGAATATGTGGTATCATTCTTACCTGAACCAGAACGGATAATTTTTATATCGTATCCAGTTCTTGGGTCTGTCATATCTCCAGCTTCGTCTTCATCCAAGTAAAGGTCGATAATATCTTGGTATACTGATCTTGGGATTAATACTCCCTTATCTTTTCCTTCATAATCTACCTTAGTACCTTTCTCATCTGAATATACTATTCCACCCACTACGTATTTTCTTCTTGGTACCAGCATCTTTGCAAGTTCCTGGTCATCTGGGTCTTTTGAGTTTTTCAGTTCTTGGTACTTTTCCATAAATGGGCATGGTTCATCAAAAGTAGCCGGGGAAATAACTCCTCCCAAATCTTTATTCAGATAGAACTGAATCAGTTCAATACCCAATTCTTGATCATCGCCTGGGGATTTGATTCTCATTCTTAAGGTTCCCTCTTTAGGGAATACCAATCCACTACCATTACCCTTGGATTCTAATTGTTTTTTCCGGGCTAACATCTTATCTTTAGTAGTCATGCCACTAGAAGATAATTTCTTTTTCTTTTTGTCCTTATCTTTAATCATATCAATCTAAGTTATTGGGTTCTGAGTATGAAATCTCATTTAAAGCTAATACGGTGAACAGACCCTTTTCATAAAAGGGTTGTAATTCCTGAGGTAAACAGTTTTTATCGAATTGATGTTCTTTACCAGCATACAATCCATATTCGATTATACGACCGATTTCCACGTGGTCCTTGTAAGTTTGATATTCTTCTGT
>UMGW01069694.1_pt1 | contig 24228 bp, 43 predicted proteins | sample 1965371 | NCBI WGS metagenome assembly UMGW01 (sample SAMEA4836082, study PRJEB28245) | human gut metagenome | biome: gut microbiome; material: fecal sample | place: Denmark | collected 2008
AGAGAAGCTAATTTATTGTCTGAAATATTAGATGCAGTCAGAGAGGGTAAAGAAATTTCTATTGACGGAAGAAGCCTTGTTTCCGCTGTAGAAGAAAGAAGCAATAGAAATGGATTTAGTTTTGCATAAATTATGGTAAACTTTTGTAGAAATCCTCCTCTTAATATGATATAATTGTTAGAAAAAGAGAGGGGGGATATCTACATGGATAACCAAAACACAGAAATGAAAACTTGTAAATACTGCATGACGCAGATACCAAAGAAAGCAAAAATCTGCCCGAATTGCAAAAAGAAGCAGAGCCATACTTTGAGGTGGGTAGTATTAGGAATTTTAGTATTTTTAATTCTTGTATCTTTATTTGGAGGTGGAAATAGTGAAACTACAAACAAAGATAAGAACCCACAAAAAGTAGACGAGGTTAAAACTTCAAAGGAAGAGACGACAGAAAAAGAAGAACCTGTTAGCAATGTATTTAATGTGGGTGACGTTGTTGAAACAGAAAACATGAGAATTACTTTTATATCTGCTAAAGAATATGAAAGTGATAACCAGTTTTTACAACCCAAGGACGGATATACTTACTGGGAATTTTCTTTCAAGTTTGAAAATATATCCGACCATGACCAGTCTGTATCATCAATGATTAATTGGGAATGTTATGCTGATAATTCCAAATGCGACCAGTCATGGATAGGTGACGATAATGGACTTGATGCAACATTATCTAAGGGAAGAGAAACACAAGGAACTGTAATGTTTGAAGTGCCAAAGGACGCAAACAGCATAGAACTTGAATATGATGTGAATTTCTGGAAAGAAGATAAAATAATATTTATAGGAAAATAAATAAGAAAATTAAGTAGGGCGGCACTTGACCGTCCTATTTTTATGCATAAAAAGTAGCGCTCATTTTTTAGCGCTATTTAAAATCGAATCATTAATTATGTAAATGTAATACATTGTAAAATATACTTTGTAATGACAATGAATAGGAGGTTGACGTAATGGCAAAAGCAACACTTCCAACAAATTTTAAAGACGATATCTTAGACAAAAACATGGGTGGTCGGCGCAGATACCGAATGACTACCAATTCAGACGGAACGGTGACACTGGAAGATGTAACGACATATACACAGGTAGGTGGAGAATTTAAAGCATCTAACATAAATGACACGAACACAGCTATCAATGCGGCGGCTGACAAGAATAAGATTCTGACTACACTGGATGATGTAAAAGCCTGTACGCAGTCTGGTTACATGGTGGATTGTTTGGTAATAAAAGCAATGCTGGAGGGATAAGATATGTCAATGAGTTCATTCTTAAATGTCAATGGGTATGATTTTCCTTGTCCTGCTGTCGGCTTTTCATGGACGATATCTACCACAGTAAATGCAGGAAGAAACGCAAACAATGCAGTTATCGGTCAGAGAGTCGGAAGAGATTTATATAAACTGGACAATCTGAAATGGGTAGGACTGACGGTAGAGCAAAGACAGATGATGTTAAAAGCAATAGAACCATTTTATGTACCTGTCACATTTGAGGATATGAAGAATCCTGGAAACCCGATTACGATCACAATGTACCCGGGAGACAGAAAAGGTGTGCCACTATTTGTTGACCGACTTACGCATATGATAACCAAAGACGAGACTTTATCATTTAACCTTATAGATTGTGGGTGGTAGTTATGCAGAACGTATCTAAGGCTTATAAGCAGTCCATGAAAAGAATAGGGCGTAACAGGGGATATATAAAGGCGACAATCGGTGTAATCAACTCACAGGCACAGAAAAATGTTGCTGTAGATGATCGTACGGCGGTTACTTACTTTTCGGACGTGAGAAAGCCTTTTAACAACTACACGGTAGACAATGTATACGCCACAGCGGAGCAGGATTTTTCCAAGGTGGACGGTACGATGTATTTTCTTCCGCCACGGAACAACGACTATTACAATAACGGAATTGTGACAGCTAACATATTGGGTACTATCTATATATCCTTTTCTGGCGTTACAGGACTTGATATAAAGGGATTAACAATAGACTGGGGAGAATATTACCCAGTTGATTTTACAGTCCAAAATGACAGCGTTACACGCTCTTACAGCGGTAATGATAAAAGCTACTGGGTGACAGAAGATGTATTCAACGGCACTTCTTATCTGATTATCACACCTACCAAAATGGTAAACGGACAGGGGAGACTTAGGATATATCAGTTTTACTGCGGTATCGTCAATGCATTTAGAAACAAGGAAGTTAAGAAATACAGCGGTAAACAGTATGTATCTTCCATAACAGATACGATACCGTCTAACGATATATCACTGACGATTGATAACCAGAATCAATACTATTCCCCCGACAATCCAGACAGCGCACTTGCTTACATGGAAGTCGGACAGGAAGTAAAAATTCAGTTCGGCTATGATGTTTTGGGAAATGGGGAAATTGAATGGCTACCAGAGGAAACAACCTACCTTCACACATGGTCGGCAACTGATACGGAAGCCAAGTTTACGGCAACTGACAGGTTTGATTACATGACAGGTAATTACTACCGTGGACTTTACAGGGAAAACGGGATAAGCCTATATGACCTTGCGATTGATGTGCTGAATGATGCAGGAATAACGGACGAAAGAGAATACTCAATAGACCCATATTTAAAAAATATCAAAGTGCAGAATCCTATGCCAGCAGTAAAACACAGCGAAGCATTACAGATTATTGCCAATGCAGGGCGTTGCGTGCTATTTGAGGACAGGAACAGTAAAATCCATATGCAAGCGTCATTTATACCCGACATGACAGCAGAATCCAATGGAGAAAAAGCGTATAGTCATGTATCTGATGTGCTGAACGGAGAGGACAAAGAAGCTTATGCGATATGCAGTTCTGATTTTTCCAAAGTGGACGGAACTGTATTTTTTATGCCTGTTGACAGCAATTACTTAAAGACTGGTTATATCAGTTCACAGATAGCAGATGCAAGCGGAACTTTTACAGAGAATCCAAAGATTACCATTAATCTTGAAGCGGCATTTGTAGCGTATGGATTGCAGATAGAGTTCAGGAACGTTGCGCCAGAGCAGTTTAAGGTAACGACATATTACCAAGATTTAGAGGTGGACAGCTACACGGTAGAGCAAGGTGGGGAACTGGAATACACCACATTTGATCAATTTAATCTGTTTGACAAAATGGTATTGGAATTTACAAAAGCACAGCCGAACAGCAGAATCACAGTGGATAATATCACTGTCGGGGATGTCACTGACTACCATATCACAAGAAATGACATGACAGCCAGCCCTACAGCAGTAAGACAAAATAAAATCAAGGCTATCAGCGTAATTAAGACACAATACCGTAAATCAAGCGAGAATAAGGATATCTCGACAGAAGAGATTACCGTTAGTCCTGCTAACAATGTACATACGGTCTACTTCCAAAAACCATGTTACGGACTGACAGCATTAATTGATAACGGAACAGATGACGGTGGAAATCCGATTCCAAGCGTTATATCGGTACAGATTACAGACAGTAGCAGTTATTATACCACTCTACAGTTTAGCGGTATGACGGAAGAAACAATAGTTAAGTATGTAATTAAAGGATATGAGTACGTTACCGAGGAAATAGGCTACACGGTCACACATAATGACAATGGGGATATTAAGACATGGAAAAATCCGTTAATCAGTACTACAGAATTAGCCAAAGACCTAGAGGAATGGCTTGCAAGCTATTATTTAGGAGATGTGGATTATCAGATTAAATGGCGTGGAGACCCAAGGACAGATGCTAACGACTTATATTATATGGAATTAAAAGACCGTGGAGAAACCATGATAAGGACGTACCAAAATGAGATAACATTTAATGGCGCATGGTCGGGAACAATGAAAGCAAGAAAGGCGGTGCTGTAATTGGCAATAACTAAAGTAACAGCGGCGGTTGCTGACGATACAACCGATTTAAAACATAGCAATTCAACATATACTGGAAGCCTTACAGCACCTAAAGAATCGGGTGATTATCCTGTCACGGTATCTGCCTATGATGATGCAGGAAATGTAACCATAGATAAATCAACTGTAGCGGAAGTAAGCCTATGGCATACTCCTAAGACTAACTGGACAATAAATGACCGATTCAATTATGTGGACTATAACCGTATTAAGAACAACCTGACTTATCTGCATGAACTAGCACAGGAAGTATATAAGCAGTTTTCAATTGTGGATATGGGCGCAGATATTGAAGATTATACTGGATGGTTTACGGCGGCGGCTTTTAATGCTTTTGAAAGCAACCTTGAAACGATTAATAAGAACATATTCACACAGGACTATGGCGTATCACAAAGATTCTTTGATAACGGACAGTTTATCAAATGGGATGAATTGAACCGTATAGAGTCGGCTACGTTGCAAATGAATGACCTTTTGGAGAGACAGAAAGCCACTCTCAGGAAATTGCCATTCAGACTGGGAGCATTTAGGGAGGTAAGAATATAAATGGCTATATCAAGCGTACAAGCAACAATCAAAGGTACTACATACAATCTGACTCTGAATAGCTCTACTGGATTGTATGAAGCAAGTGTTACAGCACCAAGTACCAGCTCATACAATAATAACAGCGGTCATTACTTCCCTGTAACGATTAAGGCTACAGACAGTGCAGGAAACAGTACCACGATCAACGATACTAACGCAACACTTGGCAATAAACTGAAATTACAGGTAAAAGAAACCACTGCACCAGCCATTGTAATTAGCTCTCCGACAGAAAGCCAAGTAACTAATAACACAAAGCCTACAGTTAATTTCACGGTTACAGATGCAGATAGCGGTGTTAATCCTAACAGTATCAGCATTACAGTTGACAGTGGAAGTGCTGTGACAAGTGGAATTACTAAGACAGCAATAACAAATGGATATTCATGCTCTTATGCAATCCCTACGGCTCTTACAGACGGAAACCACACTATTAAGGTAAATGCCAAGGACAATGACGGAAATGCCGCCACACAGCGTACAGTAACGTTTAAAGTAGATGCAACGCCACCTACCTTATCTGTATCTGCACCGACTAATAATCTTGTTACCAATAACGCATCTTGTGTAGTAACAGGCAAGACCAGTGATGTTACAACTGGAATTAAATCGGTTACAGTTAAGTTAAATGGCGGTACGGCTGCTAATGTCACAGTAGATTCAAGCGGTAATTTCAACACAACTATTACTCTTGCAGAGGGAGCGAACACAATCGTTGTCACTGCCACGGATAACGGCGGTCTTTCTTCCAGTGTTACAAGAATTGTGACGTTAGATACAGAAGCACCTGTTATTAATTCTGTAGAAATCAGCCCTAACCCAGTAAGCACAGGAGAAGTATTTACAGTAACCGTTAAGGCTACAGACTAGGAGTTGCTTATGGGCGTAGTAATAACAAATGTTACAATTTCCAAGAATCCAGTAAATACAAAGGAAACATTTAAAATATCTGTTGCTGTCAAGGAAACAGTGACCGAACCTACAATGTATAGATTGCCCATGAGATTAGGACAAGACAAAGGAGGTATAAAATAATGGCAAAGGCAAATTTACCTGTCAATTTTAAGGACGATATATTGAAAGAAAACATGAACGGCAAGCGTAGATTCAACATGATTCAGAACAGTGATGGTACAGTCAGTTTTGAAGATGTGACAGAATATACACAGGTTGGTAGCACATTCGGAGCGGCACAGATAAATGCTACAAATGAAGCTGTAAATAATGCGGCAGATGCAAGCAAAATCATTGACAGTTTAGAAACAATCAAGGCAAATACGCAGTCTGGATATATCGCTGGGGCATTGGCAGTTAAGGCATTAAGTAGTAATTTAAGTAACAAAATTAATTGTGTGTCTGATACATTTATGGATACAACTGGTGGCACAATTACAGTTAATAAGCCTTCTAATTTCAAATCCTCAGAATGGACTATATTAATTTTTACAATAGAAGATTACAGAGGTAAAGAAAGCTTATCGGTTTCTGGTGCTTCTTTAATAAAAACAGTTGTTGGCGATAGATATGTCGTTTATTTTGACAGTAAATATAGGCTATACAAATCTACAGGACAAACTATCACAATGAATTTTTCGTATAGTACTAAAAATGCTTGTTTTGCTTATCTTTTAATTGATGGTAAGTATTCAAATTGTGAAACAGTATCAGATACTGTATCTTATAGCAATAATGATAAAGATTTATTTGTTTCATGCAATTTAAGTGATAATAGGGGATTTACTGCAATTACTAATGCACAAGGTTGTGTTATTCATTACGAATCTGAACGTAAAGGTATAAACATGTTAGGCTATTATGAAAATATGTTTATCGCATTCAGCTTGATTAACAATGGAACAGCAACAATAAATAGAACAACTACGAATCAATATGGCAAGGTTTTAAAATTAATAAAATAATTATTTGTATGGGACAAAAGAAAAACATCTGGTACCATCACCATTTGTATACACAATATCATTTGTCTTAACTTCTGTTATGAATGTTTTTGGATAAGTAGACCATGCATTCCCTGATGAACCAGCAACATACACTCCATTAACAGAGCAAGCTACACCATATGATGAGCTACCGATTCCAACGACAATTCCATCTTTTGTTATAGTTGTATATCCAGAAGGTGTTAATATTACAGCATTTGTAAAATCTAATTTAGAAAACACACCTAAATTACTATTTAATTCATAAAAGAAAGGAGGTATCGCCCATGGCATACCTAAAATTTTTAGATTCCAAAAAAATAATCCAGTGTACCGTAGTTCCAGAGTCAGAACATATCGTAACACTGAAATTCCATGATGCAGTTACCGTAGATAAAAGCGGTTTTGATTTGTTCCTTGATGAACAAGGAGAGCTGGACATTGGCGGTGATTCTTACCACGGCTATAATACTGTATACAGGAATGACGATACAACCGCAGAGTATAACGGATATCAGCTTTCTAATGACGGTTCTGTTTATGAAAAACAGACACAGCCAACACCTGTTGAACCGACACTTGACGAACTGAAAGAGCAGAAGATTGCAGAAATGAACACTGCACAGCAGGAATCAATTCAAAACGGTGTTGATGTTACCCTGTCTGACGGAACAATTGAACATTTTACACTGACTGACCACGACCAGACAAGCCTTATGGGATTGCAGACTAAGGTTGCGCAGGGAGAAACGCAGATACCGTGGCATACTTCAGATGTGAATGAACCATGTAAATATTATTCAAATACTGATATGGGATTGATTACGGAAACAGCTATGCAGGCTGTGACATTTGCGGTTACGTATTTCAGAGATTTGCGCATCTATATCAATTCAATGGAAGATTCAACATCAGTCAAAAATGTGACCTATGGCATGACAATTCCTAAAGAATACCGTTCAGAAGTGCTTGCGGATATCTACGCAAGTAAAGGTATTGCGTAAGATTATTAAGCCACTTATCCTGTTTGCGATAGGTGGCTTTCTTTATGTGATGATTGAACTGCTGTACCGTGGTCGTAGCCATTGGACAATGTTCCTGTTGGGCGGTCTTTGTTTCCTGTATGCAGGAGAACAGAACGAACATACAGACTGGGATTATCCACTTATCCTGCAATCAATAAAGGTTGCGACAGTAATCACCCTGTTAGAGTTCCTATGCGGTCTTATCGTTAATATATGGTTAGGTTGGAATGTGTGGGATTACAGCAATATGCCATTTAACATGTTAGGGCAGATATGCCTACCATTCAGCCTGTTATGGATAATTGTAGGAACGCTTGCGATTATCCTAGACGATTACTTGCGGTACTGGATATTCAGAGAAGAAAAGCCACGATATCGACTTTTTTAGAGCGTGTTGTCGAAATTTGTCGAACATATTTTCTTGAATCCTTGCATTTATAGACGTACAATAAACTTGTCCACAATAATGTGGTTCTTCAAGTTCTGGTCTGGGCGGTATGTTAGTGGCATTTCATGCCGCCCGAATTACCAAACATTGCAAACAGACGTTTGATTTATTTGTTGACATATGCAAACATACATTCTATAATTAGTACAAACATTATAGAGAGGATGATTGCATGAGTGGGTTAAATGGTTGCAGAGAGGGCAAGGATATGGCAGGGGATTACAAAACAAACGAACAATACAGAAGAGAACTAAACCAAATTTTTGAAAGCATAGAAGATAACTATGTTTTAAAATGGTTTTACATATTCATTAAGGAGAAATTAAAAAATAAGGGATTAGTTTAACCACTAATCCCTTTTTGATCGCATATGGCTTTTATTTGAGCAGATACCATATCTAAAGTATTATCGTCTAATTTTTCTAATGACTTTAAAATATCCATTATTCTATAATTATCACTAATTCTTGCCAACATTGCAGAATCTTTATCTATATAATTCGTGTCAAGATTAAAATTATTTATCAGCACATCTACCTTATCTTGTGGTATATCTCCACCGTTAATCATTCCCACAATATTCGATTTACAAAATTCTTTGTAATCAACATGTAAATTTTCATCGTAATTCAGATAAATGTACTGGGAAAATACAGCTTTTAAATATAATGATAAACAGTCAAAGAAATCTTTATCATTATTTTTTATTTTTGAAAGATTATCTGCACTTACTTTGTAAATATCTGAATAAGGTAAAAGTATTTTATAATCTTTTTGAGCTTTTAATACAATTTCATGGTGCCTCTCATGTATAGCACAATCGAACTCGTCTAATGGGTCATAAGAAATCCCACATTTTTTGCAAGTAACTTCATTTTCTTTTTCAAGTAAATAATCTGTAGTTACGTTATAGTAATCTGCTATCTTTTCTAATGTGTCAGCTTTTGGCATACTTGACTTCCATTTGTTAATTGAACCGTTAGAAATACCTAATTCTTTTTCTAACTTTCCCTGTCCAATACCCTGTTTCTTCCTTAATTCTTCCAACCTATCAAAAAACGACATAACATAATCTCCATTTTACAGAAAAAAATCTGTGAAAAGTAGTTGACAAATAGAAAGTAATCTGTATAATAGAGTTATAGCTACAGAAAACTTTCGGTAAACATAATTCATAGATTGTTTTTTCTTTTATTTATTTCACGCAACGTTATAATATTAGAATATTTTCTACGAATTGTCAACAATTATCTTTATGTTTTCTGTAAAAAATGAAAAGAGGTGAAAAGATGATTTATGACAAGATAAAGGAGATATGCAAAGAAAAAGGAATCAGTGTTTCTTCTTTAGAAAAAAAAGCAAATTTAAGCAATGGTGCTATTAGTAAGTGGAATGTATCAGCACCAACTGTAGACAATTTGAAAGCGGTAGCAGATGTTTTGAAAGTAAAAGTAGATAAGCTATTAGATTAGGAAAGGAGAAGGATTGAACGATTTAGTATTTTGTGAAAAGAAAGAAGTATTTACAGATAGCATGGTAATTGCCAATGAAACAGGAAATCAACATGAATCTGTTGTTAGGTTGATATCAAACAACATTGATAGGATGAGGAGATTTGGTGAAATTAATTTTACCGATTTGAAATCGGGAAAAAGGGGAAGACCTACAAGAATCTATAAATTGAATGAGCCACAGGCAACATTACTTATAACTTTCCTTGACAATACAGATAAGGTTGCTGATTTTAAAATGAACTTAGTAGAACAATTCTACAAAATGAAACAAGTTTTGTTTGAAAAGTCTAATTTTATATGGGTAGAACAGCGAAAGCAAGGGAAACTTACAAGACAGGCAGAGACAGATGTTATCAAGCGGTTAGTTGAATATGCAAAGGAGCAGGGAAGCGAACATTCCCAAATGCTTTACACTACATATTCTAAACTTGCAAATAAAATGGCAGGAATCACAGACAGGGATTTTGCAACACTTGCCCAGTTAAATGAACTGTCATTTATTGAAAATATCATTCTGAATCAGATTCGTGTCGGCATGGAAAGAGAAATGTATTACAAGGATATCTACAAAGACTGCAAAAAGCAGATTGAAATTTTCAAAGATGTAGCATATCTGAATGCAGGATAATTAGGGAGGTGAATTGATATAAAAAGAATAAAAAAGTTTCTATTTAGACATTTTGTAAAAATTAAATATTTGCAAAGTATGATATTGATTCCATTCACTAAAGATGGAAAGAAGTACTTGCATATTTCAAGAATTTGTCAAAATGGAGTAATCGACGAAAAGACTTTCCTTGTAGAGCATCTGGTCAATGAAGATTACGAAATCACAGACCAGACGCTTAAAGAAGAGGAAAAATGGTGGTTTACATTACCTTAATCCAGTAAGTATAACCACATTCCTTGCATTCTGGTAACATTTCTCCTTGCTTTACGGTTATGATTCCTTTTTAACTTTGACCTCCGCATTGCAAGCAAACATAAGTACCAGAGCTAACATAGTCATATGTTTGAAATGTTTCAGAACTATTTTTATCCAATAATATCACCTCCTTTGAGGTGATTATACCACAGAAAGGAGAGCCAATGAATATTGAACAGAAGATTACTTCTATGGAAGTAGCTGAAATGGTCGGGAAAGACCATAGCAAATTGTTGAGAGATATTAGAACATATTGCAATCAACTTAACGAAGCCAAAATTGGATTGGTTGAATTTTTTGCAGAATCTTCTTATAAAGACCAAAAGGGAGAAAGCAGACCATGCTATGAGATAACAAAGAAAGGCTGTGAATTTATTGCACACAAACTGACAGGAGTTAAAGGTACGGAGTTCACAGCAAAGTACATTAATCGTTTCCATGAAATGGAAGAATCCATTACGGTTCAAAAACCAATGACGGCACTGGAAATGATTAAGCTACAGAATCAGGCAGTAATAGAGATTGATGAAAAAGTGGACAATCTCACAAACGATTTTGAGAGTTTTAAACAGGAAATGCCGTTGCTTGGCGTGGATATGGATAAGGTTACTCATGCCGTGAAAGCAAAGGGAGTTGAGGTAATGGGTGGCAAGGATAGCCTTGCATACAGAAGCAATTCATTAAGGCAACAGGTGTACAGCGACATATACCGTCAGATAAAGTACCAGTTTAATGTACTGTCTTACAAGGCACTGTCAAGGAATCAGTTAGATAAGGCTATCAAAATTGTTGATGCATATGAACCACCAGTATTCTTGAAAGATTCTATAGATGCTGAAAACAGTCAGATGAGAATTGATAGGGAGGATAAGCAGGGTGAATTTTATTAAAGAAAGGTTAAATACAATAGCTTTTACGTCATGCCTTTCAATTTGCACATATGCTTTTATTCTGGGTGGAAAATTATCTGATTGCTTGTATGCATTTTTAAAAAGTTATATTTTGTGCATTTTGTTATTTAATGCAATTTATTACACCATTTTATTTATTGTCAAGATTATCAAAAATTTTAAGGGGTATGAAACATGAAAGTTTACGACTTAATCAAACAGCTTACTCGATTCCCTGCTGATGCGGAAGTGATATTTGATGCAAGGATTGAGACAGATGCACTGGTAAAAGAAATTGTCGAGACAAAAGACAAGGAAAATATCTATGCCGAGGTTGAAGTCGAAGAGGAAGTTTCTATTACCGACATTGACTGGCTGAATAAAGATGTTTTGATAAAACTGGAAAAGTGAGGTTTGAGAAATGAAGAATAGAGAGAAGTTTGCAGAACAGATTATTGATATTGCTCTTAAAAGATGTGGTATTGCTGTAAATTTGACGTCAGGAGAGCTGTGCGCTTGTGGGAATACAAGATGTTCCGAGTGCCTTTTCTGTGAAAGGAATAAGGATTGCGAAGTTTTGTTAAAAGAATGGGCAGAAAAGGAATATGAAGAACCGCCTGTTGATTGGAGCAAAATACCTGTTGATGCGCCGATTTTAGTAAGAGATTGCGAAGAAGAAGTGTGGGAAAAAAGACATTTTGCAAAATACGAGAACGGAATAGTGTACACATGGCGTTCAGGAAAAACATCTTGGAGCACATACAATGGTAGCATGACCGGTTGGAAAATGGCTAAGTTAGCAGAAGAGGTGGAATCATGATTATAGCAAATGATTCAAAAGTGGATTTCATCGGCGAAGATACAGAAATGTGCCTTGACCTTGCAAATATCATCCGAGCTTTACGGTTCAGATTTGAACAGCACTTTGACGAGGAGACAGCAGAAATGCTGATCGCACAGTCTGTAGAGGATTCCCGAAGAAAAGAATCAGAGGTAATAGAGGATATGAAGCAGTTTCAGAAATCGGCTTCAAGAGGACTGACAAAAGCAATGCTATTTTAAATAAGAAGAAAGGGAAAATAGATATGGGAGATTTTACAATTGCGGAAGTAGAAAAAATGTGTGAGGAATTAGGTGTTGGCGTTCTTATCAATGACGGTCATGTAGCCGGATTTGAAGTAGAAGAGGAATAGCCATGGATAACAGGCTAAGAAAAATTGAGAATGCCTTGATATCTATGGGAATAGAACCCAGTATGCGTGGATTCTACTATATCGTTGAGCTGACTGTAGGAAAGATAATAAATCCGACAAAGAAACTACAGGATATGTATGACGAAATTGCATCTGAACATGGAATTACAGGCGGTTCAGTTCATAAAGTTGTAACACGCACAGTAGAACTTGCGGACTCAAGAACTCCTACCTACAAAAAGTATATCGGGAGTGAGTTTAAAACGAACAGCGGTTTTGTTTCCCTACTGGCATTCAACATCAGAAGGGAGCTGGAAGATGAACAGGATAACGCTATGCGGCAGGATGAATGAAAAACCTACATACAGCCACACGGTAGGTAAAATCAGATTCTACAGCTTTCATATGATTGTAAGACGACTAAGCGGATATGAGGACATTATTCCATGTATCGCAGAACAGGGGATTGCAAATCAGATTCAAAACGGAACGGTGCATAAAATAACAGGTGCTATACATAGTAGACAGGTGTTTGACGGAAAACGGACGCACTTAGAGTTATTTGTCCATGTAGAATCTATATCAATGGTATTTGAAGCAGATGGAAACCACACAGAAATAACAGGTGTTATCGTCAAAAAACCAGTGTTCAGGCAGACCCAAAGTGGAAGATACATAGCAGAGTTGCTAGTGGTATCTTCCAGGAAGAATGGAAAAACGGATTGCATACCGTGTATTGTGTGGTCAGTAAATGCTTTATTTGCAAAGAATTTAGCAACAGGGAAGACAGTTACTATAAAAGGAAGATTCCAGTCAAGGCAGTATGAGAAAGACGGACGGACTAAGACAGTTTACGAATTGTCCGGGAACGAATTGAAGTTAGGAGTGAGAACGTGGAAGATTTGATTAAAAGTAAATCCTGCGATACGGTCACTATTTCGCAGGAACGGTATGAGCAGTTAGTTGCTTTAGAAAGTAGAGTTGATGCGGCAGTTGACTATATCGTTAATACGGACTTTTGCAACGTAAAGACCGCATTAAGAATCATGGGATTTTATAAAGAAGCAAACAAGCAGGAAGAGAAAGAAAAGAAACTGTTTGATTCATCAGAAGGAAAGGAGTTTGACGATGTGTAAGGTAATTAGATTAAAGAAGCTGATTCTTGAAAATTTCATGATGTATGCACAGGCAGAATTTGATTTCTCGGAACTGACAAGAATTATGGGGAAGAATGGCAAGGGCAAGTCCAGTATCGTGAATGCCTACACATGGCTGCTTTTCAACTGTGACTATGAATTAAATGACAATCCAGTGGTTAGAAGAACAGTTGACGGCAAGAGCGTAGACGATATGGACACAGCAGTCACAGCAGTACTGGATATTGAAGGTAAGGAAGTTACGGCTAAGAAAATGCAGGAACGTACATATGGTGAAGCAGTAAAAGATGGTATTGTTGTTGAAACCGTAAGCGATACTAACTCATATTACATTAACAGTGTTCCCAAAACATTAAAGGCATTTAATGAGTACTTTGATGTAAATATGAAGCTGTTTAAAATGTGTAGCAATATCAATGCTTTTATTAACCAGAAACCTACTGAAATGAGAGAATTTTTGTTCCAATTTGTCAGTAAAATATCAGACATTGATTTTGCAAGTAGTAATTCTGAATTACATGAACTTGTTCCTTTGCTTGAAAAATACAAAGCAGATGAAATTCGGGCTATGAATCAGAAAGTAAAGAGTGATTACAACACAAATTCTAAAATTTTGGACGGTCAGATCAAGGAAAAAGTGCGTGATATTCAGATTAAATCCGACATTGACACAGCAGAACTTGTCTTACAGAAAAATGCATTACAGGAACAGCTTGAACAGAACCTTTACAAGCAGAATGGGAATGAAAACTTACTTGCGGAGTATGATAAGGCTACACAGGATATCATGCAGTTGCAAATGAAGCTTTCTGAAATGCAGAATACGGCTAATAGTGAGTTGGAATCGCAAAGGGCAGAACTTAGGGCAACCATGATGAACAAGAGCGTTGAAATTAACAGTCTGAAATCCAGTATTAGGCTGGCAGAGAATGAAATTTCCAACAGCAATAAGAAGATTACAGAATTGACAGAGGAAAAGACAAGACTGCGGAATGCATGGAAAACTATCAAGGCAGAGAAATTTGACTCCAATACAGCTATCTGCCCTACCTGTCACAGAGAGTTGCCCGAAGAAGATGTCAAGAATCTCATGGAAACCTTTGAAAAGTCAAAAACTGATAGAATCGGTAAAATTGAGACGGACGGATTCAAGGTTAAAGGGGAGATTGAAAAAGAACAGCAGTTATTAAAAGAAAAAGAACAGTTGTTATCTGATTTAAACGAAAATTTGAATACTGTAAATAAAGAATACGCAGAAATGACCACAAGGTTAGAGTTTATCCCACAGTATGTTGATATCCACGACATGGAAGATTATAAGTCTGTAAAGGCTGAAATCGCCTATAAGGAAGAATTATTGAAGCAGTCAACGTCACTGTCAGATATCAAGAAATCTTTAAAACTGGAAGAATCTGAAATCAGAGCGCAGTTAGCAGAGGTTGAAAAGAAAATAGCTTCTACAAACACGGAATCTGATGAAGCAAGACTGGAAGAACTTAGAAATCAGAAAACAGACTTGGAACAGGCGAAAACGGATGCAGAGAAAATACTTGCCCTGTTAGACCAGTTAGACAGAGCAAAGAATGAAGCCTTGACAGATTCGGTCAATAGCCACTTCTCATTAGTTAAATGGCAGTTGTTTGACACGGCTAAGAACGGTAATTATAAATCCGTTTGCATACCTACTGTAGAGGGTAAATCAATTCTTACCACCATGAGCAACAAGGGCAACAGGATTTTGGGAAGAGTGGATATCTGCAATTCAATTCAGAAAATGTGTGGAATCAGCACGCCAGTATTTCTTGATGATTCGGAGTCACTTGACGATGATAACCAGGCAAAGGTTGCTGAAATGGTTGATTCACAGTTGATTATGCTGATTGTAAATGAAAATGAGAGGTTAGAGGTGGTTTAAATGGAAAGACTTACAGACAGCAAAAGAAATTCTGACGGTACAGCATCTTCTAAAGAATCGCTTATAGACATAGAGCATGACAGACCTAGTGCGTATTGTGGTGAGATTCTTACCAAACTGGCAGATTATGAGGACTTAGAGGAACAGGGCAGACTGTTAGCTCTTCCATGCAAAATTGGAGACAGGCTGTATTGGATTGATGATGAGGACGATGACGGAAACAAAGGACTTTGCATTAAACAGTACAATGAGGACGAAAAAGTACAAGCTATTGGAATTGACAAAGACGGTGACATTTTTGTAATGCTTGGAATTGATGAATTTTTTACAGCTCCAGATACAATCGGTTCTCAATATGCACTTCTCACACTGGAAGATGCAAATAAGATGTTAGCAGAAATGAAGAAGAATGAAAGTGAGGAATAATTATGGCAGATACAAAGCAGGCATTAGCAGAAAAAAAAGAATTTACAACATCATTAAGCCAGTGGTCGAATGAAATCACAGGACTTATTGCAAGAGATTATGAAGCGTGTGGGGTAAAATTTGATGATTACGCAAAAAAATGCGCAATGGAAGCTATGACAAGCATTTATACACTTGTTAAGAATGATGATAAGGCAGACATGAGGAGCATTGATACAAGCAACCTTAGACAGATTGTAGAGCAGTGTGCAAGCCTTAAACTGAATGCGAGCGCATATCCGAGAGAGTGTTACTTCCAGTTACGAAGCGTTAAGCAGGGAAATGAGTGGGTAAAGGTCGTTGAAATGGGTATTGAGGGAACAGGCTATGACTCATTACTTTCCAACTATGGAAAAGACGTTGACAAGGTTTATCCGTTCTGGGTCATAAAAGAAGGAGACGAATATATACCACCCAAGCATAAAGGTCTGGAAGTTACGCCCCCGAAATGGGAAGAAAAAGGATTGTCAAGTAAGGCTGTAAGAGTTGTATATCCTGTAAAACTGACAGACGGAACAGTAACATACCTTATGGCAGACAGAGACAGTGTTAAGGTCAACCTTTTAGCACACGTCAAGCAAAACATGATTAATGCCACGTTTGGTATCTGTGAGGATAGATACAAGGCAACTCCGAAGCAGAAAGAGGAAATCAAGGCTAAGAAAAATGAAATCTTAGATGCTTTAAGAGCGTGTGCGACAGTGGATGATATGTTGCAGTGTGAAGTAGCCAGACCGTATATCAGCGGTGCATGGCTTGATACGCCAGAAAGCATGATTCAGAGGAAGATGTGTAACAATGCAACACGTAAATATCCTAAGAATTATGACCCTATGGCAAGACAGGCGCAGATTGAAATGGACAAAGTTTATCAGTTGGCACAGGAAGATATCGCAGAGAACGCCAACACAGTAGACTTCCAAGAAGAAACAGAAGCAATTGACACAGATTCAACAGAGGGGGAAGAAACACCTAGCTTTATGGGGGAATAGGGTATGAGATTAATTTCACAGGATGGAACATTGGATGTTCCTTATGAAATGGTAGTTATTCAGAGATTCAAGTCAAGAATTTATTTTCTGAACAAAAACTTAACAGGTGTTGAGCCACTTACTGATGACATGCAAATTGCTGAATATTCCAACGAAGAAAAAGCAAAGAAAGCTATGGAGATGCTTAGAGAGACATATATCGGTATGCCTATCGTAATGCAGAATGTTGATGTTTCAGAAAATATGGCAAAGGAATTTGAAAGATTAAAGAAATGCGGTGTTGTGGTGCGAGCAGATAATCAGCCGTCAAAAGTAGAATACATTAACAACGCTGTTTTCCGGTTCCCAGAAGATGACGAGGTGGAAGCATGAATGAAAAATATCTAAGTATTATAACAAATTTTGGCTGTCACGGGAGATGTCCATACTGTATTACAAGAGAAAATGAAATCAATGTACCTAAAACAACGCTTTTGGGGCTTGATAACTTAGAAAATAAAATAAAAGAAACTGGAAGTGCAATAATTTCAATTTCTGGTGGTGGAGACCCATTGCATGAGTATGAAAAACATGTTGACTGGTACAGAAAGCTGTTTTCGATTGTTAACAATTACCATGTCAATTGTGCTACATACCATATTCCGGTTGAAATGCATACAAGCTATATGACGGACGAAAGTACATTTCCGTTCTACGATTGCGAAAGGGTTGTGTATCATCCAAACACATTTGAGCAGTTGAGACACATTCACAGAACTGGGAACGAGATCGTGAGAGTTGTTTATGTAGTGACAGAGGATTTTACACTTGAGCAAATTATGAATATTGCATTATTCGTGTCAGATAGTAGAGATATTGACGAATTGAGCTTTAGACAGCTTGTTGATAAAGGATATAAAACTACTGATTACTGGGAAGATATTCTTAATTTAGGGCATAAAAAACTTTGGTGGTATATCAAGCAGTGTGACTACAATAACTATTATGTAGAAGGGGAGGTTTACACAACTTTTTCTGAAATAGGGAAAGCAAAAGGTGCGATATGAGATTAAAATGCTTAGGCTCATCATCAGACGGAAATTGTTATCTTCTAACTTCCGACAGCGGAGAAACACTTATCCTTGATTGTGGAATACCGATTAAGGAGATTAAGAAAGGTTTGAATTGGAACATAAGGGGGATATCGGGAGTGATTATAAGTCACTCCCATGGTTAGGCGACCACAGCAAAAGCGCAGATGCAATGGAGAAAATGGGAATCCCAGTATGGAAACCATATGAAGAAGAAAATCCGAAGATACAGAAATACGGTAGTTTCACAATCCAGTGTTTCCAGTTGCCACATAACGGAACTACCAATTACGGATTTTACATCAAGGCAGACGGACAGAAGCTATTATACATGACCGACATGGAGTATTGCCATTACAGTTTTAGGAAACAGGCGGTAGATCACATGCTGATTGAGTGCAACTACATAGCGGATATGGTGGACAGGGATATCCCAAATTACGAACATAAGATTCTGGGGCATTGCGAATTGGAAACTTGCAAAGGTATTGTAGAAACAAATAAGTCAGATGCATTGCAGAACGTCATATTGTGCCACACAGCAAAAGAAACTTGCGATAAGGATAGAATTATTGCAGAGATTAAGGAAATCGTTCCTAGTGCAAATGTGAGCGTTGCACAGGGCGGTATGGAATGGGAACTTAGAAATGCGGATGAATGTCCGTTTTAGGAGAAAGTGAGGGATTAAATCAATGAAATTGTATTTTTATACACTGAAAGAACCATATAATGGTAAACTATTTATTCAGTTTGAAGAGTGTGAAGCTGACGAGAAGCCCAAGACTTATTTGCTGCATGTACGCCCTAGAGATTTTTATTGTAGAAAAATAAGTAAAGAATATATTGGTAAACGAATGGAGGACACTGTTATATTGCTTGAAAAAGATGATTTTCTTGCTAGAAGTATTTTCACTGAAACAATTAATAAAAAAATATCTGATGTAGAAAAAAAGGTGAAACAGTTAAGAGAACAGTTAGAAGCAGTAGAGAAAGGAGAAATACAGTGAACAGTGTAGATATATCAGGAAGAATGACAAGAGAGCCAGAAGTAAGATATGCGGCAGATAAGCCATTTGCAAAATTCTGCCTTGCAGTAAATCGCAGATTCAAACAGGACGGACAGGCAAATGCAGATTTTATCAACTGTACGGCATTCGGGAAAATGGCTGAATTTGTGGAAAAATACGGAAGAAAAGGCGTAAAGTTTGAGGTTCACGGAAGATGGCAGACTGGAAGCTATAAGAACAAAGACGGTCAGACGGTGTACACAAATGACTGCCTTGTCGAGCAGATAGAGTTTTCAGAAAGCAAGAACAGTAACAGCGGTGGTAATGATATTCCGAGTACGCAGGAGAATGACGGATTTATGAATATACCGGACGGAATAGATGAAGAGTTACCATTTAATTAGGGAGTGTGATTTATTTGAGTAAAGCAGATTTTTCAAATGCACGACAACGGTATGCAATCGAGCAGAAGAACCGTAAAAAGCTATTACAGGTAAATCCGAACCTTGATGATAACAGCGGTATTTATTTTCTGACCAGAGTTGATGAGAACGGATTCAAATACGCTTATATCGGGCAGGCAGTACATATTTTGCAGAGATTAGCAGGACACCTTGTAGGGTATCAGCATATAGACCTTAGTCTAAAAAAACATGGGTTATACGCTGATGATAACCCTAACGGTTGGAAAATCGGGTTTCTTAATTTCCCAATATCAGAATTGGATAAACAGGAACAGCACTATATTAAAACCTATGCCGATTATGGCTATCAGTTGCGTAACAAGACAAGCGGTAGCCAGGGAGAGGGAAAAGCAAAGATTGATGAATACAGACCTACTAAGGGTTATCGTGACGGCATTAGACAAGGGAAAATCAATCTTGCAAGGGAATTATCCAGTATTGCAGAAAAGCACCTTGAAATCCGCTTGAAGCCGGAGAAACAGGGTAACAAAGTTTCTGAAAAGCAGTATGAGAAGTTTATGACTTTGATTTCTGAAAATACATATGAGGAGAACGATTAAATGGCAGAAAGGAGCAGTAATGGAGAGATTAACAAACAGAAAATATGGAGAAAATTCTTGCGCAGGAGTAAAAATTCCATATAGCACGTATTGCATTGGATGCATTACCAGCGGTTGCAATTGCGGGATTGTTGAAGATATGGTTAAAAAACTTGCTGATTATGAGAATTTAGAGGAGCAGGGCAGACTTATCAAGTTGCCTTGCAAGGTGGGAGATACAGTTTATTGTATTTTCAACAGATACACTAAATGCAAATTTAGCAATAAGGAATTTGACGAATATAGTTGCCGAGTGTGCGAGTATGAGTGTGACAGCGAAAAAGAAAATTATGTACAAGATATGAGAGCATATAGCCTTGATTGGATTGTAACAAATTTGAAGAATTTTGGTAAAACCGTATTTCTCACAAAATCCGAAGCCGAAGAAAAACTGAAAGAATTGAGGTATGACAATGATTGATTGTAATATTTGCAAGTATAAAGAAGATTATGGTTATTGTATAGATTGCAAACATGGAGAGTTGTTCGAGAGAAAAAATGTGTCAGAACCTAAAAAAACATCATTTGGTAGTAACGGAAGAGAATATTGCGGACATTGTGGTTATTTGTGTGAATATGCCAGAGGATATAAAAAGTTTTATTGTATTAGGTGCGGCGGACTTAATTTAAGAAGTTGAAAGAATTGAGAGGTGGAGAAAATGGATAAATTTCTTAAAAGCGTAAGCGAACGTGACTTTGATAGAAGAATATCGGAAGTTGTTGAAATGCTTGAGGAAAAACAACTCTACGGAACTATCAGTTTGATAAAAGATTTGAAATATTACCTTGACTTAGCCACAAAGGAAAAGACGCACGACTGCAACTGCCAGCGCAACAGCAATTCAAGAGATAATGAGCCTTGTTGCAGATGTGATAGCAAAGTTTCAGAAAATGATGATGCAAAAAACAAAGTTACATCTCTTGAAATTATCGTAAGGATGATAGACAACAAGCCATATTACGAAATCAAGTACAAAAAAGTCGGCGAAGATTATTACCATGTAGGTTACAGTTCATTTAATATTGATAATGTATTGAAATGGCGTGATGAGTGCTTTGAACTTGTTGACGCGAAAGTGACCAATGCCGACAGGATAAGGAATATGTCGGATGAAGAGTTGGCAGATTTTCTAGCAACTGTAACAAGTGATGCTATATGTGGAAGTTCATGGGATTATGATGGGTGGATTAAAGAGCTTCAATCAGAAGCGGAATAGGAGAGAGTATGGAAGATAGATATCTGTATAAAGCTAAGACAACTCCAAAAGAAAAAGGAGAATTTAACAATGTTTGGGTTACTGGAAATCTTATCGTTTCCAATGGAAAGTATTACATACATCCTGTGGGCAATGTTGTAAATGTTAAGAATGAGATCGGAAGAATAATTGTGATGCACGAAGTAATTCCAGATACAATCTGCCGATGCACAGGCTTAAAAGACAAGAACGGCAAGCTGATTTGGGAGAATGATATTGTAAAAGATGAACGCGGAAATCTTTACAAAGCATTTTGGCAGAATAACTATTATCAGTTCTCTTGGATTTGCGTCAAAACAGATGTATTTTCAATCGGTGCAAAGTGGGATTTATGGAGTATTAAGAGTTTTGAAATTGAAGTTATTGGCAACATATTTGACAATCCCGATCTTTTGCAATAATTAAGACAAAGAACTTGAAGTAAGGAAGTGATTAGTACGGCAGAGCGAAGAATGTTCACAAAGAAGATAACAGAAAGTGATGCGTTTCTGGAAATGCCAAGTAGTACGCAGATGTTATACTTTCACTTTTGCATGAATGCGGATGATGACGGATTTGTGAACAATCCAAAGAAGATTCAACGGATGTGCGGTGCTTCTGATGATGATTATAAACTATTGATCGCCAAGTCATTTGTGCTGACATTTGACAGTGGAATCATCGTGATAAAGCACTGGAAGATGCATAATTACATACAATCTGACCGATACGTGCCGACTGATTACGTTGAGGAAAAATCCATGTTGGGTTTGAAAAAGAATAAGGCATACACATTTGATGAATCTAAAATGGTTACAAGGTGCATACAGGATTCCAAGAAGAAAGAGAAAAAGACTGCTTATAACAGGAACAGCTTTAATTGTAAAGAGCAAAATAATTACGATTATGGAAAGATAGAGAAAGGCTTAGGAATAACATGAATGTGATAAATTTCACGGATGAAGAAGAAAAAAAGATAAAGAGAGGTAGAAGTTAATGAGCAGAATTAAAGGCTATACAGCGGAAGAAGTTGCACAAAATGCAAAGCAAAAACTTATTAGCGATTATGAATTTTGCAAGTGTGATTTATCTAAAATCAGACAGCGTGAAAAAGAAATTGCAGATATAAGACTTGATTACAATTCAAAGATAGTAAAGTACAGGATGGAAAGCGTAAACAGAGTTCTTGACTTCATAAGAATTGAATATAGGGCAGGTAGAATTTGTGACCTTGAAACGCTATTGTGCCACTGTCAAAACAAGCTGAGTGGCAACCTTGACGGAACAGAATTAGACCTTGACGAGCATTTAAAAGGAGTTTCCTTTAAGAAAGCGGGTGAAAACAATGAAACTGATTGATGCAGATGCACTAAAGAAAGATTTAAAATCGGTTACTTTAAGCAATGGAACTTTAGTAAATACAAATGCAGTATTGTATTTACTAGAAGAATATCCGACTGCATACGATGTGGACAAGGTTGTAGAGCGTCTGGAAGCATACAGTAATGCAGATGAAGCAGAAAGACTTGGAACAATGCCCGTAGTGGAACTTACAGACGCAATTACAATCGTGAAAGGCGGTGGAGTAGATGAAATGGGAAAATAAAACAGTAACAAAAATAACAGGTATTTCGTTAAGTTCAAGCGTCAGAGAACTTGCAATGGCGATAAATCATAATGCAGAAGTCTTGAGAGAAGCAGTGCAGAAGATAGAAGAATTGAGCGATAAAGTTGATCGACTAAAGGCGGTGGAATGAATGACGGAGAATGAAGCAATCAAGGCAATAAAAGATAACAAGCCTACAAGCGGTTATTATATTTTGAACGAAGCATTAGATATGGCAATACAGGCACTTGAAACAGTACAGAAATACAAAGACCTTGAATCTGAACTATCTAAACGCAAGCTGACAATCGACCATATCAGAGAATACATGGAATTTGAGGACGAATGTGTGGAACAGGGATTTACTTTTAAATCCCTGTTGGAAGCAAGAGAGAAGCAGAGCGGAAAGAAACCTATTTTAAGTATGTATGAAAAAGGTTGTATAGCTATTGACTATGCAGACGGTCATGGAGAAATAAAACAGACTGAAAACAATTTTTGGCGTTGTCCTAAATGTAAATCAGTTGTTGGTGAAAGAATTGTAGTACATAACAGGATTCATGACCAGAGGAAAAAGAAGTATTGTGAAAATTGCGGTCAGAGAATCGACTGGGAGGGAATTAAAAATGAGTGATGCATGGAAAGCTGTACTGACGGTGATTGTTGGTATGGTGATTGAAAGCAGATGCGATAGTGAATATTGAAGATTAAATAAAAATTTAATGAAGTGCGAGGTGTAAGTGTGAGAATAGGAGTAACAGAAATTGCAGAAACAGAGTGGAATATAGATATTGACACATCATCCATAGAGTGTTTGGAAAAAAGAATATTTTAACTAACTAAGGATTTGAGGTGAAAACAATGCGTGTAAAAATAAGATATCGTGGAATTATCAGAGTAATACCCTTAAAAAGTATTTATGCGAAACAAGACGAGGATGGAAAATGTAGATTGGTCGTTGACCATGCCTATGATACAGAATATGTAAGCATGAGTCGTGATGAGGCAGATTCATGTATTGACTATGTTCTGAAAAACGGATATTTAGACGCCACACAATTCGAACTTAAACACATGACTATTGCATACTGATAAGTGTTTAAGAGGAAAAAATGACAAACAGAGAATGTATAATAAATCTTTTATTAAATGGTTTAAATAAGGATTTTGGGGAGAATGTTCATGGAGAATAATATAGTAT
>UMGW01058313.1_pt1 | contig 24206 bp, 34 predicted proteins | sample 1965371 | NCBI WGS metagenome assembly UMGW01 (sample SAMEA4836082, study PRJEB28245) | human gut metagenome | biome: gut microbiome; material: fecal sample | place: Denmark | collected 2008
GCAGCGAGGATTATACGGAACAAGAGCTTGCCATCCTGTTAGATGGTGGAGAGCTGGAAACAGAGTGGGATGAAGATGGAAACCCTGTAGCATGGGATTCCATGACACAGGATGAGGAAGAATAAGAGAGGAGAATGAAACATGAAGAAATATGTAATCTATTTAGACAAGAGTACAAAAAAAGAAAGTAAGACAACTACAAAAGTATATGCTTTTGTAAGTTCTGGTAACATTTATTCAGAGCCTATTAGCTTTTCTGACAAAAAATATCCAGAATATAATGTATTCGCTGAATTTAAAATTACTCATTCCAAATGGATGACAGGGACATGGGAGGAAAACTTAAATTATTTCTACAGCAAATGTTTAGAGTCGCTCGAAGATGAAGGACTAATAGAAGAAAATCCAGCCGGATTCAAGTTTTTAAAAGATGGCTGCATGGAATAGAAAAAGGTACAGACTAGTCTGTACCTTTTTCTAAAAAATATTGTTTCAATCCAACGTTTCCCCGTTGACGGAAACGACTGTGTAGCACATCATGGATGCTACGCAATAGCAAAGCTATGTATATATAGTATTATAATTGGTTTGATTAGTCAATAAAAATTTAAAATTAGGAGGAAAAAGATTATGAATGAAACAGTAAAGAGAGCAATGCAGTTAATCGAGGAGAGCGAGCGTACAGATACAACTATCCCAGATTTAGAGGTTGGGGATGTTGTAAGACTTTGGGATGTCTGGGATGGCGAAAGTGAAACAGGCATAGACCCATATAATTACCATGTCGGAGAAGAGTATAGTAGCTCTTACATGGTAAACGGAACGGACGGCATTAACTACTTGTTTAAAATCGTAGAATGCGGTGAAAAGGTAGAACCAGAAATTGGAAAATACGAAGAATATACAAATTTGGACGAAGCCGCAGAAGCATTAAGAGATGCTGTTGTGGAGATAACAGATATTTATTTGATTTAAAACAAGCTATATAGCAAAGAAACCGTAATTGTATGCGGTTTCTTTGCGTGAGGAGAAAAAATGATACATCAAGCAATAGACATGATCGGGTCAGATAAACTGGAAGAATTGGCGTTATCTTGGCATAAGCCAATAGTAGGTAATTATGTAATAGTCAATCCGGATAAAACCTATATTGTAATAAACGAGCGCAGAATGAAATTTAACAGAAAGTATCGCAGTATGGACTACTACAGCGGTCTTGTGTCCATGAATAAACCTGTAGAAAGCAAGTTAATTACCAGTAATAATATTTATACATTCTTTTGCAAAAACACGCAAAAATTAACTATGGAAGACACTTATAATTATTACGATGTATTAGAGCTACCAGAGGATAAAGAGTGGTACAGGGATTTTGTAAGAGAGAATATAAAAGCATTCGGGCTAGAACATAAAGGACTTGTAAAGATATTCTTTCCCGGTACAGCAGAGGAATACCGAACAGCTGGGCTTACTAATTGGTACGATAAGAGCATAAGCAAAACCAAATATAGCAAAGGGCAGGACGTTGGAGCGCCGATTGGGTACAGCATAAACCCTAAAAAACCTTACATGACCAGCCAACGTAATATATATCTGGTTAGTCGGGAACAAGGCGTGCAAATTAAAATCTTTTACGACATCCTAAAGGGCATGTATAGACATGGATATAATACGCTGTATCTTTGGGATAACAACGTATTACCTGTTAAAAATGGAGATATGCCAGACGTAACGATCACGGGCGGTATAATGTTTGCATTTAAGTTGGACGATAAAGGACAAGTACAGATTATAGACATGGACACGATTCCAAGATACGACCCACATATTTAAAAGATTTGCAAGAGCATCCGACAGGGTGCTTTTTGTTTGCATTATACATAGTATGCATATATAAAATGCATATATAGTTATAACTAATTTATAACTAAGTTATAACTATATGTAAAAACATTGTATTTAAAGGAAATATATGATATAATTATATATAGTTACAACTAAGTTATAACTATATAAAGGAGTGGTTGGATTATGGATAAAAAGAAAGCCGTTTATAACTATATCAATGATTACCAAAAAGAAAAATATGATAGAATAACTATATTACGTAAGACAGGAGATAAGGAATATATTAATAATATAGCAAAAGAACATGGATATAGAACTATAACAGAGTTTATAAATAGCTGTATTGATGATAGGCTTGCTAATTATGGTTTATGTAACAATACAGAATACCTCTCAAACGTCACAGAATCGACTAGGACGAATGAAAATGAATTTGACGATAAAATTATCGACAGCGATATTAAAATTGATTTTGGGGCATTTAAGAAGCATGTGCCGACAGAAGAGGAAGAGACAGACAACCGTATGCGGTTATTGAAGCTACAGGAAGAGATAAACGCAAGGAAGACGTACATCATTAAGCCTGTAGAGCAAGAGCCAACCCTGACCGACATACAACTATCAGATAAACCACCGTTTTAAACCTGTAAATGTTTCCAAATTTTAACCGATTTAACCGTTTTGGATACAGAATGTATACAGCTTGTATCCGTAGTATAGTATAGGTTAGGTAAAGTTAGTATAGGTTATATATCGCGTATACGCGCGAGACAACAAAAATTTTCCTGTTAAGAGCAAAACGGTTTTTAAATTCAAAATTTAAAGACAGATTTTTCCTATTGGTTTAAATTTCCATTTGCGGATATATTAACCGTTTATCCAACCGATTATCTGCTTGATATTTTTTTAAAAACCTATTGCATTTTTATAAAATGTGTTATATTATGTATATAAGCTCATACGAGAGCTTTACACGATTAAGATTTACAGGACAGCTTATAATAGCTGTTTTATACGCAAGAAAAGCCTTTTAAGGCAAATATGTTTTACTTATGCTGTATTTATAATATACAGTGTTTGTATTCCTATTTGGTTTAAAGGGCTTTTTTGTTTTTCTAGGAGGTGTAAACATGGCAGATATTAAAGCTATAGACCAATCTAATTGTATAAGCATCGTTAAAGATATCATAGCCAAATACTGCGCAGCCAACGATCTGGACGAGCGTGACATACCCCCGCAGATATGGAACGATATCATAGATGAGATTTACATAGATGTCTTTAAGGATAATACTATACTGCTTAAAGATATACCTAGTCCATATAATCAATATAATCAGGATAAGGTATTATATATATATAATTATATATACAAGAGGATATGTAATAATCATTGTCAGGAAGTTACATTAAAGGGATTTATAGATATGACAGGGATAGATAAACAGACTATCTATAATTGGAAATCAAGTAACACCCGATTCGACCTGCACGAAAAAATTATGAACGATAACGAGCAATCTCTGGAAGCTATGTTGCATGACAAGCGTATAAATCCCATGAAAGTATTGCCGTCACTTAATAAAAAACATGGATGGAATCTACCAGGCGTTAGCAGGGAAAAGGCATCTGATACAACTATATCATTAACAGAGTTGCAGCATCTCGGTGCAATTAATGGCACTATTGGACAGATACAGGATAACAATGTAGTACTGGAAGATAAGGAAAACGGCTAGAATGCAGTGTTTATAAGGGCTTCAAGGTTTTATCGAACATATGTTAATTGTTTACAAAACAGTGGTTTTGCGAATAGTTGATTTTTTGTATGATTTTTGAAACTGGGGGGAGGGGGTTTATAAAACAAGCAGACTGACCGCCTCTAAGTATGAAAAATTTTTTTAAAAACAAAAAAGCCTGTTAGAGGAACTGAAAAAATGAATGAAAACATTGAGAGACCAGAAAATTACAAAAAATTAAAAACGGAGTTTAATAGAAAAACATTTAAAAAAGAACTCAAAGAAAAACTTGGAAACGAATGTTGTAATTGCGGGAGTAAACAATATATTGAATATCATCATATTGTGCCTCTCATATTTGGCGGTACAAATAAAATTAGTAATATTGTTCCTCTTTGCGTAAGCTGTCATAAATGCGTACATAACGCAAGCCTTGTAAGGCAAGTAAAATCATACAATAAGGGCAGGCACAGAAAAGAACTTCCAAAAAACTACGAGATAATTTTATGGGATTATCTAAAGGGAAAGATAGGAAGAAAAGAATGCCATAATTTACTTAATCTAGGTGAAAAAACAAAAATGACAGACTCTGCTTTCTTTAAGGAATTTTTAAAGTCAAACAACATAAAGACTTACAAAAATAAAGTTGATTTGTTAACACAGAAAAGAGCTGATATTAGAAATCACAAGGGAGAAACGCTATCTGAAATAGTATTTAGAGATGGGTTAACAGAAAAGCATTACGTAGGAGAATATGATGACTTATGGGAATCAAAAAAAGAAAAATAACGGGACTGTACTACCAATAGAGGAATATTTGCTTGTGAAAAACAATAACAACCCAATAGATAAAATATTTAATACTTTATGATATAAAATCGGATTTTAATAACAATTATTTACAAATCAGGTAAGGAGTCATAGCCATGTTAATATTCGGCAAGCAAATCACAGACGAGTGTTCCAGATGCGGTCAAGTCTTAGAATGCGAATTGTTCCGACAGGGGCACGGCATTAAATGTGACCGACAGAACATATCAAAGATGTTGGAATGCCAATTTGAACACAGGGATAAGAGAGAAAATGATGGTATCTCGGGAAATACATAGAACTGGCAGAAAGGTAGACTTGTTATGTATCGGTTAGAAAGAAAAGATTTTTGTATTTTCAAAAATGAAATAGTGATTATACCTACAATTCGGATTTTTATAGATAACATGGTATACAAAGAAAAGAATTTTTCAATAGAATTTCATTTCTTGATAATTCATGCAAGGCTACTTTTTATAAAACAAGGTTAGGTAACGTACTCAATCGGTAAAGAGGGCTGTTTGCTAAACAGTTAGGGCAGAAATGCTGAGTAGGTTCGACACCTACCGTTGCCGCTGTCCTGTTTTTAGCATTTTGGACAGGACGCACACACCATTTACCTTTTCTTCCGAGATAGGTATGTAATCTCCTCTACACCAGTTAGGACAGTGAGAGACCGTCCGGCTGGTATCGGTCGAGTGAAATCCCACAACACTTGACCGCTTGGTGAAAACCCGAACCATAGCTTACGCAGATATGACCGTTACAGTCGGATTCCCCTTTACTTAGTGGCAATAGCTTAAAAGGCAGAGCAGGGCAGAGGTTTTCTATGCGGTGGTTCGACTCCACCTTGCCACTATCGGTAATTCAAGTAATTGCCCTATCTGCGGTAGAAAGTTGGAAGAATAATGGTTAAATGGATAAAAGGCTCAAAAGAAAACATTGACGTTTCAAAACTTAATCAACTAGGAACGGTTACGATAGGCAGAAATGAAGAAATAATTGATTGCACGACATTAGGTGATGAGCCTGTTATCCATGCGAACAGTAAAGAGGATAACAGGATTTTGAAAAGAGTGTTTGGGAGAGATTGAGAGAATGAAAGAAACTATTTTATACATTTCCAAATCAGAAAAAGATATTGTTAGTTTTTTAAAATATCTTCAATCAAAGTTAAAAGCAGAACAAAAGGAATGCACCCTAGATGAAAAATACGATATTTTAAAAGTACCAAAATATTATGATATTGTAGGAAAGAGCATTCACGGAAACAGACTTGGGGTAGGCTACGGATATTGCAAATATTATTGTTTTTCGGGAGCGTATGATAGAAATAAATACAGCAATGCAGAAAATGAAAAACTTAAAGATATTCTTATGCACACAAGAGAGGGTGCAGAGAGAATAACAGGACTTGATATTTTATGTATGCTAGGATTAGTTTAAAAGGCGGTGGAAGAATGAAACATCAAAAAGAATGGCGCACTTGCGACAGGTGCGGGAAAGAGATAATACCTAAATCTAGGAAAGAAGTTAAATTTAAGCCAATCGGAAGTTATGGAGACATAGTTCCTATTTTCGAAGGCAATGAGATATGTCTGGAGATCAAGAATGTTCGAAGATACGAATTTCTTGAAAGAACATATGATTTATGCCCTAAGTGTAGAAAAGATTTTGAGGAGTTTATGAGAAATGAAAAGAATATTTAAAATTTTAGCAGAGACATTAATTGAATATGCGAGAATAATTGCTATTTGCTTTGTGGCTTGTGCAATAGGAGCAATTTTTTATATTTTGTTAGGAAAAATAGCATATGCGTGCTATTGGATAGCGGTTATTTTGCTTGTGATTATCAGAGATATAACGATAAAGTCAAAAATGCAAGAAAGCAAAAAGATTAAATTATTACTTTTACAGTATGAGGACGGAAGTACAAGTTTGTGTGTCGGGGATAAGCAAATTAGGCATATGACCAATATTGATATGCATATTGATAAGCTTCAGACAAAACTGGAAGTAGACCAAGTAACAAAAACTGGGAAAGTAACGCATGTTGTTTTAATGGACGGTGGAAAGAATGAAGATAATTAGAGAGGGCAGTTTGGAATTTGCTAAGAAACTTATTCGCTTTGAGTGTAAGGAATGTAAGACCATATTTGAAGCGGATAAGGGAGAATATGAATATTGCGGATGCCAGATTGAAGGTGACGAATGGAAAGCTGAATGTCCATTGTGCCACAATACGGTTTATGCAAGATAGGAAAGAGAGGAAAGATTAATGAAAAATAACTGGAAAATGGGATCAATAATTGCATCAGGAGTAATAGCGGTCATTGTTTTGTGCATATTTGGAGTTCAGAGTTCGCAGAATAAGGCTTTTGTTTTGGAAGAATCTGTAGACTCTGCAAAATCTGATATTAGTGTGCAGGAACAACGAAGAGTTGACCTAGTTTACAATCTTGCAGATTGCGTAAAACAGTATGATAAGCATGAAGCAGAAACATTAAAAGCTATCGTAGATGGTCGTGGCTCTACAGGAGATATTAAAAATGTCACTACAGCCATCACAGCAGTATCAGAAGCATACCCAGAACTAAAAAGCAATGAAAATTATAAGCAGTTTATGGACGAATTATCTATTACAGAAAATTTGATTGCACAGTACCGGGAAAACTACAATAAGCAGATCAGAGAATATAACAGATATGTCAGGAAGTTTCCCACAAGAATGTTTTTGAATATGTTGGGATATGAGGAACGGGAATACAAGTATCTTGAATATGATGCCCCAGAAAAAGCACCGCAAAATCTATTTGGAGATTGATTATGAGTAATTTTAAGATAACAAAAATGGAAATACTTGCAAGTATCACTATTGTTGCTATCATGTTACTTTTCGGTGTATTGCTTTCAGAGAAAATATCAGAAAGTCAGGCAGATGAAAATGATATGTATAACAAGGCAATTCATATTGAATCTACAGATATTTTCCAATATGGAATGAACACAAATGCAGGTAACGCCTTTGTATATGGAGACTTGAAAGCAGTTGACACGGTTGCATATCCAGAAATAGGCGGCGAATACATTTATGTGAAAAAAGTAGAAGAAAGATGCGAAAAGCATGAAAGAGAAGTAACTAAGACAGATTCTGAGGGAAAAAAATATACGGAAACCGAAGAATACTATCGGTGGGACACATACGATTCAGAATCTTTACAGTCAGAAAAAGTCTCTTTCCTTGGAATAGTATTTCCGTGTGCTAAAATTAATTTGCCCAGTGCAGATTATATAAACACTATAAACGGTGGAAAAACATACAGTTGGAAATCTGGGGAATATGTAAAAGTAAAATTTGTTTACTATGGCGTAGGAACAGAATTTACAGGAACGATATTTACGGATTTGAGAGACGGAACAATTTCAGATAAAACAAATTTTTACAATGGATTATCTATTGATGATACGATTAACAGATTGGAAACAAACGGAAAAATTGGAATTGTTTTGTTTTGGATTTTTTGGATTATCTTAACAGGGTCTTGCGTATTTGGATTTTACTATTTGGATAATACATGGCTTGAATAAAATAAATTAAAAATAATTTAGTTGCTGATTATCATTGAAAAGAATGAATGAAAAAATTAAGATAATATCCGATGGGGAAACTGCGATATTGACAGATGGTATAAAAATAAATTGTTGAGGGGGGGGCGAGATTATGAAAATATCAGAAATGAACAATTGCATTGAAGAAATGCGAAAATGCTACAATTTTAAAGATGATGAAACAGAAATTGGACTTGTACATGAGATAGGCTATGATGATAAATGTGTTTTTATTAGTACAAGAGATAAAAATGGAACAAAAATTGACATGACAATGCGTGCAGATGAATTAGTAAATGTTTAGTTGTTGATTATCAGCGGAAAGGAATTTTTATGAAAAAATTATTTGTAAGCGTGCCGATGAAAGGCAGAACAGAGGAAGAAATCAAAGCAAGTATTCAGAAGATGAAAAAGATTGCTGAAATATACGAGGGCGAAGAGTTAGAGCTTATCGAAAGCTACATTGAAGATAACCCACCTAAAGACAGCAAAGAAGCTGTATGGTATTTAGGAGAAAGCATTAAGAAGCTGGCACAGGCTGATGTATTCATGGGAATATGTGAGATCTACGATTGGAATGGCTGTTGTATTGAAATGGAAACAGCAAATAAATATGGCATTAAAGCATATACGATTCCGGTAAGGTATGTAATTGATGATTATAATGCACTTATAAACAAATTGCATCCAGTTTGCAATGAAGGAATGCCAACATTCTAAAAAATTTTACCGGCTAACAAATGGAGTTAGTCGCTAACCTAAAACAGTTATAGGCAGAGGTCAAGGCACTTCTGCTATGCGGAGGTGTCCTTTTTGGCAAGTAAGGATTTAATAAACCAGTTAAAAGGTAATGACAATTACATAGAGCGAAAAGGAATCCATAACATTGTTAAAAATGGGGAATCCGAAGAAGTAATAAAAGCCTATGTCAATTCTATACAGTGGGGTATGTATAATGACAAAGACATACCATTCTCACTGGAAATTTCCAAGAAAACAAAAAACTTAATAGACAACATAGTTGCGGAAAGCACAGGCGGCGGTCATATTGGCGACTTAGAAATATACTGCGGAGATAATAACACCGAAATTACAGTCTTAAATAATTACTATGAGGTATTAAGACTTGAATCCGCATATCTGGTAGACAGCTTTTTTTATTACATTGAAATTGATGAAAAGGATCCGTGGAAAAGATTTTATTTCCCAAGAAGAAAAGTGCTACAACCTGTAGTCGGAGCATACCAGGAGATTTATGACGGAAAACTTGATTTTCTGTCTGTTTCTCAACCTAAACGTACTGGGAAAACTACAGGTGGATTGCGACTTGCTATGATGATGGGCGGTCGTGACCCAGATGGAAGTATATTTGGTGTTGGTAAAGGAGAAGGACTTGTTAAGAGATTCTACGGTGGATTGTTACAAGGATTTGAGACAGAAAGTACTTATCAACGATTTTTAAGTGTATTTCCAGAAGCAAAGAAAATAGGAGAAAAAGATTACAAAAGTGCTGAAAATCTATCAATCGACCTTAAAAGCAAGAACATTTTCCCGACATTTACATGCCGCCCGATTGATGGTGCAATCGTAGGATGTACCGAAGCAAATGTTCTTGTATACATTGATGACTGTGTAAAAAACCATGAGGAAGCACGAAACAGGGATAGACTGGAATTTTTATGTGAAAAGGTTACGGATGATGTTCTTGGACGTAGATTAGAGGGTACACCTATTATTATCCAAGGTACAAAATACAGTCTGTATGACCCGATTACAGCATTACAGAATAAGGCTGATGAATTGGAGTGGAGATGGAAAGAAGTTGCGATTCCGGCACTTGACCCGATCACAGATGAAAGCAATTGGGAGATTTATCGAAAAGATAAAAAGGGATTGCGGAAAATATTCACAACCGTTTACTACCAAAAGGAAAGAAAACTTGTTTCGGAAGAAACGTGGGCGGCAGAGTTTCAACAAGAACCATTTGAAGCAAAAGGGCGTATGTTTGCAGAGAATGAACTTAATTACTTTGAGGAACTTCCTATTGATCGTGAACCAGATGCGATTATGGCGGCTTGTGATAGCGCGGATAAGGGAGAAGACAGTTGTTCAATGCCGATTGGCTATGTGTACGGCAACGAGGTTTATATCGTAGATGTAGTGTTTGATAATGCCGGAACACAGTTTACCAAGCCAGAATGTGCAAACATGCTGATTAAGCACAATGTCAAAACAGTTACATTTGAGAGCAACAGCGCAGGAGAATACTTTGGTCGTGATGTAATGGAGATTGTAAATAAGCAGGGTGGCAGATGCAGCGCAAGATATAAATTCAACTGTGCTAACAAGATAACCAGAATGGAAAACGCTAGAGATAATATCATACGTGATTATTATTTCAGAGATTTTAAGAAAATGGACAGGCAAAGTCAGTATTACAAATTCATGAAAGAACTTACCACTATGACACGTAGCGGAAAAGTAAAACATGATGATGCACCAGACTCTTTAGCATTATTTGAAAATGAAATGCGTACAGGAGTATCAGCAAAAGCCGAAGCAGTCCACAACCCATTTAGGAGGTATTGAGTATGCAGACAAGAGAGTATCTGAATCAAATAAGCAGACTTAACAGGATGATTAATAATAAGTTGGTGGAAATACAGCAATTAAGGGAAATGGCTTGCAATGTTACGGCTATACAGAATGATGAACGTGTAAAAACTTCCCCTGACCCAGACAGAATGGGAGTTACATTTTCCAAAATAGATGAAATGGAAAAAGAACTGGATAGAATGATAGACGGTTACGTTGAAAAGAAAAATGTAATCATAAGTCAAATTGACAGCATGGATGATGAAAATGTATATAATATTCTGTTTGCCAGATATATTGAGAAAAAGACTTTTGAAGTAATAGCAACTGAAATGAATTACTCTTTTAGGAATATCACTAGGCTACATGGCAGGGCATTAAAGGAATTTGAAAAAAAATACGGTGAACAGTATATTGAATCATGATGTTGTCCTAGAATGTCCTATATACAGCGTAGTATTATTAAAATGGTTAAAGACCAAATCAATAAGTTTTCACACCTCTCTCAAAAAGGCATCGTCTTCATGACGGTGCTTTTTTAATGCATAAAAGGGGGATTTATTTTGACAGAATCGAAAACAATATACTGCCCTATATGTCATAGAACGGTAGGCAGACATGATATGCGGTCACAGACAAATACAATCTGTAAGTGCCGCAAATGTGAAAAGAGAATCATATACCACTATGACACAGGAGAGACAGAAGCAAAAATATTACCACAAAGAGCCACTTCTAGCGGCGTTTGTTTTGTATAAGGAGAAGCAATGAACAACAGGACTTTTCAAGAATTGGTCAATGGATGTTATGGTCGAAAAATTGCATATACAGATGTTGAGACTATCACACAAGACAACATTGTAAAAGTCATTGGTCAGTGCATAGGAGTTTTTTACTTCAATAAAATGGCTATTGAGTACCTTTGGAATTATTACAAAGGTGACCAGCCTATCAGATACCGTGTAAAAATATCCAACGAGGATATTATCAATAAAATTTGCGAGAACCATGCTTATGAATGGGTACAGTTTAAGGTCGGTCAGACATATGGCGAGCCTGTCCAGTATATCAGCCGTAAAGATGATGACAGAATCAACAATGCAGTTGATGAATTAAATGATTATCTGGTGGATGCTAATAAGCAGGAAAAAGATATAGAAGCTGGAGAGTGGCAGTCGGCAACTGGAACATCATTTAAAGCGGTGCAGTTTGCTAATGGAGATATACCGTTCAGAATTGTAGCCCCCAGCCCTATGAATACTTTTATTATTTACAACCGTTCAACGAGAGAACCGATTCTTGCAGTGCAGGAATTGAAAGATATTGAGGGAAACTGGTATAAACAATGCTACACAGATTCCCATGAATGCAAGATTGTAAATAGCAATGTGCAGGACTGGAAAGTACACGCTTTTGGAAGTATTCCTATAGTGGAATACCCAAATAACCCATCCAGATTATCAGATATCGAATTGGTAATAGATATAATGGACGCTGTGAACAATATGCAGTCTAACAGAATGGACGGCATAGAGCAATTTGTGCAGGCGTGGATAAAATTCGTAAATTGTGAGATTGACGAAGAAGAATTTAAAAAAATGAAAATAAACCACGCTCTTGTAGTAAAATCCATTAACAAGGATAACAAGAGTGATGTTGATGTTATGACGCAGGAATTGAACCAGACGCAATGTCAAGTTGCTAAAGAAGATTTGATTGATAATGCCTTATCTATTCTGGCAATTCCAAATAAGCAGAGTAATACAGGCGGCGATACACAAGGGGCGGTGCAACTAAGAAACGGATGGGATTTTTCAAAATCCAGAGCGAAGCTAAAAGACCCACTTGTAAAAACAGCAGAAAAACGTCTTGCAAAGTTGGTTTTAAATGTTATCCGCATAAAAGACCATGATTTGGGTCTTTCTATGAGAGATTTTGAAGTGCAAATCAACCATAGCCCACAGGATAACATGTATACTAAGGCACAGACCTTATATCAGTTATTACAGGCAGGCATACACCCACTTGTTGCTGTAAAAACAGTTGGACTTTGGGGAGATGCGGAAAAAACTTATTTAGTTTCTAAACCGTACTTTGATGTATTATGGAAAACCATTGATAATGTCGAAGCAGAAGAAAAGAAAGCACAGGAAGTTATGGAAAAATTAAACAATCAGCAGAATAAGGCAACTACCGAGGAATAATCGGTAGTTGTTTTTATTTTATAAAATTGCACCTATGCGGTAAATAGGAGAAATCACAAGTTGAGCAACCAACGTAAAAAAGCGTAGTGAATCGGAGGTAATTTATGACAAGAGAACAAGCAAAACAGAATCTTATTGCTATCGGAGTGGCAGAACCTACAGACGAACAGGTAAGCAATTATCTAAATCAGGTCAATGGCGAAACCAAAAAGGAGAAAGATAAGGCAGACCAGTATAAGGCAAAGGCTGATAATGTGGATGAATTGCAGAAAAAGCTGGATGAATTGGAAGCTGGAAATCTTTCAGAAGTTGAGCAGGCAAATAAAAACCTTGAAAAAGCGAATGCAAGAATTGCAGAACTTGAAAAGGCGCAGGCAATTGCAACACAGCGCAGTAATGCCGCTACCAAATTTAATGTAAGTGCTGAACAGGCGGCACAGATTATTAAGGATGACGGCACTATGGATTATGATGCTCTTGGAAAAATTATTTCTGACAAAGAAACTGCGGCGGCACAGGCAAAAGAACAGGAGATTGCAAACAATTCTACTAATCCAGGCGGCGGTACTGCTGGCAGTAATAAAGACAACACAAAGACAGCGGATGTCGAGAATGCTGAAAAGATTACTTTTGGAAGCAATTCGGCTACCACAGAAGCAAAAAATCATTATGTAATTTAGGAGGTAAAAATCATGGGCAAGCCTATTGAAAGAGATTTTACTCAAAGACTTGGTATTTTAAAGCATTTCCCCTATTTGGGAGCCGCTTGTATTGTTCCGCAGACAATGGCAACAGGCGCAGATGCAAACGGAAGAAAGATCGTAAAAGGTGGAACACCATTTCCCTCAAACGATGAAAGCTGTGTCGGATATCTGTTTGATGATGTTGACGTAACGATGGGGGACGCACCGGGAACTTACGTTTACGAGGGCGATATCGACAATTCAAAACTTACAAAGAATGGAGTAACTGTTGAGGAAACAGCAAAAGCCAAAACCCCAAGAGTTACTTTTTTTGATTAAGGAAAGAGGTGCAAATTATGCCATTACCATTAGCAGAAGCATTTACAGCAAGAAGTCTTGGTGTAATGTGGAATAACTACGAAAAAACTTTAGGTTCTCAACCTTATCTTGGCAGACAGAAGTTTGGAACAAGAAAGCAGGAAAGCCTTGACCTTAGATTTATCAAGGGTAAGAGCGGACTTCCGGTTTCTCTGAAAGCATCTAACTTTGATGCACAGGCAGAGTTAAGAGATGTTGGAGGTTTCTCTGATATCCAAAAAGAGATGCCTTTTTATCGTGAGTCCTACATGGTGACAGAGAGAGAGGAACAGGAGTACGACAATTACAGAAACGCAGAGAACTCTTCTCTTGCAAATGATGTACTTCGTGAGATTAGCAAAAAGCCTATGATGCTGATTGAGGGCGCAAGAGTCGTACCAGAGATACAGATTTGGAGCTTGCTTGCACCAGCTGACGGTGTACCAAAGATCGATGTGCATATCGGGAAAAGCAAATATACCGTAAATTACACTTCCGACAATGGAACTGCACACAAGAAAGACCACTTTGTTGAAATTACAGGAGACTCTGATAAGTGGAGCAATCCAGCAACTGCAAAGCCACTTGATGACCTTATCAAGACAAGACGCAACTTTGCAAAGAAAACTGGATATTCTCTGACAAGATTCAGTATGAACACAGAGACATGGGAAATGGTACTAAAGGCAGAGGACACAAAGAAACAGGTTCTCGGTATTACTGCATATACAGGCGGCATTCGTTTACAGCAGTCACAGGTAACTGAATATCTGCGTGGCTATGGAATCGAGATTGAGGTATACGATAAGTTGTATGTTGACCCTGCTGACGGTCAGACAAAATACTTTATTCCAACAGGAATTGTATCTTGTCAGTGCGCAGGGGTTTACCTTGGCGACTACGTATTTGGAAAGACACCGGAAGAAAGAAGCGGAAGCTTAACTGACGGAACACTTTCTATAGTAGAGACTGGAATTGCGGTTTACACATATGCAACAAACCATCCAATCAATACTCATTGTGTAGTATCAATGATTGGACTTCCAACATTCGAGGGAATGGATAGCGTTGTTGTTATGAAAGTTGCGTAGGAGGTGATCCAGCGTGGTAGCAACACACACTATTAAATGTGGTGGAAAATGGTACAAGGCAGGAGATAACGTGCCAGAGAATAATTCTCTGGCATCTCCCGTTGGATATACAAAGACAGACATTAATCGCATGAGCACCGCAGACTTGCAGAAGTTAGCAGGAGAAAAAGGAATTGAGAATGCTGATTCCTTTAGCGGTGCGGATTTAAAGAAAATGCTTATTGATTTAATGCAGTTATAAGGAGTCCGTATGGAAAAATACAGTACTTTACAGAAAGTAAAAATCAGACTAGGACAATTTCATATGGAGGAAGTTACAGACCCCGACACAGGGATTGTGTCTGATGTTACTGTATTCGATCGTAAGGAAGATAACCCACTTATTGAGTTACTGTTATATCAAAATGAGCAATTAGTAATAAATGCTTCTGGAATATCAAGCGCAAAAAAAGAAGAATACTTAAAAAAGAAAGAAGAAGCTATTGTTGAGCTTGCGCTTTATGATCGTAACAAATTAGGAGCGGATTACAGTGCCAGCTATTCAGAAAATGGAATAACAAGAACATGGAATAGCAAAGAAGACATATTATGTTATTATGATATTTCTTGGCATGTTAAAACTCTCTGAATTGTATGAAAAAAAGAAGATTGTGCATGACCTTTTTACTGATACCAGTAATATGGTCGTAGGCGGCGCACAGTAAGAGGTGGAGGGCGGTGCGCCATTAAAAAGAAAGGACGGTATATCAATGCCAACAGCAGTTATTATAAGCATCATATCAGTTGCTTTTTCCGTCTTTTTTGGATTGGTAAGCTTGTTTCTTAATTTGAAGAAAGACAAGAAATCCGATAATTCAGAAATTGAGGAACGTGTCAGGGAAAACACACGAATAAACATGAAGCTTGATTCTATATCAACCAATACGACAGACATTAAAAATGAAATTACAGAAATGAGAAAAGAACTTAATTCTCATGATAACAGAATTGTAAAGGTTGAGGAAAGCGCAAAACAGGCGCACCACAGAATAGATGAGCTTGTAAAAAGATTTGAGGACAAGGAGTGATAGATTATGGATTTTGCACAGGTATCTACGGTTGTTTCAATCGTAGTGATTACTTATTTGATTGGTCTTGCGGCTAAAGCAATCCCAAGCGTAAAAGATAATTACATCCCGATTATCGTAGGTGTGGCAGGCGGCATCTTAGGAGTAGTTGGAATGTATGTAATTGCTGATTTTCCAGCAAATGACGTTCTGAATGCAATTGCAGTAGGAATTGTAAGCGGTCTTGCAAGCACAGGCGTAAATCAGATTTACAAACAGGTCAAAAATGCTTGATATTAATAAGCAGAAAATGAAATACGCCTTGCAGGGTCAGACCGTGACCGTTGAGGAAACTGACGAATATGGAAACCCAGTGTATGAGGGATATACGGACGCAAGTGGGAACTTCATACCATACCTTGATTCACAGGGCAATCCGATTCCAAAGACAAAGGAAGTAAGCGGATTCTCTGAACCAGTTACGTTCTATGCAAATATCAGTAATAAGCTGTCAGAAGTATTAGTAAAGCAATTCGGCATAGACGATAGTACATCATATGTACAGATTGTTACAGATAAAGGATATCTGCCTATCAACAATGGTGATATCGTATGGAAGAAATCAGAAGTCATTCTGAATGATGATGGATTGCCAGACGAGAACAGCGCAGATTACATTGTAAAGGGCGTAGCTGATGAGGGATTGACAGCCGATTTATTCCTGTTACAGAAAGTTGTTAAGTAGGTGGTAACATGAAGAATGTAAATATTTTGGGAACTGAATATAGCATTGATATTGACGATACATTAGAAAAAACTAATTGTGATGGACTTTGTAAAGAATACGACAAAAAAATTACAGTTAGAAATGTAGGAGCAATGCTGTGTGATGATGATTTCATGGAAACAAAGAAAAAAAGATTTAACGAAGTTTTAAGGCATGAAGTAATTCATGCTTTTTTTAGTGAGTCTGGATTAGATGATTATTCATCTAATGAAGAACTGGTTAACTGGATCGCAATTCAGTTTCCTAAAATGTTGCAAGTATTCAAAGAGCTTGAAGCAATATAGGTGGACGTATGGCAAAGAAAGTTATCTCCATGACATTATCACAGAAATCCGTACAGAACGTCATAAAGGAGCTGAGAAGCTATCAAAATTCGTTGGAGTATAAATGTAGGCTATTAGCTGAAAAACTTGCTGAAAAGGGCGTAGAGATTGCAAGATTGCAAGTAACAGACCTTGATGCAGTATTTACTGGTGATTTGATGAGAAGTATTCATTCAGAGCACATAAGAGATATAAAAGGCGGTGGCGTATACTCGGTTATAGCTGATGATGAATCAGCATTGTTCGTAGAGTTCGGAACAGGAATTGTCGGACAACAAAGCCCTTATCCAGGCAAACTACCAGATGGTGTTACATGGGAGTATGCAAGCGGTAAGACCATAAGACAATTAGCAGACGGACGCTACGGATGGTTTTACCGTGACGATAACGGTCAATGGTGGTTTACAGAGGGTATGCCTAGCAGACCATTCATGTACTACACGGCTAATGAACTTAGAGACTTGATAATGGAAACTGCCAAGGAGGTGTTCACCGTTGATTGATAATTCATGGGCTTTACGATTGCAAGACCAGTTATTCAACATGTTTTCACATGAAATGAAGTTAGCATATGGGAACAAGTACAAGAACCTTTACTTGACACAGGATGAAGCAGTCACAGGAACACCAAAGTTTCCGACAGTGCTAATGAGACAGATTGGTGCTACAGAAGCAGGACAGGATTTAACAGGCGAGCGAATAAACGCTGTAAGACCAACATTTCAGATTACCATTAACTACCAAGGTGAAAAAGCAGAAGACAGGGCAAAATTAGTTGATATGACCGCAACGGCTATCAACTTTTTTAAATGGAAAAGGTTTGAGATAAGCAATCCTGTTTATACGATAACCAATAAAATAAGGACGGCAACATTTAGGGCTACACGAACAATCGGTTCGCTTGACCCATTACAATAACTATTAACTGGCACACAACAGGGTGTGTCACTGACCGCATTAATTAGCGGTAGAAAGGACGGTAATATATGGCGGCAACTATAGCTGGCTTATCCAGTCTGGGTATTACGTTTGGTTATGGCGTAGAAGATACAGCAGGAACAAAACCAGATACATTTACCCAGTTGGACAGAATTAATGCTATCGGCGGTATCACAATCGAGAATGAACAGATTGATGCATCTGCACTGGAAGATTTGGTCTCCAGATACATTCAGGGACGTGGTGATACAGGCGGTTCATTTGCAGTTACTATTAACTTTACAACAGAAACACTTACGCAGTGGGAAACGGTAATTTCTACTTACACAGCGCTGACAGGTGGTAAGAGAATGTGGTTTGAGACCATTATTCCTAAGTTTGAAAAGGCTTTCTTTGTTGTGGCACAGCCACCTACAGCCATTCCTGCGCCAGAGTTTGCACAGAATGAGCTGCTTACCCTTGAAATGAACCTTACAATCGAGGAATACAAGGGCATGGAAACAAAGGTAGCATTTACCTAAGCAACAGTTAGACAGATTTTAGGGGCGGTCTTAGGACTGACCCCTTTCTTACTAATAGTAAGGGAAAGGGAAATAATATGATGAAAATTAAAGTAAATGAAAAAGAATACACAATCAAATTCGGTTATGAACCGACACTGAAATCAAGATTGCTTTCAAGAGTAGCAAAAATGACTGTAAATATGAAACAGGATGCAGAAGAAAATCTGGAACAGATTGAGAATATGCTTTTATTTGTACCTGAAATGGTTCTGGTAGGCTTACAGAAATTCCATTCTGATGAGTTTGGCTACAATATGGACACAAATGACGGCTACGAAGAAGCAAAGAATAAAGCCTTTTCTCTTGTCGGCGATTATGTAGATACTGGTGATGTAGATATCACAGACTTTTTCACAGAATTAGAGGAAGAGTTAACATCTAACGGTTTTTTAAAAAAGATGTTCGAGAAGGAAGTGGAGAAAGCACAGGCGAACTCGGACAACAAGAAGAAAGCCGAGAATTAACATGGAAATTATACTGCGAGGAAATACGTCCTTATTGGCTACTGGTCACTAAGGGGTATGGACTCACGGTACATGATATAGACTGGTCTTGCCCTACTGATCTACAGCCATATGCAAAGGCATACAGGCTGGAAAATCAGAAAAAAGATAATGATGCATGGGCTATGTTTGGCTCTTATGGCATATCTGCCCTTATGGTTGCTATTGACCATTGCTTGAACGGCAGAAAAGCACGTAGCAGTTACATTGATAAGCCAATTATGAAAGAACTTGAAGAAAAGAATAAGCCATTATCGGAAGAAGAAATGGACAGACAGAGAGAGCTGTTCGTGGCAAAATTGGAAGCCATGAGAGTTAATTTTGAATTGAATCACAAAAAGAAAGAAGATGATAAAAAATGAGTTATATCGGTATAGACGTATCGGCATATCAGGGAACTATTGACTGGGCAAAAGTCAAGGCAGGCGGCATCCAGTTTGCCATCCTTAAAATCATCCGTAAAGATTTGAACCGTGATAAGCAGTTTGAAGCTAACTGGTCAGGCTGTAAAGAAAACGGATTGACGATACAGGGCGTTTACAACTACAGCTATGCGACAACAGTTACAAAGGCTAGAAATGATGCAAGGAAAGTAGCAGAAGTGCTTAATGGTCGTGAGACAATGGTATGGCTGGACGTTGAGGACAACTGTCAGAAAAGACTGGGAAGCAAGCTGATTGACATTATCAACGCTTACGGTGATGTTATCAGAAGTTATGGGCTTGCATTCGGTGTGTATACTGGAAAGTCTTTCTATAATTCCTACATCAAGCCGTATGGCGGCGTGAAATATCCTATGTGGATTGCAGCATATGGCAAGAATAAGGGAAACATGGACTTGAAGTACCAGCCACAGATTGAAAATATGGTAGGCTGGCAATACACGTCTAAAGGCGTTGTAAACGGCATTAATGGCAACGTTGATATGAATATATGGTATCGTGAATTAAACGAATTACAGACCGTCTACGACACGCACAATAACCCATATGCAGAGCCTACACGTACATTGTACAAGACATTCCCGTGTATGCGTGGGGATGATGTGAAATGGCTACAGACGGAACTTATCTATCATAAGTGCCTGCCTGCCACAAATGCAAAAGGCAAGAGCAACATTGATGGTATATTGGGAAATGATACAGCCAGTGCAATCGGAGTTTTCCAAAAACGTGTAGGAATCACGGTGGATTGCAAGGCAGGAAAAGTAACAAGAGAATATCTGAAAAGATAACACAGGGGCGGTAGAGGTCATAGTCTACTGCCCTTTTTACTGGCTATCGGTTGGAGATAGCCACTTACTTTAACAGTTGAAAGTGGGTGCAGTATGGGAGAAATAGATTCACTTGATATTAAAATAAAAGCAAGTGCAAAAGAGGCGGCAAATGCAATTGATAAGTTTTGTGTGAAATTGGGAGAACTTGATAAAAAACTGGGTTCAATTCAAAATCAAGATGCATTTAAGAAATTTGCAGATGCGGCAAAAGTGGATAGTGCATCTATGAACGGTATTTCCAAATCTGCACAGAACGCACAGGCTAAGACTGCACAGGCTATGGCAAAGGCTGGGAAAGCTGTACAGAATATTCAGAAACCAGCAGAACAGGCGAAAAAGAACATTTCCAGTATAGTAGAAGAAATGAATAAAAAGTTTTCTGCACTTACTCCAAATGTTGATTTTTCAAAAATTACGGCAGAAACCAATAAGTACCAAAAACAGCTTATGAATGCGCAGAACCAGTTACAACGCATCATGGCTACCAGTAGTGCAGATAAACAGGTCAAGAGCATTGAGAGATTGGTTGTTAAAATAAAAGAAGCGCAAAATGCTTTGGATTTGATTAAAAAACAGAAAATACAAAATGCTACGCCATTGCAAAGCCAAGAAGAACTTCTTAAATTGGCACAGAGAGCAGTAATGCCTAAGAATACGGTTGATTCATCTGCATACGAAAAAGTTAGAGAAAGCATGTCAAACGTTGCTGATTTATCAAAAGAAATGGCAGATAATACGGCAAGATGGAACGAATATTTGAAAGACACGACCACAGAAGCAACCACTTTTTCTGATGTCTTAAAAAACGTTAAGCCTTTGGAATTTTCTGGAAATTTTTATGAAATGGAAAAGTGGGTTGATGAACTAAATAAGAAACTCATCACTCTTTTAAATAAGCAAGAGAAACTATCTGACTTAGGTGCTAACATGAATACACAGCGCATGCAGAGCATGGCTTATGAGATTGAACAGCTTACAAAGACCCTTGATGTGTATGAAGCAAAGGTTGAAGAAGCACGTTCTAAAGGTCAGTTAGATTTGAAAGTGCCTAAGCTGAATGAAGTAACTAGACAGGTAACTTCACTAGGAGAAAAGCTATCAAATTTAAAAATAACCGTGCCTACTGACAACATGGAGAAGTTACAGAAGCAAATTGAGAAAATCAAGAAGCAATACAGTGATATGGTTGATTCTATTAACAAGAAATCACAGTCAATGCAGTTTTACGGTGCAAGTCTCGATTTTAAAAAGAAACAGGTAGAGCTAAAAGCATTACAGTCTGAATATGACAAGCTGATTCAGAAACAGAAAGAATTGTCCTTATCAGGTGGATATAATCTCAATACAAAAGGATTCCAAGAAAGCATAGGTGGAATGAAAAAAGCAGTTTCTTCTGTGCATTCTTCCTTAAACGGATTGAATAAAAAACTTAACAACCTTGCTAAGAGAATGCTGTCAGTAGTTGCGCCTACGAAAAAAGCAAGAGCGGCATTAAAAGGATTCGATGTTACAAATGTAGGACTTGCTAAGAGCTTGTTAAGAACTTCTAAAATGTTGAAGCTCATGATTGTCAGAATGGCTTTGCGTGGCGTTATTGACGGCGTTAAGACAGGTATGCAGAATCTTGTACAGTATTCGGACGAAGCAAACGCAAGCATGTCATTACTGGTTAATAGTCTTAATCAGTTAAAAAACAGTTTTGCGGCAGCGGTAAGTCCTGTACTAAATGTTTTTACACCAGCTATAAACGCAATTATACAGGCTTGCATATCCGCTACTAATGCAATTAATCAGCTTATATCTGCACTTACAGGCAACGGAACATGGATAAAAGCTACTGTTCTTACAGATAATTTCGCAGAAAGTTTGAAGAAAGCAAGTAAAGCGGCTAAAACGCTTGCAATAGATGAGTTAAATATTAATAGTGGAGATAGTGGCGCAGGAAGCGTTACTAATCCAAAGGACATGTTTGACACAGAAGAAGTTGAACAGAAATACATTGATCTTGCAGATAAAATAAAGAGTATATTTGAACGTCTATTTGAACCATTAAAACAATCATGGGATACAAACGGAAATTATGTATTTGATTCATGGAAAAAGGCTTTGGAAAGTATTGGAGAACTTGCAAAGTCTGTAGGAAGAGATTTTCTGGAAGTATGGCAACAGCCAGAAACGATAGAAATCTTTAATAATATTCTGCATATTATTGGCGATATAGGTCAATCAGTATCTAACATTGCGGATAATTTTAGAAAAGCATGGGAAGAAAATAACGCAGGATTACATATCTTAGAAAACATTAGAGATATCATAGGTGTTATTGTTTCTAATATCCATGATGCGGCAGAAGCTACAGTAACATGGTCATCAAAATTAGACTTTTCTCCCTTACTTAGCAGAATTGAAGAGTTTACAAAGTCACTTATTCCTGTATTTGATACATTATCTGGAATATTAACAGATTTTTATACAATGGTTTTATTGCCTTTAGGAAAATGGACACTTGAAAAAGGACTTCCAGACTTATTACAAGTATTCATTGACTTTAACAACAAGGTTGACTGGGATTCTCTTAGAAATAATTTGCAGGAGTTTTGGAAACACTTAGAGCCATTTGCAGAAACGGTCGGCGAAGGACTTGTTATATTCATCAGAAGAATATCAGACGCACTTGCAAACTTTTTGAACAGTGAAGCATTTGAGGGTTTCTTAAAATCTGTTGAAAATTGGATGGATAAAGTTACACCAGAAGATGTTGCAAACGGATTTGAAAAAATTGCAAAAGCTATCATTGCTTTAAAAGTAGCTTTAGTTGCATTGCAGGGAGCAACAGCGGCACTTGTAACGCTTTCTAGTCTGGCAAACATAATGACTTTATTTAAAGGAAAAGGAATTGCAAATGGAGCGGCTGGACTTGGTTTATTTTCAAAAATCGGAGAAGTATTTTCTTTAGTACAAGGTGGTGCCGGAACGTTAGGAGAAAGCATCGCAGCAGTTTTTGGAACAGCGGCAGCACCTATAGCAGCTTTAGTAGCAGTGATCACGGCACTTGGAATAGGATTGAAAACAGCATATGAAAACAGCGAATCCGTTAGAGAGGGCTTTGCCAATGCAAAAGAATCTATACAAAATGGTTTACAACCTACTATAGAATTGTTTGCAAATAAAATACTTCCAGACTTAAATGCAGGATGGGAAAAATTAAAGGAAATATTAAAACCTTTATCTGATTTTATTGGTGGAGTATTTGTGAGTATTTGGAATGATATGCTCAATCCAGCGCTTGCATTTATTGGAAATAATATACTTCCTAAGTTAGCAACTGTATTCTCTGCACTTTGGAATAATGTTCTTGTTCCTTTAGGAAATTTTATTACAAGCGTTTTAGCACCAGCATTTCAGGTACTTTCAGATATATTAACAATACTGTGGAAAAACGTGATTGTTCCGCTTACACAAACAATTGGAGAGGTACTTCTTACAGCATTAGATGGATTAGTGGAAATATTCACAGTACTTTTTGTTTCTGTGACAGAAAAAATACAATCAGTAATTGAAATATTTCAATTACTATGGAATGATATATTAGTACCAATAGGAAGCTTCTTAATTGATACGTTTCAACCTATATTTGAAAATGTATTTACTGCATTTGAAACAATAGTAGGAAATTTAAAAACTGCATTTAAAGGATTAATCACATTCTTAGTTGGAGTATTTACTGGAGACTGGAAAAAGGCTTTAAATGGTCTTAAGGATTTATTTGTCGGAGCTTTTAAGGCAATGGCAAACGGAGCTATAGGGATGCTAAATGGAGTTATTTCTGGAAT
>UMGW01025670.1_pt1 | contig 23486 bp, 22 predicted proteins | sample 1965371 | NCBI WGS metagenome assembly UMGW01 (sample SAMEA4836082, study PRJEB28245) | human gut metagenome | biome: gut microbiome; material: fecal sample | place: Denmark | collected 2008
TGGAACTGACGACAGTCGGTGCATTATCAGGGCTCGGCAGAACCCGACTTTGCAGTATTATCAGTATAGCTTTTACCAGTGCAAGAATTCCGCTGTCAATCATTCTTGGAGGTATTATGGGTCTGGATGGAATATGGTGGGCTATTTCTTCAACCTCAATTGTAAAGGGAATTATTTTTACCTGTACATTTTTATGGATCACAAGAAAACGACGGTAAACTTTCAAAAACAATGTGTGTAATACAGAACAGCAGAAGGAAAAGATTGCGGAATGGATGTTTCAGGCAATCAGAGAGTATTATATGAAAAAATGCACTTTTCCGAATGACAAACATCTGGAAGAAGTAGTGGATACTGTCTATGAAATAACTGCATCAATGCTTTCAGGATTGGAAAAGCTCATGATAAAAGGTTCTTCTTCAAATTCCATGGATTCTTGAATATATGGATGGGACGTGCACTCTGATTATAAAATGCCAGCTGTGCGGAATCTGTAGTGTTTCCGACGACACCAATACCTACGTCCCCTTTTCCAAAATCTATTCTACGTTTATTTAAGTTGATCATATTCCAAAATCTCCTTTTTAAAAAATAGCATATTTAGTAGTTTTCTTTATGCAAGTGTTGAGATGCTGCATCATCCGGAACTTGCCGGAAAGCCAATGGCAGTCGGTGGTGATCCGGAGGCAAGACATGGAATTGTGCTGAGTGCGAATTATATTGCAAAGCGAGCCGGAATAAAAACAGGTATGGCATTGTGGCAGGCAAGGCAAGTTTGCCCGGAAATAATTTTTGTACCGCCTCGCATGGATCTTTATTTGAGGTTTTCCAGAATGGCACAGGAGATTTACAGTGAATACACGGATCAGAGAGGATTTATGTATCAAGATAAGATACTGGCACAGCTGAATGCTAAGGAACACATGATTCATCCACAAGCATATTTTCATGGATAGGAGAGAGCAGGTGTTTTGTAATGACAGCTAAAGTGTATGTAGATGTCCTGGCGGTATTCAGCCGGGAAGGAGAATTGATCCCTACAGCGTTTGTCTGGGAAGATGGACGTAAGTATAGTTCCGCTTAAGAGACGACGGTCAAACCAGGAGCTTTTGGCAATGTGCAAACGAACGGTATCTTAAAAAATAGTGCGTAAAATAATACAGCCATAATGAATCCGAAAACAAATCGCTCTGACGGTAGCAAGGCTTCCGTCGTGAGGTTTGCGATGTTGCCGCCCCAAAGAGCCGCTGTCTGAGCCTCGAAGAGGCGAGTTTAGGCGAAGGGCGGCTAACAGGCGAGCGAACCGAACAGGAAACGCAGCGTGTCAGGAGATTGTTTTCGGATCATCATGGCGTTATATTTTACATATAAGTTTTCTTAAGGCCCATCTTCTTGCCCTTCGGACAAGAAGCATCCCTCGCTCTAAAGAGCTCGGTCAATTTTTATTTACCTGTCGAACGAAGCCGTTCTTTTACTGTTTCCACATCTACTTTCAATGCAAGGGCAATTTGTTCAATCGGCATATGAAGTTCTGTAAGAGTAATAGCGGTATCTTTTTTTGCAGTATTGATGCCGTCGTTAAATCCATCGGCAACACCAGCCTCATATTCTGCTTTTCTGAGTTTTCGTTCTTCCTCTTCTTTGTCGTATTCGAATATACTCATCGAGATCACCTCCGATTTATTTGCACGAAGAAATTCAGAAAGATATGCTTGAAAATAATATTAACGCATAACTCTCATTATTTTAAAATATTTTTAAAATACAATTAAAGTCAACATAAACAATAAGAACCTAGACAAATCTTCCAAATGGTACATTGTATCCGGCTCCGCTTCGTGGTAGACTGTTTTCATAGTGATTTTTATGAAAAAAGGGAAGGAGTGTTTTTATGGGAAGTAAGATAAAAGCAATACAGATTCTTCAGGCAGCAGGCTATATCCTTCTGGGACTGTTTCTGGTGCTGAAGCCTGATACCAGTGTGCGGGCAATCTGTTATGGCTGCGGCGTGATTGCGGCGGCATACGGACTTTTGCATGTGCTCCAGTGCCGGAAAGGTAAGGCAAAGGGCGAACTGATCCTCGGTGTGATCTTTATTGCACTTGGCATGTTCTGTCTGATCACGCCGCAGACGGTGGTATCGTTTTTGCCGTTTCTGCTTGGCGTGGTACTGATGCTGGATGGTATCAGCAAAATCCAGAGAGCACTGGATCTGCGTGTGTTGGATGCAATCGGCTGGGGCAAGCTTCTGACGATCGGGATTCTTTTGATGATCGTTGGTGTGGCTTTGCTTTTCAACCCATTCGGGGCTGTGAAGATGACGATGGTATTCTTCGGAGCCTGCCTGCTGATCGACGGGGCACTGGATTTGTTATTTTTGCTTATCGTTTTGTAAGATGTCAGGGTAAAAAGGTTCAAAAGTCGGTTTTTTCTTGTAAGAAAAGACATTTAACTTTGACATTTTTGAAATTCCAGGAGTGTGATCTATGAAACCGGAACTTGACAATCAGTCTGTTCACCGCTATATGCGGGTATATAATTATTACAAACAGCTTATTCTGTCGCAACAGCTTGCACCTGGAAGCAGGCTGCCGTCGATCCGGCGGTGTGCGGCAGAATTACAGATGAGCCGGACAACGGTGGAGACGGCATACATGGTGCTTGCGGCAGAGGGCTATATTATTTCCAGGCCGCAGAGCGGATTTTATGTGACGGACATCGGCAGGACGCGAAAAACGGCAGAATTTCAGAAAAGTGCCGCTCAAAAAGAAAAGAAGCCGGTGCTTTACAATTTTGCGTCTGCAAGTGTTGACAGAGAAACCTTCCGGTTTGAACTGTGGAGGCGGTATATCAAAAGTGCACTGCGTCAGGATGAGCGTCTGCTCTCTTATGGAGAACCGCAGGGAGAATACGATCTGCGGGAGGTTCTGTGCAGATATTTGCAAAACAACCGAAATGTGGTTTGTACGCCGGAACATATTGTGATCGGAGCGGGTGTTCAGAGCCTGCTTCACATTCTGTGTCCGTTGATTGAGGGACGTAAAAAAATTGCGTTTTATAATCCGGGATTTCGGCAGGGGCGTGCCGTTTTTGAGGATCATGGTTTTGAACTGTGCGATCGAAAACAGGAGCAGCCGGATGTCTGCTATGTGTCACCTTCGCAGGCGACTGCCTGGGGCGATGTTCTTTCGGTCGGAGAGCGGATGAAGATACTGCGTGAAGCATCTGAAAAAAATATTTTGCTGATCGAGGATGACTACAACAGTGAATTCTGTTATTATCATCATCCATCGCCGTCCATTCAGGGTCTGGCGGGCGGAAACGGAGTCATTTATCTCGGAACATTTTCCAGGCTTTTGCTGCCGTCGATCCGCTTAAGTTTTATGGTGCTTCCGCCGGATCTTCTGGAAAAATATCAGAGACGCAGAGATTTTTATAATCAGACGGCATCCAAAACGGAACAGATCGCATTGTGTCAGTTTATCCGGGATGGTCATCTGGAAAGTCAGATTCGCAAATCCAGGAAACACTATTTGGCGAAAACAAAAATTTTGTGCAGTGAAGCGAAAAGGATTTTTGTAGAAGAGGCAAAAGTTACGGCCGGGGAGACCGGATTTGTAAGCCTTCTGGAAATTTTCGGAGCAGGAAATCTGCGGGAAGTTCTGTACAGAGCAGAAGAAAAAGGTTTTTCTTTTTTATCTGCGGATGAAAGTGAGCAAGGGATCCGTCTTGCTCTTTCCTGTGCAGCAGTTCCGGTGGAGAAGTTTTCAGAGGCGTTACAACTGCTGAAGCAGTGTTTCTGAATTTTGCAATGAGATTTAAAAATGCTTTCGATGGAAATACCGTTTCGCATGCAGATGTGGTGATGCGAAAACATTATGAAAGGAAAAGAAAATGGCGAGACAAAAGAATAAAATATTGATGTTTTTGTTTTCTCTGATCCCGGGAGCAGGACAGATGTATATGGGATTTATGAAGCAGGGATTGTCTTTAATGACAATCTTTGCAACGTTATGTGCAGTGGGTATCTGGCTGGATATCAAGCCGCTGCTTTTCTTTGCACCGATCATTCTGCTGTACAGCTTTTTCGATGCAACCAACAAGAATTCGATGGACGCAGAAGCGTTTAAAAAATTGGAGGATCATTATCTCTGGGGCGATGACTGGATGGACTGGAGCGAAGGCTTAAAGGACAGCATCAGCAGACGGGATGGTAAAAAGGCCATGGGAACGGTTCTGTATATCGTGGCGGCGTGCATGATCTGGAGTGTTGTCAAATATTTTGCGGACATCATCTACGGGCCGACCAGTCTGCCGGGTGCTGTGATCGCAAAGATTCCGGTTGCTGTTGTTGCTGTATTTGTTTTATGGGCAGGCCGCAAACTGATGAAGAGTGCTTCTGATGAAGAAAAAAGATTCTATCGTGGAATGCCGTATCCGTATGCACAGAGCATGGGGATCCATATGAACGGTGAGCGTATGCCAAATCCATGGGAGCGTGTGTGGAGTGATCCGCAGAGAATGCAGCATCCGGAGCAGGAGCCGGTCAGAGAAACGGTTGTGGAAGAAGCTGCAGCTGCACAGGAAACCGCAGAAAAAGCAAAAGTAGAACTTCGCAAAGAAAACGAAACAAAAGAGGTTGTGAAACCACAGGAAGAAAAAGCGGAGACTGCACAGGAAAATGAGACACAGACAGGCACAGAGGAAACCGATGTGGTCGAAGAAGTGACAGAAGCTGAAAAAGAAAGAGAAATCAAAGAAACGCTTGAAACCATGGAAGCGGAAGCAGCTGTGGAAAAATCCTGAAGCATGTTTTTGTGTTTCTGGCAGCAGAGCTGAGCAAGTAGCGAAGCGGATTGTGAATGTCCGCTTTACCTGAATAGTTACAAAAATCCCTTCATAAGATACAGTAAACGGACGGACTTATGGAGGGATTTTTCTGTCATTTCTGCTCTTTTTGTCGATGTATATGATACCGTTTGTTCTGCTTTACGTTGTCGGTTATGCCTTTCTGAAAAAGAGAGATGCATACGGTGATTTTGTGCGTGGTGCCGGGGAAGGAATCCACACGGCATTTGCGATCCTGCCGACACTTGTCGGGCTGATGACAGCCGTAGGGATCCTGCGGGCATCGGGTTTCCTTAAATGGCTCTCGGATATCCTTGGCAGGCTTTTTGCCGGAATCGGATTTCCGGTGCAGCTTGTGCCGCTTGCAGTGGTGCGTCTGTTTTCCGCCAGTGCGGCGACCGGATTTCTTCTGGATATTTTTAAAGAATTCGGGCCGGATTCCAAGATCGGAATCATAGCATCACTGATGCTCAGCTGCACGGAAACGGTATTTTATACGATGAGCGTTTATTTTATGGCAGCAAAAGTGACAAAAACACGGTATACGCTGGCAGGTGCACTGCTTTCTGTTTTTGCCGGGATTGCCGCCAGCTTTTTCCTTGGAAATTTTCTACAGCTTTAAGGACCATTCCTGGCAGTTCCAGACGGTTGTCACGATATCATGATAGAATTCCGGCTCATGGCAGATCAGCAGAATACTTCCCTTATATTCCTGAAGAGCTTTTTTCAGTTCTGCTTTTGCGTCAACATCGAGGTGGTTGGTCGGCTCGTCCAGCAGCAGAATATTGCTCTCACGGTTCAAAATCTTGCAGAGACGTACTTTTGCCTGCTCGCCGCCGCTCAGTACACGCACCTGACTCTCGATGTGTTTGGTGGTCAGACCGCATTTTGCCAGCATGGAACGGATCTCGTACTGTGTCATTGCCGGAAATTCGCTCCAGATCTCTTCGATACAGGTCGAAGTGTTCTGCGTATCGGACTCCTGCTCAAAATAACCGATATGCTGATAATCGCCAAGATGCACTTCGCCGGAATACGGTTTGATCAGCTGCAGAATGCTTTTCAGAAGCGTGGTCTTACCGATACCGTTTGCACCGGTCAGGGCAATGCGTTCGCCGCGTTCCATGCGGATATTTAACGGTTTTGTCAGCGGTTCGTCGTAACCGATCACCAGATCGTTTGTCTCGAAGATCATCTTTCCGGAAGTACGGGCCGTTTTAAAGTGAAACTCCGGCTTTGGCTTTTCACGATCCAGTTCGATGATGTCCATTTTGTCCAGTTTTTTCTGGCGTGCCATCGCCATATTCCTTGTAGCGACGCGGGCTTTGTTGCGGGCAACGAAATCCTTAAGGTCGCTGATCTCCTGCTGCTGGCGGTTGTAGGCAGCCTCAAGCTGGGCTTTCTTCATGGCGTAGACTTCCTGGAATTTATCGTAATCGCCCGGATAGCGGTCAAGTCTGCAGTTTTCCATATGATAGATCAGGTTGATGACGCTGTTCAGAAACGGAATATCATGGGAGATCAGAATAAAGGCATTTTCATAATCCTGGAGATAGCGTTTCAGCCATTCAATGTGCTGCTCATCCAGATAGTTGGTCGGCTCGTCCAGAAGCAGGATGTCTGGTTTTTCCAGCAGAAGCTTTGCCATCAGTACACGGGTACGCTGTCCGCCGGAGAGGTCGGTTACATCACGGTCAAGCCCAAGCTCTTCCAGACCGAGTGCACGGGCAATCTCGTCTACTTTTGTGTCGATCATATAGAAATCGTGCTGCTCTAAAAGCTCCTGATATGTGCCGGTCTCAGCGAGCAGACGTTCCATTTCTTCCGGTGTGGCATCGCCCATCTGTTCATACATACGGTTCATTTCCGCTTCCATTGCAAATAAAAACTGAAAAGCAGAACGCAGGACATCACCGATCGTCATGCCCTTTTCCAGGACAGAATGCTGATCCAGATAGCCGACACGGACATTTTTTGCCCATTCGACCGTTCCCTCATCCGGTGTCAGTTTTCCGGTGATGATATTCATAAACGTGGACTTGCCTTCTCCGTTTGCACCGATCAGGCCGATATGTTCGCCTTTGAGGAGACGAAAAGAAACATTGTCGAAAATCGCACGGTCACCAAAACCATGCGTCAGATTTTTTACATTTAAGATCATAATTACTCCTGTCAAATTTTGTGAAGTTATGAGATGCCATATGAATTGTTTCGTACTTCGTACCTTCACAATTCTTTCTACGCTCCGCTTCGGTCGGGGCGGGTTCCAAGGTCTTTCATCCACTTATGAGCAAGCTCATGTGGATTTAGATCTTTTGATCCTGGCATCTTATTATCTTACCATAAAAGAAAGGGGTTGCACAATCGAAAAAAAAGGAATATCCTTACTGCGATTCTTGTGATAAAATAACGGGTACAAAAAGATTTTTGGAAATATATAAGGAGGAGCATATGACAAAAAAACAGCTTGCGCTGGAAGTGATCGAGCGTTTAAAGAAGGAATATCCTCTGGCAGACTGTACGCTTGATTATGACGCGGCATGGAAACTGCTGGTCAGTGTCCGGCTTGCGGCACAGTGTACGGATGCCAGGGTAAATGTTGTGGTTCAGGATCTCTATGCGAAATATCCGGATGTAGATGCTCTTGCGGAAGCGACACCGGAAGAGATCGAGGCGATCGTAAGGCCATGCGGTCTTGGAAAAAGCAAGGCACGTGATATCAGTGCATGCATGAAAATGCTGCGTGATGAGTACGACGGCAAAGTGCCGTGTGATTTTGATGCGATTTTAAAGCTTCCGGGCGTGGGAAGAAAGAGTGCAAACCTGATCATGGGCGATGTTTTCAAAAAGCCTGCGATCGTCACGGATACGCACTGCATTCGTCTGACAAACCGTATCGGTCTGGTAGATGGGATCAAAGATCCGAAAAAAGTCGAAATGGCACTTTGGAAGATCATTCCACCGGAAGAAGGTAGTGATTTCTGCCACAGACTCGTTTATCATGGCAGAGAGGTCTGTACAGCGAGAACAAAGCCTTACTGTGACAGATGCTGCCTGGCGGATATCTGTGCAAAAAATGGAATTTAAAATATGGAGGTAGTAAGGAAATGAGAAACGCAGCAACAGATCTGACAGAAGGTACACCTTGGAAGATTATCATGCGATTTTCGATTCCATTGTTTTTTACGTTTTTACTGCAGCAGTTTTATAACATGGTAGATACGATCGTTGTAGGCCAGTTCCTTGGAAAAGATGCACTGGCGGGCGTTGGTTCTACCGGGGCGATCAATTTTATGATCATCGGATTCTGTATGGGACTTGCCAATGGTTTTGTCATTCCGGTCGCACAGCGTTACGGGGCAAAAGATTATAAAGATATGAGAAGGTTTGTGGCAAACAGCATCTGGCTGACTGTTTTTTTTGCGGCGATCATGAGCATCACAGTCTGTATTTTATGCCGCAGCGTGCTGATCGCCATGAAGACACCGGCAGATATCCTGGATCTTGCATATGATTATATTTTTATTATTTTTGCAGGGATACCGATCACACTTGCCTACAATCTCCTGACCGGGATCATCCGTTCTCTTGGGGATTCCAAATCGCCGCTGATCTTTCTGCTGATGGCAGCAGTGGCAAATATCGGATTTGATATCCTGTCAGTAACGGTTTTGAAACTCGGCGTTCGTGGACCGGCTTTTGCGACACTGCTTGCACAGGCATTTTCCGTGGTACTGTCTCTGTGGTGTATAAAGACAAAGTTCCCGATCCTGAAAATGGAGCCGGGAGAATGGAAATTGCATGGCAAACACATCGGTATCCTCTGTAAAATGGGTATTCCGATGGGACTTCAGTATTCGATCACAGCGATCGGCAGTGTCATGCTTCAGACCGGTATCAATACACTTGGTTCGGCAGCCGTTGCCTCGGTTTCGGCGGCATCGAAGCTTTCGATGTTCCTGGCGTGTCCGTTTGATGCGATCGGTTCGGCCATGGCAACTTACACCGGACAGAATGTCGGGGCAGGCAAGATCGAGCGTATCGGTCAGGGATTAAAGGCGTCCGTTCTGATCGGTATCACATACTCGATCCTGATTTTCCTGGTCATGCTTTTTTCTGCAAAATACTGGATGCTTCTGTTCATAAATGCATCCGAAACGGAGATCATACATAATGCAGTGCTGTTTATTCTTGCAAACAGCGGATTTTACATTGCACTTGTTTTTGTCAATGCGGTTCGCTTTACCATTCAGGGAGCGGGATTCAGCGGTCTGGCAATCCTTGCAGGTGTCATGGAAATGATCGCAAGAGCCATTATCGGCGTGATTATGGTTCCGTATCTGGGATTCGCAAGCGTATGTTTTGCCAGTCCTCTGGCATGGATCATGGCAGACTGTTTCCTGATTCCGGCGTACTGTCATGTGATCCGAAAGCTGAAACAGAGAAGGGCACAGGGTGTTCCAAATATGTAGATTTTGTTAAGAAGTGTTAAGAAAAGTTGACATTAACCGCATCTTCATTGTACAATGAAAAAAGGGAGTGGACTTGAAACACACTGAAAATCAGAGAGAAAAGGGGGATTTTTTATGTATAATAAAAAGAAAATTGCGACATTACTGGTAATCGGAATGGCCGCAATGTTTATGATGAACGGCTGCCAGAAAAAGGCATCTGAGACGGAGACGACGAAACAGACGACAGCTCAGAGCGAAAGTACTGCACAGACCGAAGCAGCCACAACATATACTTCAGAGAGCAATTCATTTTCTTTTGATCTTCCGGATTCTGCATGGGTGGCGACAAAGGAAGGCATTGAGAATAAATGGGCATTTATGAAAGAAGGCGTCGGCACGATCCGGATCACGCACAAAAAGTCAAAGATCAAGGAGAAGAATCTGCCGCAGTCTCAGGAAGATGCGATTGCTCTTTTAAACGATATCCAGGAGAATGCATTTTCTCAGGTAGAATATAAAAAAGACAGCACCAATGGTACAGAGCTTTATTATTATGCTGCATCCACGCAAGACGCAGATCTTGGTTACGTTTATCTGATCAAGTATCTGATCAATACGGACACCGAGAGTTATACGATCACGGCAAAACTGACATCCAGTGACAGTACGGTGCAGCAGGCAGTGAAAAGTGCCGTTACCAGCTTCAAAGTTTTAAATGATGACAGTAAAAAGACAGATTCTGGTGCAAACTCCGGATCTTCGGCAGACGGCAGTACATCTTCGGATAATGCCGGTAACAGTTCTGATCCGGAAAATACAGGTGATACTGCTTCAGACAATACTTCCGGTGAAAGTACAGGCGATTCTTCCGGTGCATCGACCGATGAGGAATACCGCTATTTCTTTGATGCAAACGGAAATACGATCTACGCTTATCCGTCTGAGGACGGCAGCTGGCGTGATGATAACGGAACTTCTTATATTTTCTTGGAAAACGGCGTAGAAGATTCCAACGGCAAACAGTATTATTATGATCCGCCTCAGGGAAGAACAGGTTCCGGATCAGAGTCGGATTCTTTGACAGGTTCCGGCAATTCTTCAGATAATGGCATGGTCATTGGTTTCTATGATATCAATGGAAACTATCAGACAGCGACACAGGATGCAAACGGAAACTGGATCGGCAGTGATGGAAAAACCTACACTTTCGATGAAAAAGGGGCAACAGACAGCGACGGCAATTTCAGCAAATGGTAAAACAGGATATAAAGGAGTGTAAATATTATTATGAAAAATAAGGCATTACATTTTATGGCAGCAGCAGTCCTCTCATCGGCTCTTCTGATGACAGGATGCGGCAGCCACAGTGGGGATACGAACAGCAGCACAAAACAGACCCAGGATCAGACACAGCGGGGAGCAGGTCAGGATTCTGCCCAGACTTCAGCCGCAGAGGATCAGAATCAGGCATCGGATGACCAGAATCAGAGCCAGGATACGCAGACACCGGAAACACATCCGGATCTGGAGACAAGAGTGGAAACAGAGGTAGTGCAGCAGCCGGAAACACAGGCACCGGATACCGAGAATAATATCGATAATCCGGCAGCCGATAATGGTAAAGGCGATACCAATGGCTTCTATGATGATGGCGGAACCTGGATCACCGTTCACAAAAACAGCCAGGGACAGTGGGTTGATGAAAGCGGTATGACCTACCAGTTTGGCGATGATGGCGTAACCGATCAGAATGGCGTTTTCTATCCATATTAAACCGGTTTTTGATTGACATTATATCTGCGAAAGCGTAGAATATGGAAGTCAAAGAAGGTAACAACCAGAATGGAGGAGTATAGATGAAAATGAGATCAAAAATCGTAACTTGTCTGCTACTCGCTCTGTCCATTTCCTGTCTGGCTACCGGCTGTAAAAAGAAAGCACAGGAAACTGAGACGAGCAGCGAAACGATTCGTGTTACAGAGAAACAGACAGAGAGCGAAACAGCAAAGAAAGCTACAAATACATCCACAACATTTAAATCAAAAGATGGCAGTATTTCTATCAAACTTCCGGATGACACCTGGACAATGAAAAAAGAAGGCACAAAAGAATGGACCTTTGAGTCACCGAACCAGGGAACGATCACGATCGTACATTATTCCGGAGATGAGACGAACGGACTTGTTTTTCCGTCCTCTGAAGAAGAAGTACTGAATAATCTGGAGAAAGCCGGAAAATCCAAAACCGATTATGCAGTTGTAGAATACAAGAAAAATACCATGGGTTCTTACGAGGCATATCACACAACCATCAAATGTAAGAGTACAAACAGTAAGTATGCGTACTCGGTAGCGTATAACCTGGTAGGAGATGAGGATATTTATTCGGTCAATGGTCAGGTTATGCAGGATGATGCAACGGCAATGGAAGCGATCCGTACTTCTGTGGAGAGTCTGAAACTGCTGAAAACATCGAGCACAACAACATCTGAGACTAAAAAGAATAATACAACATCTTCCGAGTCGAACAGTACAACACAGTCCGAGTCCGGAAGCACAGCTTCTACCGATGGCAATTCTGATTCCAACCACAACGGTCAGTATGTTTATGACAGCAACGGCAACGCAGTTTATATCTATCAGGACAGCGACGGAAACTGGGTAGACAGCAGCGGAGCGATTTATTATTTTAATGCAAACGGTATCACAAACAGCAACGGTGCAAGCTTTACCTACAATCCGCAGGGTGGAAACAGCGACAATAATAACAACAACGGCGGAAATAACAATAACGGCGGTGATAACAACAATAACAACGGCGGAGCTACTCAGACCAGCAGTTTCTATGACAATCAGGGAAATCTGATCACAGTTTATAAAAACAGCAACGGAAACTGGGTAGATGGAAACGGCATTGTTTACACCTTTGGTCAGTATGGTGTAACCGATAATTACGGCAATTATTATCCATATGACAACAGCGGAAATAATAACGGCAACAACGGAAATAACGGCAACAATGGAAATAATGGCAACAATGGAAACAATGGCAATACCGGTGGAAACACAGGTGGAAACACAGGAGGTAATACCGGCGGCAGCACCAACGGTTTTTATGATGACCAGGGCAATTATATTTCCGTGACACAGGATGCAAACGGAAACTGGGTAGACAGCGGCGGAATGCAGTATACATTCGGTAACGATGGCGTAACCGATGCAAACGGAAACTTCTATCCATACTAAAAACAGAAAAGTGCAGAGACGCACATCATGTAATCATGCAGAATGTAAAAAGGACAGCAGAGAAAATCTGTTGTCCTTTTTACGTTAATTGGAAAAGATTCAAACTTTTATAAGTGGTGGCAACAGATTTGTCTGAGTGGGGTTTCATTTTCGAATAGTAAGATTCTTTACATGGATTTTACATGGCATTGCAGAGGATTTGATCTTGTGGCAGTAAAATAAATTTATGGTTAAAGGTAGAATGCCATTTTTATGGGATTTAGCCCAGGTCTCACGTGTGTCTGGCTTAAATGCACGCAACGAAAAAGCTGTTAAGGGCATCACATTTTATTGAGGAGGACAGAATAATAAATGAGAAAAGTATATATGAACCGGGAACTGTCGTGGCTGAAATTTAATGAACGTGTTTTGGAAGAGGCGGAAAATAAAAAAGTGCCGCTCTGTGAAAGACTGAATTTTGCAGCAATCTATCAGAGCAATCTTGATGAATTTTTTATGGTGCGTGTGGGATCGCTCGTAGATCAGATGCTTTTGAAGAAAGATATCCGTGATAATAAAACAAATCTTACACCGGAGGAGCAGATCAAAAAGATCCTTGCGGAAGTCGGAAAACTGAACCGTCGCAGAAACGTCGTTTACGATGAAATCATGGAAGAACTGGAAGAATATGATATCTGCATCACGGATTTCAAGAAGATGAATGAAAAAGAAAGCGAATACGTTAAACGCTATTTTCAGGGTGAAATCGCACCGATCATTTTCCCGACGATCGTGGCAAAAAGACAGCCGTTTCCATTTCTGCGAAATAAAGAAATCTATGCAGTCGTAGTGCTGGAGACAAAGAGCGGAAAAGAGAAGCTGGGTATCATTCCATGCAGCAGTGGTATGTTCAAACGTCTGATAGAACTTCCCGGCAAACGCGGCACTTATATTCTGGCAGAAGAAGTGATTCTCCATTATATGCCGGAAATTTTTAAGGGTTATCGTGTAAAAGCAAAATCACTGATCCGCATCACCAGAAATGCAGATATTGACGCAGACGCACTGTATGACGAAGATCTGGATTATCGTGATTTTATGGTGGAAGTGATCAAACAGAGGAAAAAACTGGCTCCGATCCGTCTGGAATTGTCACGGGAAATGGATGGTGAAGTAATCAGTACTCTGTGTCATTATCTGGATCTTGACCGTGACTATGTTTTCTATAATGAGGGACCGCTGGATCTGTCATTTGTCTATGAAATCCAGGATAAACTGCGTTACGTGCCGGAACTGTTCTATCAAAAACGGATTCCGCAGAAATCTGTGCAGTTTGAAGAAGGCAGACCGATTCTGGATCAGATTCTGGAGGGGGACAAATTTTTATCTTATCCGTATGACAGCATGAAACCGTTTCTTACGATGCTGCATGAAGCTGCAAACGACAAAGATGTCCTTTCCGTAAAAATGACGCTCTACCGTGTGGCAAAACAGAGTAAAGTGGTGGAAGCTCTGATCGAGGCAGCGGAAAATGGCAAGGAAGTGCTGGCACTTGTAGAATTAAAGGCAAGATTTGACGAGGAAAATAACATCGAGTGGTCAAGAAGGCTGGAGCGTGCCGGATGTCATGTGATCTATGGGCTGGATGGATTTAAAGTACATTCCAAACTGTGCCAGATCACCAGAAAAGCCGGCGATGAAGTGCAGTATATCACGCAGATCGGAACAGGAAATTATAACGAAAAAACAGCGTGCCTTTACACAGACCTTTCCCTGATGACAGCCGATACAGAGATCGCAAAAGAGGCGAGAAGAGTTTTCCAGGCACTGGCGATGGGAGAAATCGTAGAACACACAGACAAATTGCTGGTAGCACCGCTCTGTCTGCAAAATAAAGTGCTGGCGATGATCGATGATGAGATTGCAGCTGCACTTGCCGGAAAAGATGCTTATATCGGGCTGAAAATGAACGCACTTACTGACAAAAAGATCATAGACAGGCTGATCGAAGCTTCCTGCGCCGGAGTAAAAATTGATCTGATCATCCGCGGTATCTGCTGTCTGATCCCGGGCGTAAAAGATGCAACGGAAAATATTCGTGTGATCAGCATTGTAGGAAGATTTTTGGAACATTCGAGAATTTATATTTTCGGAAGTAAGGGAAGAGAGAAAGTTTATATTGCGTCAGCCGATTATATGACGCGAAATACCTTAAGACGTGTGGAAGTCGCAGCTCCTGTCTGCAATCCGGCAATCAAGGAACGTCTGCTTGAGATGTTCCGGATCATGTTAAATGATAATCAGAAGGCCCGCCATGAGGATTCAGAAGGAAATTACAGAATCCCGATGACGATCGAGCGTCCGGTGGATGCTCAGGAAACCTTCTATCAGCAGGCGTATGAAGCAGCAACGTCAAAAAACGTGTGACGGCGACTGTTTTGCGTTCGATTTGAAGATGTCATTATAGATGGAATTTCCGGGAAAACAGATTTTCCCCGCCGCAGGGCAATGGACGCAATGTGCTCCATCTGGACTGCCATGCGGAGGCATTTCGGCATAAAAAAAGGACACCGCAATTTTGCGGTGTCCTTTTGTATAAGCTTTTGAAAAGTTTGATTTCGGCAGTCTTATTCTTATTTCTGAGGACCAGCGGAAACCAGAGCTTTACCGGCAGCATTTCCTTCGTATTTAGCAAAGTTCTTGATGAATCTGTCAGCCAGATCTTTTGCTTTTGTTTCCCATTCGGAAGCATCAGCGTATGTGTTACGTGGGTCCAGGATAGCTGGATCAACGCCTGGCAGTTCTGTAGGAACTTCGAAGTTGAAGTATGGAATGGTCTTTGTAGGAGCATTCTTGATATCTCCGTTCAGGATAGCATCGATGATACCACGAGTATCTTTGATGGAGATACGTTTGCCTGTTCCGTTCCATCCTGTATTTACCAGGTATGCTTTTGCACCGCTCTTCTCCATTTTCTTAACCAGTTCTTCTGCATATTTTGTAGGATGCAGCTCCAGGAATGCCTGGCCGAAGCAAGCTGAGAATGTCGGAGTCGGTTCTGTGATACCACGTTCTGTACCAGCCAGTTTAGCTGTGAAACCAGACAGGAAGTAGTACTGTGTCTGAGCTTCTGTCAGGATAGATACTGGAGGCAGTACGCCGAATGCATCTGCGGACAGGAAGATTACATTTTTTGCAGCCGGTGCAGAAGAGATCGGGCGAACGATGTTCTGGATATGGTCGATCGGGTAAGATACACGAGTATTTTCTGTTACGCTCTTGTCAGCGAAGTCGATCTTGCCGTTTTCGTCCAGAGTAACGTTCTCAAGCAGAGCGTTACGTTTGATTGCATTGTAGATATCCGGTTCGGATTCTTTGTCCAGGTTGATAACTTTTGCATAGCATCCACCTTCGAAGTTGAATACGCCGTTGTCATCCCAGCCGTGCTCGTCATCACCGATCAGCAGACGTTTCGGGTCTGTAGAAAGAGTTGTTTTACCTGTTCCGGACAGACCGAAGAAGATTGCTGTGTTTTCACCGTTCATGTCAGTGTTTGCGGAGCAGTGCATGGAAGCCATGCCTTTCAGCGGCAGGAAGTAGTTCATCATAGAGAACATACCTTTTTTCATTTCTCCGCCGTACCATGTATTTACGATAACCTGTTCTTTGCTTGTGATGTTGAACATAACAGCTGTTTCAGAGTTCAGACCCAGCTCTTTGTAGTTCTCAACTTTTGCTTTGGAAGCGTTGTATACAACGAAATCCGGCTCGAAGTTTTCCAGTTCTTCAGCAGTCGGTTTGATGAACATGTTTGTTACAAAGTGAGCCTGCCAAGCAACCTCAACGATGAAACGGATTGCCATACGGGTGTCTTTGTTGGCACCGCAGAAAGCATCTACTACGAACAGTCTCTTGTTAGACAGTTCTTTGATAGCCAGTGCTTTTACAGCATCCCATGCTTCCTGAGTAGCCGGATGGTTGTCGTTTTTATATTCATCTGTTGTCCACCATACAGTGTCTTTGGAATTCTCATCTTTTACGATAAATTTGTCTTTCGGAGAACGACCTGTGTAGATACCAGTCATAACGTTGACAGCACCCAGTTCACTTTCCTGGCCTTTTTCAAAGCCTTCCAGAGTAGGTTTTGTCTCTTCTTCGAACAACATCTCATAAGATGGATTGTACACGATCTCAGTAGTTCCAGTGATGCCATACTTGCTTAAATCAATTTTTGCCATCTGATTAACCTCTTTTCTTTTATACTTAAAGTTAAAGAAATGATGCCCACTTCTCTATCATCATTATACATATTTACCCGGCAAAATCAATAAAAACTTTCTGAACTTTTTGCTGAAAATGTATGAAATCTGCTGTTTCTGAATGAGTTTGAACGAATAACAGCAAAAAAAGCGGGGAAAAAACGCCAGATCATGCACGAGAGTTGCTCAGTTTTGAACGTTTAGTCAGGCGAACATATAAATAGAATATTTTTTTCATGTGAAAATTATATAATGATGCCAGGGCCAAAAGGTCAAAATGTCGTTCCTGCCTGTACGGGAGTGATTATGTGGCTCAATTTGTGGTAATTGTGTCTTGCACAGTTTGAGAAAGTACTTTAAACTTAGCAGATGTAAAAATGAATATTAGGAGGTAAAACAAATGGCACTGAATAATATAGGAAATATGATGAAGATTATGAATGCATGGAATATATTTAAAAGAAACCACCCGAAATTCCCGGCATTCTGCAATGCAGTTTCCAAACGGGCTTTAAAGGAGGGCAGCATCATGGCGATCACGGTTACCACACCGGATGGCGAAAAGATTGAGACGAATCTGAGAATAAAGGCAGAGGATCTGGAGCTTTTGAAGGAACTGACCAACTGACAGAGTGCGAAAGAGGATTGTGAATGTCCGCTTTGCATCAAAGACTGAGATTGCTCAGGGTTTCTGAAAAAGGAGTGAAAATAAAATATGAATGATATAAAGCGGCTGGCAGGATATATCGGGTCATATAAAAAAGATATGATGCTTGGTGCTTTGATGGTAATGATCGAGACAGCGTTTGAGCTTGTCATTCCGATCATGATCGCGGATCTGATCGATGTCGGGGTGGCAAATCACGATCTTGCCTACATTTATTCCAAGGGCTTTCAAATGGGGATCTGTGCACTTCTGGCTCTGGTGACGGGGCTTCTGTATGCACGGTTTGCAGCGAGGGCTTCTTATGGATGGGGAGCGAAGATCAGGGAGGCAGAATATGCAAAAGTGATGCAGTATTCTTTCTCAAATCTGGATCATTTTGATACCTCGTCTCTGATCACGCGAATGACCACGGATGTCACGGTTCTGCAGAATCTGATCAATTCCGGCTTCCGTCCGGTGACGAGAGGTCCGTCGCTTCTGATCCTCGGCATCGGTCTTTCTTTCTGGATGAATCCGAAACTTGCCATTGTTTTTCTGGTGTGTACGCCGGTTCTTGGCATTGTTTTATTTCTGATCGTCCGGAAAGTGGCTCCTATGTATACAAAGCTTCAGACAATCGTTGACCGTCTGAACCATGTTGTGCAGGAGGGTGTGACAGCGATCCGTGCGGTCAAGGCGTTTGTCCGCGGAGAGTACGAAGAAGAAAAATTTGATGCAGTAAATACAGATCTGAGTGTTTCAAGTGAACAGACTTTTCACTATGCGGTGCTGAATCTTCCGGCATTTCAGGTTGTCATGTACAGTGCGATCGTACTGATCATGTGGTTTGGCGGAAATATGATCTTAAGCGGTAGTCTTAAGGTTGGTGATCTGACCGGATTTTTAAGTTATGTCATGCAGGTTGTCAACGCTCTGATGATGATCGCAAATGTTTTTCTGCTGCTGACGAGATCTCTTGCCAGTGCACATCGTATCGCAGAAGTGCTGGATGAGAGGATTGTTCTGAAGTCTCCGGAAAACGGGGTACAGAAGGTCAAAGATGGAAGCGTGGATTTTGAACAGGTATCTTTTAAATATCACAAAGATGCGAAAGCGTATGCACTGTCAGATGTTGATCTGCACATCAAGGCCGGGCAGACGATCGGTGTGGTCGGTGGAACCGGAGCCGCCAAAACGACGCTCGTGCAGCTGATCCCGAGGCTTTATGATGCGACCTGCGGCACTGTGAGAGTTGGCGGTGTGGATGTAAAAGCATATGATCTTCATGCACTGCGGGCGGCAGTCGGAATTATTCTGCAGAAAAATGAGCTTTTTTCCGGAACGATACGTGATAACCTGAAATGGGGCGATCCGGATGCAGATGACGAAAAAATCTGGCATGCATGCCGTGTGGCATGTGCGGATGAGTTCCTGGAGCGTTTTCCGGACGGACTGGACACCATGCTTGTGCAGGGAGGAAATAACCTGTCCGGCGGGCAGAAACAGAGACTCTGTATCGCAAGAGCACTTCTTGCCAATGCGAAGATCCTGATCTTTGATGATTCTACCAGTGCAGTCGATACGGCGACGGAAAAGAAGATCCGCAAAGAGCTGGCAAAACTTGGCGATGTGACAAAGATCATCATTGCACAGAGAATTTCTTCTGTGATCCATACGGATCGGATCGTGATCCTGGATGACGGTAAGATCCATAATATCGGAACGCATGAACAGCTTCTTAAGGAGGATGCAATTTATCAGGAAATTTATGCTTCTCAGATGAAAGGAGGAAACAGCGATGGCATCGAAAACGAAGAATGTTAAACGGCCGGAAAATATGCAGCACACACTGCGGATTTTTGTTTCTTATCTTGGACGGCATAAATTTATGCTTCTGATCGTCAGTATTCTGGTAACGGTAAGTGCCCTTGCAAACCTTCTTGGAACTTACATGATACGTCCGGTTGTCAATAATCTTGCAAACGGGGATCTGCATTCACTTGCCATCGGAGTGCTTGTGGCAGCCGGCATTTTTGCCATCGGAGCACTGGCAGCCTGGGGCTATTCTCAGACGATGGTAAAAGCTGCCCAGCAGGTTGTTTTTGATATTCGAAGAGATTTGTTTGCACATATGCAGACACTGCCGCTTCGCTTTTTTGACCAGAAGCGACACGGCGATATCATGAGTCTGTTCACAAACGATATTGATACGATCGCAGATGCTCTCAATAACAGTTTTGCGATGGCAATCCAGAGTTTTATCCAGATGATCGGAACCCTTGTGATCCTGTATATCCTGAACTGGAAACTGTCGCTGATCGTGACGGTCTGCTATGGCATCATGTTCTGGTATATGAAATTCAGCGGAGCAAAAAGTAAGGTTTTTTATGCGAAACAGCAGCAGAGCCTTGGTGAGCTGGACGGCTATATTGAAGAAATGGTCAGCGGTCAGAAAGTAGTCAAAGTCTTTAATCATGAACAGGCAAGTCTTCAGGAATTTCTGGAGAAAAATGAAAAACTGCGAAAAGAAGGAACCGGTGCACAGTCTTATGCGGCAACGATGGTTCCGGTAGTCGTAAGTATATCTTATATTAATTATGCAATCGTGGCAGTTCTCGGAGGAATTCTGGCGATGCGTGGGATGGCGGATGTCGGAAGTCTTGCAAGTTATCTGGTGTTTGTGCGTCAGGCGGCACTCCCGATCAATCAGTTTACACAGCAGAGCAATTTCCTGCTCTCCGCACTTGCCGGAGCAGAGCGGGTGTTTGATGTGATGAATCTGGAGCCGGAAGTGGACGAAGGGGATGTGACGCTTGCCAATGTCAGAAAAGAAAACGGCATCCTGAAAGAATGTCAGGAAAAGACTGGAAAATGGGCATGGCGTTCAAAAGATGGAGAACTGACGATGCTTCGCGGTGATGTCCGTTTTGAAAATGTTGATTTTGGTTATACGAAAGAGCATATGATCCTGAAGAATATCAGCCTGTATGCAAAACCGGGACAGAAAATTGCTTTTGTCGGATCGACCGGAGCCGGAAAAACCACGATCACCAACCTGATCAACCGCTTTTATGATGTGCAGGGAGGAACGGTGGTTTACGATGGAATTGATGTGCGAAAGATAAAGAAAGATGCACTGCGACACTCTCTTGGCATTGTGCTTCAGGATACGCATCTGTTTACCGGAACCGTAGCGGATAACATCCGCTTTGGAAAACTGGATGCAACGCAGGAAGAGATCGAGAGGGCGGCACGCATTGCAAATGCACACTCTTTTATCAGACGACTGCCAGATGGTTACGATACCATGGTGACGGCAGATGGGGCAAATCTTTCCCAGGGACAGCGGCAGCTTCTGGCGATCGCAAGGGCAGCAGTAGCCGATCCGCCGGTTCTGATTCTTGATGAAGCGACATCCTCTGTTGATACACGAACCGAAGAACTGATCGAAAAAGGCATGGATCAGCTGATGGAAGGAAGGACCGTGTTTGTTATCGCACATCGATTAAGTACCGTGCGAAATGCCAATGCGATCATGGTACTGGAGCAGGGGAAGATCGTCGAGAGAGGGGATCATGCAGAACTGTTGGAACAGAGAGGGAAATATTATCAGCTTTATCATGGAATGTTTGAGCTGAGCTGAAAGTTATAGGTTTTTCTTTTTCAGTGCAGAAAATGAAAGGAAAATGTTATAGAGTGCCGGACGCAAAAAGACAGGGCACGTGACACGCATCGTTTCCTGTTCGATTTGTGCCGTCTATGATCCGCCGTTCGCTGGAACTCGCAGCTTCGCTGCTCAGACACCGCTCGGCGGCGGAAACTAGACACAAATCTCACGACGGAAACTTGCTACCGTCACTGTACCGCTGTCTTTTTTGCTGTCTGGCACAATCTACATTTCATATCTTTTCTTTTTTACTGTATTGAAAGAAAAAATAGCCTCCGGCGGATTGCAGAGGTGCACATTAAGAAAATCTCTACCGTAAATTTTATTTGCCGTTCTGAAAATATATCTGCTCTTCTTTTATCGGGGAATAGCGAATCAGTTCTTTTGCTTCCAGATTTTCTTTATGCATATCAACGGCACTGATCTGATGATTATCATACGTCGTGTAATAATAAATCCCTTTATCGGCATTGCAGCAGGAGGTGTAGATCGTGATTTCATATTTTCCTTCGGCAACTTCGCAGCAGCCTCTGCTCTGTTCCACGGAACCTAAAATATGGAAAAACTGGCTTACACTGGAAGCTTCGCTTTCATCAGAAATAGCGTGCATTTTGGTGAATGCCACGCGGATGAAACGCGACTGAGAGGAGAGGTCTCCCGGAAGTCCGAGTGCTCCCATGCCGCGGCTGTAAGTGTTCAGGTTTAATTTATCGGAGAAATGATTCTCCGGTGATTTGGCGGAAAGCTGCATATAATTGTTGAGCTGAAACAGCTGCATGTCAAACGGTGGATTGTTGGTCAGTACACCGACCGGGTTGTCATAAATTTTCATACCATCTGCAACACATTCTACGGTGATGCTTTCGCTGCGGTCAGCGATCAGCCAGTGCAGGCTGGATGAAGGAAACTGGTCGCTGAACGGTGTGTCACATAAATTCATGCGGCCAAGAAAGCTCCTTACTTCTTTTACGGTGGCACACTGTCCTAAAATCCATGGAATAAATTCAAAAGATGCGATATTTTCTTCTGAATCAGAAAGCGGCTGGTAATGAGCATTTCCGACAAAATTCAGTCCTGCCATGCCAAGTCCTTTTTCGTTGATGGCATCGTAATAGAGCGGATAATTGTCGGCACAGCACGCCATGCCAATCAGTGCATAGTGATTTTCCAGTGTTTTTGTGTGGCGGAAAACGAAAGGATAGTTTCGTGGTGTAATGATGATCTCATCACCATAGGAAAATTCATAGTCTAAAGTACGTCCGAAATAAAAATCTTTTGTTTTATAAGTTGCTGCGGTACACATATTCAATTCCTCCAATATAGTTGGGGACTTTTGCCCCAATATCATACATTTTGATGTGTGAAAAATTCAGAGCATCTCATTTTTTAAAACAAATTCGTTTTTGTGAAAATCTAAGATCCCTTCTTTTTTCATACGAGAAAGTTCTTTTGACAGGGCACTGCGATCCAGATTCAGGTAGTCTGCCATTTGCTGCCGGTCGAACGGAATCTGAAAACGATGGTTGCCGTGTTTCCGGGACTGTGCGGACAGATAGGTCAGCAGTCGGCTGCGAACTGTTTTTGAAGAAGTGCAGAAAATCCGTTCTGAGAGCATCAAATTTTTGCGGCTGCACATTGCAAGAAGGCTGCGTTGTATTTTCGAATACCAGGAAGAAGTGCAGTTTTTTTCCTGTAAAACTTTCAGATTCAAAAAAAGAATTTCGCAGTTGCTGGCGGCAACGGCATCTACCATCATCGGTTCCCGGCACAGGGCATAGGTTTCTGCAAAAATATGTCCCTCATTCATATTTCCCAGAATGCTCTTATTTCCCCAGAAATCAATGTTTTCTACATTTACGCTTCCGGATAAAACAATGCCGATTTCAGAAACAGTGGAACCGGTAGAAAATATAATATCATTCTTTTTGTAAGAAGCCGTCCGCAGACAGCCGGAAGTCTTCATTTGTTCCAGTTCCTGATCGGAAAGGCTCTGAAACAGAGGCAGTTCTAAAAAGTTCATAAAGTCTCCTGTCAGGTCAAAACAACAGTATGCGGAAAAATAGTACTGTTGATATTTAACGGTATTTTGATTGTGATTCAGTGGTTATAACCACCGATTTTTCTCAGATGTTATGTTAGGATCAGGTCAAAGTCAGGCAGAGATTTTAGACCGGAAAAAATGGTTTGACAGAAAATCTGCTGGCTTTGTTCAGCATCATACTACACGAAAAACAGAAAAGCAAGGGGCACTGTGAAGGTATGAACAGTGATTGAAAAAAATTGCTGTCTGCCCGGCAGTGAAAAAAAGATTTCAGGTGTGATTATTAGGAGGTAAAGAACAGCTAAATAAAACTTATAAAAGTATATAAACAACTGTTGAATTTTATA
>UMGW01020578.1_pt1 | contig 23217 bp, 19 predicted proteins | sample 1965371 | NCBI WGS metagenome assembly UMGW01 (sample SAMEA4836082, study PRJEB28245) | human gut metagenome | biome: gut microbiome; material: fecal sample | place: Denmark | collected 2008
AACCCGGACGGCAGCTTACAGCTGGGCGGCATCTGCCTGGTGGCCGGCCTTGGCGGCAAGGACCACCGGGACGGCTCCCTGGCCTACTACTTCAGTGAGCCCGTCGTCTGCAACGACGCCAAGGGCGTGGGCCCGCTGGTGCTGGCTTACACCGAGATGATCGCAAAGAAATAAACCTCTCCCATAACAAGTAAAAAAACCAACCGCCACGGTGACAGATGCCGTGGCGGTTGGTTTTTGCACTTTTTTCCTTATCCGTCGTCCCTCTATAGAACGCATCTATATTGTACCGAGAGACAAGCCTTTTGTAAAAGGTCTGTTTGGTATTGCAGAAATACAAAATTTGTATGGCTGCATCCGGTCAGGCTTCGGGAGCTTTGCCTCCCGCCAGTGAGGGAACGGGAGTTTTCCTGAGCGAGCAGTCACTGCTCATTTTCTTCCTCGAGCAGCGACTCCACATCGGTGGCCTTTGCCATTTCCTCGGCCGTCCAGTCCAGCTGGACGTTGCCGTCCAGTTCCAGCTCATAGTTTTCTTTTTGCGCCAGACTGCCGGAGGACAGGTCCCTGTCCGCATCCGAAAATCCCCTGCAGAAAAAGCCGATCTGTTTGGGCTGCATTTCCATCTGTTGGACCACATTGGTCAGGCGGCGGCAGTCTTTTGCAAAGGCCTCTGCACTGTCATAGGGGCCCTGCAGCCAGACGTTCAGCCCCAGCGTTTCGGTGTTGTCCGGTGTCAGCTTTTCCACATCGTTGTGATAGCTGTAAAGCTCCACCCAGCAGCCCATGTCTTTGAGGCGGATGTCCGATGCCTCCTGCTGGAACTTTTCGTACACGCTCTGCTGGTAGGCATCCCTCAGCTTCTGTTCCTGCTGCTGGACCTCTGGATTCACCTGTTCCCACACCAGCGGCAGGAGGGTCAGGCCAAAGCAGCAGGCCATCAGGACCAGACAGACGAACACCGAGACGAAATCGTATCTGCCGCGCTGAGGCCTTGTGGCGTAATACAGCACCTCGCACCCCAGCAGGACGAGGCCTGCTGCCGGAACGATCTTCAGCACCAGCAGCGCGTCAAAATTCGGCAGGAAGTGATAAGCAAAGAAAAATATCCCCGCAGCAATCAGGCAAATGCCCAGCGTCACACTGCCCACCCGCCGGACCGGCTCTGCCTGTGCGGCGGCAGGAGGCGGATTTTTCGGGACCCAGCTCGTTTCCGGGGCGGTATCCGCTGTCGTTTCCTTTCCGTTTTGGACAATTTTTGTTGAAATATCCGGTTCGTTATTCATCATGGCCATTTTCCTCCTTTGCGGAAGTGTCATCCGACAGGGTCATCTCCGGCGCATCCGGCTGGGCATGGTATTCCTGGAAGTCGGCATCCCCGGCAGCGTCTTCCTGTGCCTCGGCCTGCTTTTTGCCGGCCTTTTGGGGGCCGCGCACCAGCCAGGCACCACAGAGGATGAGGGCCACGCAGAGCACCACATCCGGCAGCTGATCCATCACCAGATAAAACGCCCGGAACACCACGCTGTCCCGGCCCCAGCGCCACAGAACATCGTTCAAGAGATTCATAATGATGTTCTCGTAGGCGATCAGCGCGCCAAAGGCGATGAGTGCCCAGCCCACCAGCTTGTGGCTGTCCAGCAGAAGCCGGGCAAGGCGCTTGTCCTTGGGGTCCAGGTGGACCAAATAGTCATCCGCCGGGGCATTGCCCAGGGCGATCTGCGCCCGGAGGTTGAGAGTATCAAAAAAGCTGTACATAAAAACGAGCATCAGAAAAAGCGCAATGGGGGCAAACAGCATCGCCAGCACGCCGATGACACAGCACATCAGCATCAGCGAAAGGCCCCGTTTCATATAGCCCTGGTACATCTGGCCTGCGCCGGGGATGAACGCAAACAGCAGGGTCAGCAAACCATTTTTCAGCATAACAAATCCTCACATTCTCAGGTTACACTTTGTTTGGGTGTGGTCGGGATCGCTCCGGCGTCGGGCGTTTTGCCCGGGAGCAGATTTTCCAGTACGCCGGAAAGTTTGTGGTAGAACTCCTGCCGGGTCTCCATGGGCTTGCCCGTCAGCTCCTGCGGCGGGGTGCTCATGGTCTGGGAGGGCAGAATGGTTTTCAGGTCGCAGCTGTGGCCCAGCATGGCCGTGATGGCCCCGGATCGCCAGAGGCTGAGCGCCAGCACGGCGGCAACGCCTGCCACGGCCACCCGGCCATAGGTGCTCTGCATCAGCCGCACCCAAATCGTCGTCATGATGGTGCCATGCACCCCGCGGGGCGGCGTTTCCAGCACGTCCGCCGTCAACAGGGCCGTGTAGCGGTCCATGCATTTGTCGCAGTAAGAGAGGTGTTCGGCTGCTTCCAGCCGCCCCAGCTCGTCCAGCTGCCCATTCCGCAGGGCCTGTAAGCCCTCATCGGTCAGGCATCCGTCTTCCCGGAACAATTCCAGTTCTTTTTCATCCATTCTGGTTCCTCCTTTCCGGTTTCTGCGGGGCTTCCGCCCCACTGGCCCGCAGCTGGGCGGCCAGCATCTTTTTGGCCCGGTACACCTGGGCCTCCACGGTTTTCTGGGGCCTGCCGCAGAGGCGGGCCGCTTCCACGGCGGTATGCTGCTCCAGCAGCATCAGGCGGCAGGGCGTTTTGTAGGGCTCCCGCAGAGCCAGAATGCGGCGGGTGAGTTCTTCCTCGCCCAACGTCTCCAGCACCTGCTGCTCGGGGTCCGACTCCGGCGGAGCGCCCTCCAGCGCCAGCACCTCGTCGCCAGGGGTGTTCACCCGCCGGACCCAGGCGCTGCGTAAGTAATCTTTCGCCTTGTTGGAGGCGATGCGGGCCAGCCACTGCTTTTCAAACCCGGGCGGGCAGCGGTCGATGCTCCGCCAGGCCGCCAGAAAGGTTTCCTGCGTCAGGTCCTGGGCTTCGCCCACATCCGGCACCAGCTGGTGACAGACGGTGTAGACGAGGCCCTGATACTGCCGCACGAGCCGGTCAAATTCCAATGTGGTCAATCGTCCGCGCCGCCTCCTTTCCCGTGGTGCGGGGGTGCTGTTTTTCGCGCCCCTCTGCTTTTGAATACGAGCCGGGAAAGCTTTTTCCTGCAGCTTCCTCAAAAAAATTTTCTGTGGTATACTTACTATATCACACAAGGAGGTCCACCGCCATGGCAATTCCCACAAAACAGGCCCTGTTGCAGGCACTTTCGGGTGCGGAGGGGCGCTACATCTCCGGCGAGCAGCTGGCCCAGACGCTGGGGGTGAGCCGGGCGGCCATCCACAAGGCGGCTGCCGCCCTCACAACGCAGGGGTACACGCTGGAAGCCGCCCCCCGCCGGGGCTACCGGCTGCTGGGCGGGGACCCGTTCTGCGCCGACGCCGTGGGCGAGTACCCCGCACCGGTTTATGTCCACGAGCGGCTGGACAGCAGCAACCAGACGGCCAAGCGGCTGGCACTGGCCGGGGCCCCGCATGGCACGCTGGTGCTGGCGGGCCAGCAGAGCGCGGGCCGGGGCCGGATGGGCCGCCGATTCGAGAGCCCGGCGGGCAAGGGCATCTATCTTTCTCTGGTGCTGCGGGTGCCGGTGCCTGCCTCCAAGGCGCTGGGCGTCACCGTCGGGGCCGCCGTGGCTGTGGCCCGGGCTGTGCAGAAGCTCTGCGGCATCGAGCTGGGCATCAAGTGGGTCAACGACCTCTACTATCAGGGCAAAAAGGTCTGCGGCATCCTGACGGAAGCCGGCACCAGCGTGGAGAGCGGCCTGCTGGAATGGCTGGTGGTGGGCATTGGGCTCAACCTGACCACCACCCCCGCCGACTGGCCGGAAGAGCTGGCCCGTACAGCGGGCAGTCTCTTCCCGGGCGGGCCAGCCCCTGTCGGCCGGGCGGCGCTGGCCGGGGCCATTGCCCGGGAGCTGCTGGCCCTCTGCCCGGCTTTCGACTGCCTGGACGAGTACCGCTCCCGCTGCTTTGTGCCGGGGCACTGGGTCACCGTCTGCACCGCCGCCGAGACCTACGCGGCCCGGGCCATCGCCATTGATAACAATGGTGCCCTCCTCGTGGAGCGGGAGGGTGGCCGTCGGGCCGCCCTGCAGCACGGCGAGGTGAGCATAAGACCAACGAAAACCGAGTAAAAAACACAGCGATACGAGTTCTGTTTGTCAGAAGCATCGTATCGCTGTGTTTGTCTGTTGAATTTTAACGGGCTCGCCCTCTCAGGCGCTGACGCGCCAGCTTATCCTCCCTCTGTCGCGTTACGACATCTCCCTCCGGCCGGAGGGAGTCTTTCAAAGGGAGAGCTTTCCTATTGTTTACGGTATGTAGGGGGACGTATAGGGCGAGGGGCCGAGCTCGGCGGCTTCCAGCACCTTGACGCCTGCGGACTCAAACGCGTGGCGGAGGGCGGCGGCATAGCCAGGCTTCTGGGCCTTGTTCTGGATGCAGATGGTGATAACGCCATGGAGCGTCGTGCACTCCACGCCGATGGAAGCACCATCGGCGGGCACCCAGGTCTGGAAATCGGTAAGATACTTCTCCAAGTCCGGGTCGGCAGGGACGAACGGGTCGCCCTGATAGCTGACCCAGAAATCCGAGGGGAAGCCGCTGATGTACTCGCCCATCTGGAAGACGCGCTTCTTGATCTTGAGGGAAGCGCGCTGGCGGTACACCTGGTACACCCAGCCCATCTGCTCCGCCACCCGGAAGAGCTTGGGCTCTTTGGTCAGGTTGTGGCGGATGTCGGCCTCCACGCCAGGCACCAGCGTGGCCAGCGTATCGTCCTCCGTCACCGTGACCGGCCGCTGGAACGAGGCCACGCAGTTGAAGAGGGCCTTGGGCGTGCCCATGGCATCCCGGGCATCGGCGGAATAGTTGTACCTCAGGTCATCCCGGCCAAAGTACTCCCGGCCCGCCTTGCAGAAGAGGGCCATCAGCGCGCTGAACGGTTTGACCCCCAGCGGCAGAGCGGCATCCAGCAGGCTCTGCTTGTCCAGCCGGACCCGGACGAGCTGAGGCTTTGCCTCGCTGGTCTGGGTGACCTCTTTCTGCATGTCGTTCTCCACCTGGCTCTCCGGGTACCGGGCCAGAATGTCTTCAATGTCATAGGGCGGGTCCGACACAAGGGGCTCACAGGCAAAGGCCGTGCCATACCGCAGGTTGCAGTAGAGCTTGAGCACCAGCGTCACGAGCCGGGAAACGCCCCGGCCATCGGCCAGGAAGTGGAACCAGTCGAAAAAGATCTGGTTTCCCTCACAGCTGAAGGCCAGCTGATAGTCGTCGGTGTCCTCCGGGATGTGGGGCTGTACCTGCCCGATGCGGACCCGGAACGGCGCGTCGTTGGGGGCCAGGTGGGCCTCCCGCTTCTCCCAGACCACTTTCTGGAAGAAATACCCCGCCAGGGGCCGGGCCTCGTCACAAGCCTGCTGGAGCAGTTCCGCATCCACCGGGTCTTTCATCGTCAGCTCATAGCGGCAGAGGACCGTATGCTCCCGGTAATAATACACGATGCCCTGAAAAACAGAGCGCTGTTCCGCATTCATGGGCGTTTACCCCGCGTGGGCAACCAGGTAATCGGCCAGGTCGCTGATGGTGACAAAGTTGCGCAGCTCCTTTTCCGGGATGCGCAGGCCAAACGTCTCCTCCAGGTCTGCCACCACGGTGAGGATCTCCATGGAGGACAGGTCCAGGTCGTCCATCAGGACGCTGTCTTCGGTGACATCTTCGGGCGAAATTTCAGCAACATCCTCCAGGATGGCGAGGATCTGGGATACGATTTCGGATCTTTCCATAGTGATTAGCTTCCTTTCCCGTTTACAAATCCGTGCGGGGACAGTGTGCCCCGCAGCGGGCTGGTTTATCCTGTTGTTTATTTGCGCAGCAGCTTGCCGGTGCCGGTACGGGGCAGCGGCTCGGTGCTGAACTCCACGGCGCTCATCCGCTGATACAGCGGCAGGGTGCGGTTGGTGGCGGTGATGTACTCCCGCACTTCCTCCTGCTTTGCTTCCTCGCAGTAGATGACGGCACAGATCTTCTTGCCCTTTTCCTTGACGACGCACTCTTTCACCGCCGGGCACTTGGCCAGCAGGCTTTCCAGCTCTTCCGGGCTGACATTCTCGCCGCTGTCCAGGATGATGAGGTTCTTCTTGCGGCCGGTGATGTAATAATAGCCCTCCTCGTCGGCACGGGCCAGGTCGCCGGTGTGGAGCCAGCCGTCGGCATCCACCACCTCCGCGGTGGCCGCGGGGTCCTTATAGTAGCCCAGCATGACGCAGCCGCCCCGGATGCAGAGCTCGCCGTCCTCGGCGATCTTATACTCGCAGTGGTCGTCGGGCTTGCCGGCCGAGCGGATGTGCTTTTCGTCCTGGGCATAATTGATGATGCCGTCGCCGCAGGTCTCGGTCATGCCATACACCTGGGTGATCATCATGCCCTCCCGGGCCAGCTCAGCCAGCATCTTGCCATCAAACATGGCGGAAGAACCGCAGGGGTTCCACAGGCCGTTGAGACGCTCCCGGCGGCCCCGCTTGACATCTTTGTAGATGGACTCCATCAGCATGGGAGCCACGGCCATGGCGTCGCTGTGCATCAGCCGGACATCGCGGTAGAAATCCCGCAGGTCGCTGGAGAGGTTGAGGGCCCAGCCCTTACAGGGCCAGACGAACAGGCAGATGAACGTGCCCAGATGGAACAGGGGCAGGATGCAGAAGTTGCTCAACACATCGTTCTTGTTCTCGGGCATGTGGGTATGTTTGTAATCCAGCATGGCATCGCCGAAAACCACCTGCTCCCCGACGGTGGTGAAGAAGTTGCGCTCTGAGAGCATGACGGCCTTGCTGCGGCCAGTGGTGCCGGAGGTGAACATCAGCACCATCAGGTCATCGTGGCCGCGGGTGTTGGTGATGTCCATGGCGGGCTCGCTGTCCTTGAAGCTGTCCATGGGGCGGAGGATGGGGCTGTAAGCGGCCACCAGCTGATCCCGGCAGCCATAGTCGATGCCGTCGTTCAGGATGAGGCTGGGCTCCACCAGGCCGATCTCATATTCCAGCTCCGGCCAGGTCTTTTTCTGGTTCAGGGTCACGACCACGCCGCCCGCCAGGATGATGCCAAAGGCGTTGACGCCGTATTCATAGCAGTTTTTGCTCAGCAGGGCCACCCGCTTGCCTTTGATATCAGGGATGGCACCGCGCAGATAAGTCACCACACGGCGGATGTCCTGCACATACTGGGCATAGGTCTTTTCCACCACGGTCTCGCCGTCGGCGGCCACATAGCGAAACGCCACATGATCCGGGTACTGCCGCTCCATGGTCTGCGTTACAAGTTCAAACGCGTTATCGATCATTCTTTTTGCTCCTTGCCTTTTTCTTTTTTGCAACAACACGCCGGCAGCTGCAAGCACTGCCAATACCTTAATAATACCTGTTTTGGCAGGGAATTGCAACCGCGCGGCGCGGTCTTTTACAATTGTTTTATTTTTGCTGCATCCAGGTCCCGGCCTTACCTGCGCAGCAGCTTGCCCAGAGCGTTGCGGGGCAGCGGCTCCGCCGTGAACTCCACGGCGCTGATCCGCTTGTACAGCGGCAGGGTGCGGTTGCACTCGGTGATAAAGTCTTTCACCTCGGCCTGCCGCTCCTTTGCGCAGTAGACCACAGCGCAGATCTTCTGGCTCTTTTCTTTCACGATGCACTCCTGCACCGCCGGGCAGGCAGCCAGCTTGTGCTCCAGCTCCTCGGGGCTGACGTTCTCGCCGTTAGCCAGGATAATAAGGTTCTTTTTGCGGCCCGTGATGTAATAGTAGCCATCCTCGTCGATGCGGCCCAGATCACCGGTATGGAACCAGCCGTCCTTGTCGATGACTTCAGCGGTGGCCTCGGGGTCTTTATAATAGCCCAGCATGACGCTGTTGCCCCGGATGCAGATCTCGCCGGTCTCATCCACCTTATACTCGCAGTGGTCGTCCGGCTTGCCCACGGCGCTCATGTGGTCAGCCGTCTGGGTAAAGTTGAGGATGCCGTCGCCGAATGTCTCGGTCATGCCATAGCACTGGTTGACCACAAAGCCGTTGGCGGCCAGCTCTTCCAGCATCTTGGGGTCGAGGGCGGCAGAGGAGCAGCACAGGTCCCACAGACCGTTGAGACGCTCCACGCGGCCTCGTTTGTAATCGTTGTAAATGGTCTCCACCAGCATGGGGGCCGAAGCCATGACGTCGCTGTGCATCAGGCCAAGGTCGCGGTAGAAATCGCGGATATCGCCGCAGAGGTTCAGGGCCCAGCCTGCCGGCGGGTAGGACATGACGCAGACAAAGCAGGCCATGTGGAAGAGCGGCAGCAGGGTCATGTGGCTCAGAGGCAGCTTCTGGCCCGCGGGCAGGCGGTTGGTGATCCAGTTTTCGGCCACCTCGGAGTAAGTGACCAGCGTGGAGCACATGTTCCGCTCCGAGAGCATGACGCCCTTGCTGCGGCCGGTGGTGCCGGAGGTGAACATCAGCATCATGAGGCCGTCGTGGTCCACACAGTTGGTCAGCTCCCCGGGAGTGGAATCCTTGTAGCAGTCCATGGGGCGGAGCAGCGGGCCGTAAGCGGCCTCCAGCTGGGCACGGCAGCCGTAATCAATGCCGTCGTTCAAAATCAGGGCAGGCTCCACCTGGCCCAGCTCATATTCCAGCTCGTCCCAGGTCTTCTTCTGGTTCAGCGTGACCAGCACGCCGCCGGCCAGAATGATGCCGTAGGACGCCACGCAGAACTCATAGCAGTTGCGGCTCAGCAGCACCACACTGCGGCCCTTGAGGTCCGGCACTTCGTTTTTCAGGTAGGTGACCATCTTGCGGATGTCCCGCGCATACTCGCGGTAGTGCTTTTCCACCACGGTCTTGCCGTCTTCGGCCACATAACGGATGGCCACATTGTCCGGGAACTCCTGCTCCATGCAGCGGGTGACCATATCATACACACCAGCGGGAACTTTGATCTTCTCTGCCATTCGTATTCTTCTCCTTTGTGTCAGAATGTCTGATTTTGGGATATCACGGAAAACGCTGGGAAAAAACTCTCCCGGCATCAGTATACCGCAAAGAGGCCGCAAGTGCAATATTTCATTGCACAAATATGCAAGTAAAAGTTACATTCAGGTTTGTGCAATTGCATGTAAATCCTTCCTTTTGTTGCGAGGGGGCGAAACCCTGTGGTACACTTTGTTCATCGCCCTGCCGCATTCAAATTGACAGCCACAGGAAAAAGCATTATACTATTTAACAACGCTAGTCCCACAAAATAATCCAACTTTTATCATTTTGCGCCAAGTAGGCGGCTTTCTGCCATCCCGGGGCGATCCTGCGGCGCAAAGGAGGAGCCCTTTCATGGAAGGTACCAAACCTCGTACTGCAAGCTCGCTGGGCATGTTCGACCTGCTGAAAGGCGTCGGTATGCTGCTGATCGTCTTTGCCCACACCTCGGAGCTTTACCCCGTGGGTGATATTTCCACCATCACGCCCGTCACGTTTTTTCTGTTTGCCTACCGCGAATCGCTGATGGCGGCGTTCTACATCGCCAGCGGCTATGGTTTCCGCAAGCGGAGCATTGGCAAATGCATCAGCCAGCAGTTCAAGACCCTGTTCAAGCCTTACGCCTACACCGGGCTTGCCACTACCATCGCGCATTTTGTCATCCATTATAAGACATTCGGCAATTGGAACAACGCCGTTTACGAGACGTATAAAGTGCTGGGCGGTTTTGTGCTGGGCCTGCCCCACACCGCCACCTATTTCGGGCAGGAGTTTTTCTCCTGCGGCCCCATGTGGTATCTGCTGGCGCTGATGATCGGATGGATCCTGCTGGACATCATCCTGAATATTTTCCCCGAGAGCTACATAAAATGGGCCGTACTGGGCACCATGCTGCTGGGCTGGGGCATCTCTCTTGTGTGGGAGGCCCCGTTCTGCATCGCGCAGGGCATGGTCACGGTGCCGTACCTGTACATCGGGTTCCTGGCCAAGAAAAAGCGCCTGTTTGAGAAAAAGTTCCGGCCTCTGGCCATCCTGGGCCTGCTGGCAGCGGCGCTGGGCGTCGCCCTGGGTGTGCTGCTGACCGGCAAAACGGACTGCGTCTCCCTGGGCGAGTGGACCATGGGCCCGGTCAGCATCCTGCTGGACGGCATTGTGGGCCTCGGTTTCATCGTCCTGTTTATGAAAGTACAACGGCTGCTGGACAACCCAGTCACCCACCTCATTGAGGCGGTGGGCCGCCGCTCGCTGTATATCTTCTGCATCCACACCGTGGAGCTCACAGCAGTGCCCTGGTACCTGATGGTGCAGAAATACGCTGCCGCCCCCACCAAAGGCCTCTGGCTGCAGTATGCCGTCTCGCTGGGCAGCATTTTCCTCCTGTGTGAGATCCTGCTGCGCCGCCGGGACGTGATGCTCAAGTTCTTCCCTGCTCGCCGCAGACACTTTGCGGAACACAAGCGGTATGTGGCAAAACATTGAATTTTTGCGGCTCTGCCGCTGAATAATAAAAACTGAGGAGAATCCGGCTATGAACAACGAAACTCCTGAAGCGGCTCTGCGCAGCCGCATTGCGGACCTGGAACAGCAGCTCAAACTCTCGGACGAGGGGTGTTCCCGGCTGGCGGCACGCTGCCTGGACCTGGAAAAAGAGGTACAGTCTTATCTGGCGGCCCACCCCCAGCGCGAGATGCACACCGATTCCCCCACCCTTTTGCAGCCGCTGCTCTACTTTGATGCAGGCTTCGGCTTCTCCGAGCGGGACACCCTGACCGCCCCCGACTATGTCTGCGACGAGCTGACCGGTACCGTGACAGCGACCTTTGAGCTGCCTACCGCCGCGCAGGCTTTGCGGTTTGACCCGGGTGAGCTGCCCTGCTGCATCACCAACCTGAGCTTTTCGGACGACCGGCTGCTCTGCGTGCCCGCCAACGGCCTGACACTGCCGGGCGACAGCATCCTGTTTTTGGGCGATGACCCCAATTTCCGGCTGGAGGGGCTGACCCATTACCCCGCCGGGATGAAGCTGGTGGTCTCCTACTGCTATTTCCCGCTGGAGACGTTGACGGACGAACCCCTTTTTAACGCGGTGCTGGAGGGGGTGCAGCACTTCCAGAAGACCTGGAACAGTGAGGCCCGGCACATCCAGCAGCTGGAGCAGGCCAACGCGGAGCAGCAGCAGGCTGTGGACGCCCTGCACAAGAACATTGCCGAGCTGCACCAGGCCAACGCGGAGCTGACCGCCCGCTGCCAGGCCTATGAAAAATCGCTGGAGGGGGTGCTGTCCAGCAGCAGCTGGCGCATCACCTCACCGTTCCGCCGTCTGCTGGGCTGGTTCCACCGCAGCCGCTGAGCGCACTCATCACTGACAGAGGAGCGACAACATTCATGTACAGCAGTTACAGTCCCCTGCAGCGGACCCAGCTGTCCGGGCAGGTTTATACCGATACGCAGAGCCTCTATCTTCTTGTTTATGCCCCGGGCCGCCGGGTGGCGCTGGAAAACACCCTGCGCGACCAGCTCCACCAGAAATTCCGGCTGGTGGATTCGCTGGCTGACGCTCTCACCCCCGCCGTGGCCGGTGTGCTGCTGGTGCGGGAGGATGTGGAGCTGATGTCCACCGCCCTCAACTACTTTGCCGCCGCCCTGAAAGACGGGGCGGATCTCGTCCTCAGCGACGCCGTGTTCGGCTACAACGGTGCCACCGCCCTCTACCAGAGCGACGCCCACATCTCCCGCACCGGCTGCGCGCTGGTGTCCCGCGCTTTGCTGGACCGCTGCCGCGCCACCGCAAAGGACCCGGAGAGCGTCAGCGAACTGCTGGACGCTGCCGCCCGCCTGAGCGAGCGGTGCACCCGCGTCCCACAGGCTCTGCTCCATTTTGAGCGAGACATCTGCGCCGAGGATGCCTATTCTCTCCACGGCAAGCGGGCATTCCTCATCAGCCATGTGCTGGATATGACGGGTGCCCCCATCGTGATGGTGAGCGCCGTGCCCGTGCTCCGCAGCATGGGCTATGAAGTGACGGTGCTGGGCCCCAGTGACAACGGTTCTTTGCAGCTGTTCCGGGACGCCGGTGCCGCCGTTATCACCCGGGCAGGATGTGTTTCCTCCCCGGCTCTGTGGGGGCTGGCCCTCTGCGCCGATTTCGTCATTGTCAACACCGTGGTCAGCGGGCGGGTGCTCCGGGCCCTGAGCGATACCGGCGTGCCGGTGCTCTGGTGGCTCCACGATGCCTTTGCGGGCTACCCGCACATTGCCCACCAGATCCCCAAGACCATTGCCCCGAATGTGGAGGTCTATTCCGTGGGCAAGCACGCGGCGGCGGCCATGCACGCCGTCCGGCCCGAGTTCGAGATCAAACAGCTCATCTACGGCCTGCCCGACTACTCGAAAGAAGACTTCCCGGTCTACGATCTGGGCTACGCCAATGGCCGCCCGCTCTTCGTCACCGTGGGTTCGTTCGAGCGGCGCAAAGGTCAGGATATCTTCTGCAAGGCCATCCGGCTGCTGCCCCCCGAGGTACGGCAGAAAGCCTCGTTCCTCTTTGTGGGCAAGGCAGCCGACCGGGAGATGATGGACGCCGTGCGGAACCTGACGGCCGATTATCCCGCCAACGTCTTCTACTGCAAGCGGCTGAGCCGGGACGAGATCAAATCCCTGATGCAGCAGTGCACCTGCCTGGTCTGCGCCTCCCGCGATGACCCCATGCCAACCTTCGTCACCGAGGGCCTGATCTTCGGCAAGCCCTCCATCGTGTCGGAGCACACGGGCACGGCGGGCCTTGTCACCGAGGGGGTAGACGGCTTCGTCTACCGGGACGATGACCCCGCCCAGCTGGAAAAGCTGCTCTGCTGGGCCATTGAGCACCCCGCCGAGCTGGCCGCCATGCACGACGACTGCCGCGCCCTCTACGAGCGCTATTATTCCAAAGAAGCGTTCGCCCGGACGCTGACCACGGCGGTAAAAGAGCTGACCGAAAAAGTGGAACAGTGGAACAACAAATAACCCTCAAGGGACAGGCAGACGCCTGTCCCTTTTATCATATTGCTGTATTTGCCAAGAAAAATTTGTCTCATGTTCACAAAAAGCCCGCAGGGATATGCTATACTGTCCTCAAATCCCGTTGAGAAAGGAGCGTGTCCCATGCCCCGGCAAAGCCAAAACCAGAGCCCTGCCCCCTCCCGCAAAAAAGCCCTGCTCTCCGTAGCCATCCTGCTGGCCCTGACGGGCGTGCTCATCCTGCTGTTCCAGGATCACTGGGCCGAGATCTCCGCCGCGCTGGCCCAGCTTTCCCTCGGACAGGTAGCACTGGTGCTGGCGCTGGGCATCACCTACCCGCTTTTGGAGGGTGTGGCCAGCTGGCTCATCGTGCGCAGCCGCCTGCCCGGCTTTACCCTGCGGCACGGCATCGACAACGCATGGATGGGCACGTTTGGCAACGTCATCTGTCTGGGGGCCGGAGCGGTGCCCATGCAGACCTACTACCTCCACCGCTGCGGGCTGGGGCTTGGCCCCGGCGTGGGGCTGATGACCCTGCAATACGTCTTCCATAAGGCTGCCGTTCTGGTGTATGCCACGGTACTGCTGCTTTGGAACCGGCAGTGGTTCACGGCCCACGCCACTGGCGTTTTGAGCTACCTGCCCGCCGCCTACACGGTGGTGGCCGGGGTCATCCTGGGGCTGGTGCTCCTCTGCACCGCCCCGCTGGTGCAGAGCCTTGCCCGCAGGGCTCTGGGCCTGCTGCCCAAGACGGAGAAATGGCAGGCCCGCCGGGAGAGCTGGCAGACCCAGCTGGACACCCTGAGCGAAGAGAGCCGCCACCTGCTGACCGAAAAAACCCGCTGCCTGAAAATTTTCGCGGTCCATCTCTGCAAGCTTTTTTTGATGTACACCATCCCTTATTTCTGCCTGCGGTTCATGGGGCTTTCCAGCGCTCTGAGTTTCGGGCAGGTGCAGCTGCTCACCGCGCTGATGCTCTTCCTCTCCAACGCTCTGCCCAATGTGGCCGGCATGGGCTCCATTGAGACGGCATTCCTGCTGGTATTCGGCGCGTTCCTCCCCCGGGGCGAGACGATGAGCGTCCTGATGCTCTTCCGGATCGCGACCTATTATGTCGTGGTGGCCGTGAGCGCCGTGGGCTTCTTCTTTGCCCAAAAGAATGCCGAAAAATTGGGATAAGACGCGCAAAAAGCCAGCCTCCGGCCGGAACGTTCCGGTCAGAGGCTGGCTTTGGTTTTGGGGGACGAAAGGACAAAAGAAAAGCGTCCCGGATCATTCCGAGACGCTTGGTGGTTGCGGGGGCCGGATTTGAACCAACGACCTTCGGGTTATGAGCCCGACGAGCTACCAGACTGCTCCACCCCGCGATATTTACTTGTCCGCGTCAGCCGCTCGCTGACTGCTCAAGTATAATACCACAACACCGGGTGGATGTCAAGCATTTTTGAAAAGAAAAATCTTACTTTTGCTTTTTGTGCTTCGGGTGGCGCGCTTTATAGAAGATCACGCCGCAGACAGCGCCCACTACGATGAACGGCCAGTGGCCCACCAGGAAGACCGCCGCGCTCTGCACCGTCTCCACAAAGCCGGACCAGCCCTCCCGCAGGGCGTTCTGGATGCGGGAGCCAAAGCCCTCCTCCACGGGGGTATAGGTCTGCACCTCTTCCAGCGAGAGGTAGACGGTGCAGCACTCCACCTGGCGGCTGTACCAGTCCAGCTGGCTCTGATAGCTTTCCAGCTGGTACTGCACATCGCTCAGGGAGGACTCGATCTGAAGCAGGTCGGAGAGGTTATCCGCGCTGGCTTTCAGCTCCTGCAGACGGGCGCGCTGTTCTTTCAGGCTGTCCAGCCGGGCCTCGATGTCCATATACTGGGTGGTGACATCCTCGGCCTGCTGGCTCTTGTAGGTTACATTGCCCGTTGCGGCCACGGCAGCGAGGAAGCTCTCATAATTTTCCTGCGGGACCCGGAGGGTCAGGCTGAGGCTCCGGCGGCTGCCGCTGTTGGCGTACTCGTCGCTGGACTCCAGATAGCCGCCGGCTTCCGCCAGCGCGGCATCCAGCGCGGCGCGGGCTGCGTCGTAATCCTTGCTTTCCAGCGTCAGGTTGGCCGTGTAGATGATCTTGCTGCTCTCCGCGGCGTGAGCACTCTCCCCGGCGCTCTCCAGCTCCCCGCTGGTCAGCACCGCCGTGCCGGTATCCGCGCCGCCTGCGGCGGCGCTGCGTTCGTTCATGGTATCGTTGGCCACGGCCGGGGCGCTGGCCATGGCATAAGAAGAAACAGAGTTTTCCATGCTGAAACCGGTGTCCTCCCGGGAAGAAAATGTGGCCGGGCCGGACGATTTGGCCCCTCCCACCCCGATGACTCCCAGATGGAGCACGGAAGCCGCACCACCTGCCACCACGCAGAACGCCGCGCAGGCAGCCAGCCCTTTCCACACACGACTGCTGGGGAAGTGGAGCGCCTTTTTGTGGGCAGGCACTTCCGGCTGTTTCCGCGTGACGGTTTTTGCAGCAGGAACCGAGACGGCCTGCTGGCTCTGCATGGCCAGCAGCTTTGCCTTTAAATCATCCGAGGCATGGAGGTCATCGACCTCCATCTTATATTCAAACCACCTCATCTTCGATCTCCTCCCTCAGCATCGTATGTAACTGTGCCCGCGCCCGCCGCAGCCAGCTCAGCACCGTGTTGGTGGGGGCGCCCAGCATCCGCCCCACCTCCGCCGCCGTGTAGCCCTCATAATAATGGAGGTAAATGGCGTTGCGGTAATTTTCGGGCAGAGAGCGCACGGCGTCCAGCACGCTGCCATCCTCAAAGGCATCCGGGGCAGGCAGGTTCTCGTCCAGCTCGGTGTCTTTCTGGTGGGCAGCGCGGGTCAGGTCGTGGCAGCGGTTGATGGCCACCCGCAGCAGCCAGGCCTTGAGATGCTCCTCACTTTCAAAGCGGCCGCTGTAGTTCAGCAGCTTTTCAAATACATCCTGCACCACATCCTCCGCATCGGCGGTGCAGCTGCAATTGTGCATGGCGGCACGAAACACCGTGTCGCTGTATCGCTGCACGGCCAGCGCAAAAACTTCATCTTTGGATAGCTGTCCCATAATTCGCATACTCCTTTGACACCCCGGCACCCGGGGCTCGATGGATTCTGATTCGGTACTTGGGGGACATTTCGCTCATTACACGGTTGAGCGGCCCCGATTATTGCAGGAAACGCACAAAATTTTTCCAGTGCGCCCCGGCCCGCCCGGATTCTTCGGCAGGCCCGGTACGCAAAGTATAACATGAACACGCGCAAAACAAAAGAGCCATTTGTCCGAATTCCGAACAAATGGCTCTGGTAGATTTTAGGGTATGCTCTCCTCAGCGGCGGTAGACCCGCTGGAACAAGGCCACCCGCTCCGCCAGGAAAGTTTCCACTCTCGGGTGGTGCAGCCAGCGCTTGCCCTCCGTCCGTTCCACCAGCCGCCGCCCCAGCGCGGCGGGGTCCGTGTCGATGGCCTCCACGTCCTGCATGGTCAGGGTGAGCGTCAGTGCCGCCGGGGTGTCCGGCAACGGCGGGAGCGGGTCTTCCCACACAAAGGGCGGCAGCAGCTGTACCGCAACCACGGTGCGGGTGCACTCCTCCGTCAGCAGCAGGGCCACCGGGGCCCCGTCCGGCATCACATGCAGGCTGCTGTAAAGCAGCTGCAAATGCCCCGGGGCCAGCAGCCGGGTCATGCCCTCCCCTGCCGTGGAAGAAAGGGTCAGGTACTCCGCCGCCTCATCCGCATAAACGCGCCGGGCCGGGGCCTGAAAGCCCGCGTACAGGGCAGGCAGCGCAAAGCTGCCCTCTTTGTCCAGCGCGTGCTGCAACGCAAGGTAAAACTCGGTCAGCGGGTGGTTCGGGTCCGGCTGCGGCATCCCGAAATCCGGCCGGGAGACATGTCCGCCGCCCATCAGGCCTCGTAGCCCAGCGTCGCCGCCATAACGGCCTTAATGGTGTGCATCCGGTTCTCCGCCTCATCAAAGACGATGCTCTGGGGACCCTCAAAGACCTGGTCCGTCACTTCCATGGCGTCGCGGCCAAAACGCTCACCCATCTCCTTGCCCACGGTGGTCTTGTGGTCGTGGTAAGCGGGCAGGCAGTGCATGAACACGGCCTTGGGGCCTGCAATCTTCATGAGCTCCTGGTTGATCTGGTAAGCGGCCAGGTCGTTGATCCGCTCGGCCCAGACCTCCACCGGCTCGCCCATGGAGACCCAGACGTCGGTATACAGCACGTCGGCACCCTTGGCGGCCACGGCGGGGTCCTCCTCAAAGCGGAGGGTCGCACCCGTCTGTGCCGCAATGGCCTCACACTGGGCCACGAGAGCCGGGTCCGGCTGGTACTTCTTGGGGGCGCAGGCCGTAAAGTGGAGGCCCATCTTGGCGCAGCCCACCATCAGGCTGTTGCCCATGTTATAGCGGGCGTCCCCGAAGTAGACAAAGTGGATGCCTTTCAGCTTGCCGAAGTGCTCCCGGATGGTGAGGAAGTCCGCGAGGATCTGGGTGGGATGGAACTCGTTGGTCAGGCCGTTCCAGACCGGGACACCTGCATATTTTGCCAGGTCTTCCACGATCTCCTGCCCATAGCCGCGGTACTCGATGCCGTCAAACATCCGGCCCAGCACCCGGGCGGTATCCGCAATGGACTCCTTTTTGCCGATCTGGCTGCCCGACGGGTCCAGATAAGTGACCTGCATTCCCAGGTCATGGGCAGCGACCTCAAAGCTGCAGCGGGTGCGGGTGGAGGTCTTCTCAAAGATCAGGGCAATGTTCTTGCCGTGGAGTTTATCATGCGGGATGCCGGCCTTTTTCTTGGCCTTGAGGTCCGCGGCCAGATCAAGCAGCTGCTCGATCTCCGCCGGGGTGTAATCCAGAAGCTTCAGAAAGCTGCGGTTTTTCAGGCTCATTGTATATTTACCCCTCTATACGCAAATTTATGAATTTTTATGCGAATCGTTATGCCTTATTATATAGCAGGTAAGATTACAGGTCAAGATTTATTTTCCGGCCGCTGGCCTGATAGGGCGTCAGACGGACGCCCGCTTTTTTGAACATGAACCGCGCTGCCACACTGGAATCCGTATCGTGGTATTTATCGCTGTAGTACACCACTTCCGAGATGCCGGACTGGATGATGGCCTTGGTGCACTCGTTGCAGGGGAAGAGGGTCACATACACCCGGGCACCTTTCAGGTTGTTGTGGGCACTGTTGAGGATGGCGTTGAGCTCCGCATGGCAGACGTACATATACTTGGTGTTCAGCGGGTCGCCCTCCCGCTCCCAGGGCATGGCGTCATCATCACAGCCGATGGGCATCCCGTTATAGCCCAGCGAGAGGATCTTGTTCTCCGGGCTGACGATGCAGGCCCCCACCTGGCTGCTTGGGTCCTTGGAGCGCATGGCGGTAAGCAGAGCGATGCCCATAAAATATTCATCCCAGTTGATGTAATCAGTGCGTTTCATAACATGTCTCCTTTGGTTCTAAATGCCCCGTCCAGGCTTGGTCCAGGCTTGACAGCATACGAGAAATCGACTATACTACAAACAGAAAAGGCGCTGTCCGCAATGGTCAGCTCCTCCTCGGCTTAGTCAAAAAGAATGACCGCTTGCTTGGAAGGCTTTGGGCGGTCATTTCTTTTTGCCGTTGGAAATCATCCATGTAATCTGAAATGTCACAAAAACTGCTCCGCCGATTACGGCAAGCAGTTGTAGAACTTCACTCAGTGTCATAGAGCATCCCCCCTTTCGCGTTTGCGTCAGGGGAAGCAAAAAGGTTTCGCCCTCCTCTGGCGCATTGCCAGAAAAGGAGCGTGACCACCTGCATCTGCAGACAGCGCCTTTCGCCGCTGTTCAGCGGCAATTACAGAATAACATAAAAAGATTCAAAATTCAACGCAAAAAGCATCCATGCGTCCACCGGCGCACGGGTGCTTTTTTCTTTTGGCGTTTTACAATCAATTTTCGCCACGTCCAGTCAATATGCACAAAACCATCTCTGGAAGTTTGGCAGGGAGAAGAAAGATTTTTTCAAGCAATCTATTTGAAAATTGTTTTGAGTGTGGTATTATCTTTGTAAAATATGCCACAAAAGCGGAGAGAATGCTCCGTGCGGCGGAAAGAGGGAAAAAACCGATATGAAATACGCAAGCAACAACATCCGCAATATCTTGATTGCAGGCCATGCCGGCAGCGGCAAAACAACGCTGACTGAGGCATTGGTCTATTTTTCGGGCGCAGCAGAGCGTATGGGCCGTGTCGAGGACGGCACCACGGTTTCGGACTTTGACCCTGAAGAAGCAAAGCGCAAAGCCAGCCTGTCGGCATCGGTCGTTCCGGTGGAATATGAGGGCATCAAGTACAACCTCATCGATGCGCCGGGCCTGTTCGATTTTGAGGCGGGCGAGTATGAGGGCATCCGCGCGGCAGAGAGCGTGCTGGTCTGCGTGTCCGGCCGCAGCGGCGTGACCGTTGGCGCGGAAAAGGCGTTCCAGCTGGCCCGCAAGAACGGCAAGGCCACCATGGTCTTCGTCTCCAAGTGCGATCTGGAAAACGCCAACTACTTCAAGATCCTCGAGGACATGAAGATCCGCTTCGGCTCCACCGTCTGCCCCTGCGTCGTCCCGGCCAAGCTGGACGACGGCACCCCCGTTTACATCAACCTGTTCAGCCAGAAAGCCTTTAAGTATGAGGGCGGCAAGCAGATCCAGGTGGACCTGCCCGACATCGGCCACCGCTTCCAGGGCCTGATCGAAGCCATGAGCGAGGCGATCGCCGAGACCGATGATGAGCTGATGGAGAAGTTCTTCGGCGGCGAACCGTTCACCACCGAGGAGATCGTTGAGGGGATGCGCAAGGGCGTCAAGGACGGCCTCATCACCCCCGTCTTCTGCGGCAGCGCCGTCAATCTGCAGGCACTGGATATGCTGCTGTACAACATGCACAAGCTGCTGCCCAGCCCGGCACATGACGCTTTCATTCTGGCTGAGAACGCCAACGGCGAGCCCGTGGAGCTGCACTGCACCGAGGAGGAGCCCACCGCCGCTTATGTCTTCAAGACCGTGGCCGACCCGTTCGTGGGCAAACTGAGCTACCTACGTGTCATCAGCGGCAAAGTGACGGCTGGTGAGCCCCTGACCAACGCCCGCACCGGCGAAGTCGAGAAGATCAGCAAGCCGCTCACCGTCATCGGCAAGAAGCAGGTGGACGCGGACGGCATCGGCGCCGGTGATATCGGCGCGGTCGCAAAGCTGGTCTCCGCCAAGACCGGCGACACCCTCTGCGACGCCTCCCGTGTGGTCAAAATGCCTGCTCCCGTCTTCCCGCTGCCCAGCCTGTTCATGGCTGTCACCGTGGCCAAGAAAGGCGACGAGGGCAAGATCAGCAGCGCGCTGGCCCGCCTGATGGAAGAAGACCCCACCCTGAGCTATCTTAACAATGCCGAGACCCACCAGCAGATCATTGGTGGTCTGGGCGAGCAGCACCTGGATGTCGTCAAGGCCAAGCTGAAGAACAAGTTCGGCGTGGAGATCGGCCTGGAAGCACCCCGCATCGCTTACCGTGAGTCCATCCGCAAGGCCTGCCAGAAGCAGGGCCGCCATAAGAAGCAGACCGGCGGCCACGGCCAGTTCGGTGATGTCGTGATCAACTTTGAGCCCTGCGACAGCGAGCAGGTCGTCTTTGAGGAAAAGGTCTTCGGCGGCAGCGTCCCCAAGAACTTCTTCCCGGCTGTCGAAAAGGGTGTCCGCCTTGCCGCCGAAAAGGGCGTGCTGGCCGGTTATCCCGTGGTCGGCCTGAAAGCCACCCTGCTGGACGGCAGCTACCACCCCGTGGACAGCTCCGAAATGGCCTTTATCATGGCCGCCAAGCTGGCCTATAAGGCTGCCATGCCCGAGGCAGGCCCCGTCATTCTGGAGCCCATCCACACCCTGAAAGCGCATGTCCCCAACGACAACACCGGCGACATCATGGGCGACGTGACCAAGCGCCGCGGCCGTGTGCTGGGCATGGAACCCGACGAAGACGGCTTGCAGACCATCATTGCCGAGGTGCCGCTGGCAGAACTGAGCAACTTCACCACGTTCATCCGGCAGACCACCCAGGGCCGCGGCTGGTTCACCACCGAGTTTGCCCGCTATGAGATCCTGCCCGAGAATCTGGTGCCCGCCGTGATCGAGCAGGCTAAGAAGCTGGGCAATCTGGATGAGGCAGCAGACGACTGATTTTTCGATTTGCAATAAAACCTCTCAGGCCGCGCGTTGGCGCGTCCAGTTCCCCTGGCAGGGGAGCCAATGAGAGGAACCCTAAGACATCTCCAAGGCCCTGTCGGCACTTCCCTCTGTCGGCAGGGCTTTTTCTTGCGTTTTTGCGCAGGCTGGGCGGGTTTTTGGTTGACAACGCCCGGGGTTGCTATTATAATAAGAAAGTCAAAATGGCATTCGTGTGTGGTTTTGCGCCCTGCGCGCCCGGCTGCACCCAACAAATAGACAAGGAGAGATTCCCAAATGGCACAAGAAATCAAGATGTCCGCTGCTGGCCTCAAGGCGATGCAGGATGAACTGGAATACCTCAAGACCGTCCGCCGCAAAGAGCTGGCAGAAGAGATCAAGGAAGCCCGCAGCCACGGCGACCTGTCCGAGAACAGCGAGTACGATGAGGCCAAGAACACCCAGGGTCTGGTCGAGAACCGCATCACCGAGCTGGAGCAGATGGTCAAGAACGCTGTCGTCATCGACGAGAGCGAGCTGAGCGTGGATAGCGTGGCCGTTGGTACCCACGTTTCCATCAAGATGACCGGCGACGATGAAGTGGAAGAGTACGACATCGTGGGCCGCACCGAGGCAGACCCCCTGAACGGCAAGATCAGCGATGAGAGCCCCGTGGGCCACGGCCTGCTGGGCAAGGCCGTGGGTGAGAAAGCAGAAGTCCTGCTGCCCACCGGCCAGACCGTTGAGTACGAAGTGCTGGCCATTACCCACGCTGCCAACTGATAGGAGAAACCATGGAAGAGCAAAAGAAGAACCCCGCGCAGGGTCTGACCGAGAGCGAGCAGGTACAGGTGCGCCGCCAGAAGCTGGCCGACCTGCAGGCCGCTGGTCACGATCCGTTCACCCTGACCAAGTTCCCTCAGGACGCCTACTCGGCCGACCTGAAAGAGGAATTCAAAGATCTGCCCAATGAGACCGACAGTGGCAAGACCGTGGCTCTGGCAGGCCGTATGATGTCCAAGCGCGTCATGGGCAAAGCCAGCTTTGCCCACCTGCGCGACGACAAGGGCGATATCCAGCTCTATGTCCGCCGCGACGAGCTGGGCGAGGAGCCCTATGCCGCATTCAAGAAGCTGGATGTGGGCGATATCATTGGTGTCAAGGGCGAAGTGTTCCGCACCAAGACCGGCGAGCTGAGCGTCCGCGCTACCGAGCTGATCCTGCTGGCCAAGAGCCTGCGTCCCCTGCCCGAGAAGTTCCACGGCCTGACCGACACCGAGACCCGTTACCGCCAGCGCTATGTGGACCTCATTGCCAACCCCGAGGTCAAGGAAACGTTTGTCAAGCGCAGCCAGATCCTGAAAGAGATCCGCGCTTATCTGGACGAGAAAGGCTTCCTGGAGGTCGATACCCCCATCCTGACCCCGTTTGAGATCGGTGCCTCCGCCCGTCCGTTCTACACCCACCACAACACCCTGAACATGGACATGGTGCTGCGCATTGAGACTGAGCTCTACCTCAAGCGTCTGATCGTGGGCGGCATGGACCGCGTGTACGAGGTCGGCCGTATCTTCCGCAACGAGGGCATGGACCCCAAGCACAACCCGGAGTTCACCACCATTGAGCTGTATCAGGCTTTCACCGATTTCCATGGCATGATGGATCTGGTGGAGGAGCTGTACAAGCGCCTCGCCCTCAAGATCTGCGGCAGCATGGTCATCCCCTATCAGGGCAAGCAGATCGACATGGGCCACTGGGAGCGCCTGACCATGATCGAGGCTGTCAAGAAATATTCCGGCGTGGACTTCAACGACTGGAAGACCGATGAGGACGCCATCGCCGCCGCCAAGGCCAACCATGTGGAGTTGCCGGAAGTGCCCACCAAGGGTGCCATCCTGGCCGAGTTCTTCGACGCCTTTGTCGAGGACAAACTCATCCAGCCCACCTTTATCTACGATTACCCTGTCGAGATCAGCCCGCTGGCCAAGCGCAAGCCGGACGATCCCG
>UMGW01005640.1_pt1 | contig 22770 bp, 15 predicted proteins | sample 1965371 | NCBI WGS metagenome assembly UMGW01 (sample SAMEA4836082, study PRJEB28245) | human gut metagenome | biome: gut microbiome; material: fecal sample | place: Denmark | collected 2008
CGAGGGCGTTGCCGCCAAGGGCGACGACAATACGATCGGGCTTGCCAAGAGGCTTAGACATTGCTGGAATCCTTTCTGTAAAAGGCCTACAACCCATTAATAACCCGCGTCCGTGCGATACGCGAGTTTATTAAGGTTTATATTCTCTTTATCGCTCATTTTATTCATTTTGAAAATAGCGGAACGGTGAACGGTCGTTTTTGTCCGCTCAGCGTACAGAACACCAGCTCAGACATATCTACGCCATTTACGTGCAACTTTATTTAAATGCAGCGAGGATTATGTCGGATTATGCAAACTACATCTCTGCTAAACACAAAACGGACAGCGCAATATCTTACTCGCGCTATACGAGATTCTATGCACTTATAAGTCGAGTATGCACCCCTGCAAAAACAAGGGGCTTTTCATCCAGCAAAAGGAATAAAGAAGAGCTCCGAAAAGGCGGCAACAGCCAAGTCCCCCATCCATCCCCAAAGTGGCGCGAGGTTTCGCGGCAAAGCCGCGAAACAGCGAAAGGGACGGAATACCCGGCCAACTACGTCCTTCATCCGCCCACACAATCCAAGGACGTAGTCGTAGCAGGATCTGAGGGCTGACCTTCGCGGACATTCCGCAGGACGAAAGAACCCCCGCCGCACGTAGTGCGCAGCGGGGGTTCTTTCATGTCCGAGGACGTCCGCGAAGGTCAGCCCTCAGATCCTGCGGTGGGAGACTTAGGCCTCGTTGTACACCGTCTTGAGCTTCAGCAGGTGCTGATAGCGGTCCATAGCGGCCTGCTCATTCTCCTTGAAGAGCTCCTCGGCGCGCTCGGGGAAGGAACGCGTCAGCGAAGCGTAACGGGCCTCGTTCATCAGGAACTCCTGATAGCCGCCCGCGGGCTCCTTGGAATCGAGCGAGAACTTCTTGCCGGCAGCAGCCTCGGGGTTGAAGCGGAAGAGGTTCCAGTAACCGCACTCGACAGCCTTCTTCATCTCGGCCTGGCAGTTCTGCATGCCACCCTTCTTGATGGAGTGCATCTCGCAGGGGCTGTAGCCGATGATGAGGGACGGGCCGTCGTAGGCCTCGGCCTCGTGGATGGCCTTGAGGGTCTGAGCCGGGTTGGCGCCCATGGCGACCTGCGCCACGTAGACGTAGCCATAGCTCATAGCAATCTCGGCCAGAGACTTCTTCTTGGTCACCTTACCGGCAGCGGCGAACTGAGCAACCTGGCCCAGGTTCGAAGCCTTGGAGGCCTGACCGCCGGTGTTGGAGTAGACCTCGGTGTCGAAGACGAAGACGTTGATATTGTGGCCGGAAGCCAGGACGTGGTCCAGGCCACCGAAGCCGATGTCGTAGGCCCAACCGTCGCCACCGAAGACCCAGAAGGACTTCTTGGTGAGGTAGGCCTTGTCGGCGAGGATCGCCTTGGAAGCGTCGCAGCCGCACTTCTCGAGCTCGGCAACGTAGGCGGCGGCAGCGGTCTTGGAGGCCTCGGCGTCGTTGACGGAGTCGATCCAAGCCTGACCGGCGGCCTTGAGCTCGTCGGACGGACCGTCAGCGGCGATGATCTCCTGCGTAGCGGCGATCAGCTTCTTCTGAACGGCCTCATAGCCAACGGCCATGCCCAGACCGTGCTCGGCATTGTCCTCGAACAGGGAGTTGTTCCACGCCGGGCCGTGACCGTCCTTGTCCTTGCAGTAAGGAGCGGTGGCAGCGGGGTTGCCCCAAATGGAGGAGCAGCCGGTGGCGTTGGAGATGAACATGCGGTCGCCGGCAACCTGGGTCACCAGACGTGCATAGGCGGTCTCGGCGCAGCCGGCGCAGGAGCCGGAGAACTCCAGATAAGGCTGCTTAAACTGGCTGCCCTTGACGTTGGCCGCGATGAGCTCCTTCTTCTCGGAGACGTTCTCGACCATGTAGTCCCAAACGGGCTGCTGGTCCATCTCCTGCTCGGTGGGAACCATCTCGAGGGCGCCCTTGGGGCAGACCTTGACGCAGTTGGTGCAGCCCATGCAGTCGAGCGGAGACACGGCCATGGTGAACTTCATGCCCTTGGCCTTGGGGCCCATGGCGTCGAGCGTGCGAGTAGCCTCGGGCGCGGCGGCAGCCTCGTCCTCGGTCATCGCGAACGGACGGATGGTGGCATGCGGGCACACATAGGCGCACTGGTTGCACTGGATGCACTTGGTCTCGTCCCAGTGGGGGACGACCACGGCGACGCCGCGCTTCTCGTATGCGGAGGCGCCCAGCTCAAACTGGCCGTCGGCGCAATCGACGAAGGCGGAAACAGGCAGGCTGTCGCCATCCATGCGATCGATGGGCTCGAGCAGGTTCTTGACCTGCTGGGCGATGGCGGACTTGGTCTCCTCGGAGAGCTCGACGGGAGCGGCATCCTCGGCGGTAGCCCAGTCGGCCGGAACCTCGAACTTACGGAAGGCGGTAGCGCCGGCATCGATGGCCTTGTGGTTGGCGTCGACGATGGCCTGGCCCTTCTTCATGTAGGACTTGGTGGCTGCGTCCTTCATGTACTGCAGGGCGTCCTCGGCGGGCAGGACCTTAGCCAGCGCGAAGAAGGCGGACTGGAGCACCGTGTTGGTGCGCTTGCCCATACCGACCTTGGCAGCCAGGTCGATAGCGTCGATCAGGTAAACGTTGACGTTGTTGTTCGCGATGTAGCGCTTGGCCACGGCGGGCATGTGCTCAGCGAACTCCTCGTCGCTCCACTGGCAGTTGACCAGGAAGGTGCCGCCCGGCTTGACGTCGCGGACCATCTTGAAGCCCTTGACGATGTAGCTGGGGTTATGGCAAGCGACAAAGTCGGCCTTGGTCACGTAGTACGGCGAACGGATCGGGGAATCACCAAAGCGCAGGTGCGAAACGGTGACGCCGCCGGTCTTCTTGGAGTCGTACTGGAAGTAGGCCTGAACGTACTTGTCGGTGTGATCGCCGATGATCTTGATCGAGTTCTTGTTGGCGCCGACGGTACCGTCGCCACCCAGACCCCAGAACTTGCACTCGATGGTGCCGGGGGCTGCGGTGTTGGGCGCATCCTCGGCCTCGGGCAGGCTCAGGTTGGTCACGTCATCGACAATGCCGATGGTGAACTCGCGCTTGGGCTCGTCCTTCTTAAGCTCCTCGAAGACAGCGAACGCGGACGCGGGAGGCGTGTCCTTGCTGCCCAGGCCGTAACGGCCGCCGACGACCTTGATGCCCGTCTTGCCGGCCTCGTAGAGAGCGGAGACGACGTCCTGGTAGAGCGGCTCACCGATGGAACCCGGCTCCTTGGTGCGGTCCATAACGGCGATCTTCTTGACGGTCTCGGGGAGAACGTCGACAAAGTGCTTGATGGAGAACGGACGGAACAGGCGAACCTTGACCAGGCCGACCTTCTCGCCGTGAGCGTTGAGGTAGTCGATGACTTCCTCGAGCACGTCGCAGAAGGAGCCCATGCACACGACGACGCGATCAGCATCGGGAGCGCCGTAGTAGTTGAACAGGCCGTAATCGGTGCCGAGCTTCTCGTTGATCTTCTTCATGTAGCCCTCGACGACGGCGGGAAGCTCGTCGTAGACCTTGTTGCAGGCCTCGCGGTTCTGGAAGAAGATGTCGCCGTTCTCGTGGCTACCGCGGGTGTGCGGGTGCTCAGGGTTGAGCGCGTGATCGCGGAAAGCCTGGACGGCGTCCATGTCGCACATCTCGGCCAGATCCTTGTAGTCCCACATGGCGACCTTCTGGATCTCGTGGCTGGTGCGGAAGCCGTCGAAGAAGTTAAGGAACGGAGTCTTGCCCTCGATGGCGGCAAGGTGAGCCACCGGCGAGAGGTCCATGACCTCCTGGACGTTGCCCTCGGCGAGCATGGCGAAGCCGGTCTGACGGCAGGCCATGACGTCGGAGTGATCGCCAAAGATGTTCAGGGCGTGGGAAGCGACGCAACGCGCGGAGACGTGGAAGACGCCCGGGAGCTGCTCGCCCGCGATCTTGTACATGTTCGGGATCATCAGGAGCAGGCCCTGAGAAGCCGTGTAGGTGGTCGTCAGAGCGCCGGCGCCCAGCGAACCGTGAACGGTACCGGCTGCACCCGCCTCGGACTCCATCTCGACGACCTTGACCGGGGTGCCGAAGATGTTCTTGCGACCCTGGGCCGCCCACTGGTCGACATGGTCGGCCATCGGGCTGGACGGCGTAATGGGATAGATTCCCGCTACCTCGGTGTACGCATACGAAACATATGCGGCCGCCTCGTTGCCGTCCATAGACTTAAACTTACGCGCCATATACCCCTCTCCTCTCATATAGGTATACAGGCCCCGGCGATCGCCGGGATGTTGGCGTGATGGGATTTTCGCTGTTGCTTCCATCATCTGGCAGGCAGGCCAAGCAGCAGGTACATGGCGTGGAGAGAAGACATGCCGAGACGAGGAGGGCTGCACGCGCTCCACAGACCCGGCTGCCCGTCTTGCACATGACCGGGCGCCGCAAAGGCCGCATACCGGATGCTCCCGGGCACGCCCCGGCGATGGGAAGCGCCCGCAACGGAAATCCGCATGCGGGTTTATTGTACCCCGCCGTTAAGTGTAATTTCGACAAATATAGGCGGGCGGTAAAGGTTTACCTCGGGTGACCGCCAAAGGCCAGAATGGTCCCTCCATCCCCGGACGACTGGCTCTGACGCGCCAAGGAGTGTCCCCAAGTACCGGCAGGAAAGGAACGTCCCTAACTGCCAGCTAGAGGGCGCCGAGCAGGATGGCGTAGGTGGTGGATTCGCCGAGTTTGAGCTCGTCGCCGGGGTTGAGCTGGGCGGAGCGGCCGGGCTCTACTTGATTACACACACTCGTGGCCCCGTTTACCACCACGGTGCCGTTAGTGGACGACAGGTCCTCGACAAACCATGCGCCAGACTCGTCGCACCAGATATGGGCATGGCGGGCCGAGACGTCGTCGGTGATGCCGCCCTCCCCCGTTGCCAGCGCGCCGATCTCAACGCCTTCCTCACTCGGCTGAATCCAGCGCGGGACGCTCACCACGTAGCCGTTTTGCACGCACAGCAGTCCCAGCGGATGCGCCGGCGCGACCTCATGCTCGCCCGCGACCGAAGATGTGCTCAGCGAGCGCGGCGTCGACGTGTCGCCGCCACGGGTCGCATGAGCGCGGCGGCTCGCCCGACTTGGAACTAAGGCGGGCGTGAGAGCAAACGGCATAGGGAACGAATCTTGCGGATGTACTCCTCGACGTCAGGCAGGTAAGCCCCACGAAGTCACCGGGGAGGCCCAAGCGGCCCGGCACCACTTCCAGATTCTGACCAGGGCGAGTCGTTCGCCGGTGGCTGAAGGCTCGCTCCCACCCAAAAGGGGAGATTCGCGTTGTTCCCCAATCGCTCTCGCATCTTTCATTTTGCTCGAGGTGGGCTATAAAAACTTTCCTGGTGAAAGGCGGCGATTGGTTTCCTTTCTTTCTAGAGGAGCGCGCCTGTAATCTGTTTTCATCCTAAATCAAGTTAAGATCGGACCTTCCAGAGGCAAGTCGACTCAAACTGCGAGGCTCCATGTTGGAATAAAGAGCGCTGTCGAAGTGCCAACAACACAAAGCTTGCCAGTCTCAAATAGAACCTTTTGGGAGTCCGATTGGGCCGCACACCGAATCCCCACTGGTGGTTTTTTATAGCTGCGCAACAATAAACAAGGTTAGTGCCAGTCCAGCATGAAATTGAGGAACGTATGCATTTTTTCTCAGTAAGTGATCGTCGTTACTGCTTCGATGAGGTCACTCGCAATTGCTTTCAGGTTGACCAAGCATCAGAAGATGCGCTTCGCATATTTGAAGCATCGGGAAGAACGGTCAACTCGAAGTTGCTAACAAAGTCACTTGCTGCGAAAGGCTACGACCAAACGACCATAGCAGAACTTGAAGACGACATTGATGAGTATCAACGATTGTCTGAGCGGACTTTCTTAACAAAAGACACGCCTCGAAAACTTAGATCCATCGAACTCCACGTTTCACATGCATGCAACCTTGGTTGTAGTTACTGTTTTGCCGGTAAAGGAGATTATGGAACGTCTCCTCTGCTGATGACAGACGAGATAGCCTTCAAGGCGGTCGACTACCTCGTCGCAAGTTCATCGGAAAACGAAACGCTTGCGATCGTCTTTTTTGGTGGGGAACCCATGATTAACGAGCCACTGATATGGAAAACGGTCGACTATTCAAAAAGAATATACCCCAATAGAAACTTTACCTATTCTATTACGACCAACGGAACGCTTTTGAATGACACTGCTGTGAATTCTTTCAAGGAGCACGGGTTTTCTGTTCTGATTAGTCTCGATGGTACAGGATGCAAGCACGATGCATCGCGCCCGTACAAGACGGGAGGCGGCTCTTTCTCCGATATCGACAAAAACGTTCGTCGTTTTTCCGAGTCGTTCCCCTTCGGCGCAAGAGCGACCTTAACAAATAATAACTGTAACCTTGTTGAAGACTATCTTCAGTTTAAAGAGATGGGCTTCAGAAGGATTTACTTCTCGCCCGTGAGCTCATTCGATGAGAATATCAAACTCGACGAACACTCATTAAACAAAATCAGGGCGGGCCTAATAGATTTGGCGGATCAATATCTCAAACAGATTGATCAAGGGGAAAAGCCCTTGTTTAGAACATTGAAAACTGCAGTTGATTTGATTATGAGCAACAGGATCGCCTTTGTCGGATGCGGGGCTGGCAGGCGTTTTATTTCCGTGACTCCCGAAGGAGACGTATACCCCTGTCACAGGTTTGTCGGGATGATGCGATTCAAAATGGGCAACATCGTCACCGGAATTGACGAAACTAGGTATATTGAAAACTGGAGTCAGGGTGTCGAAAAAAGAATTGACTGTACGGACTGTTGGGCTCGGTCTTTCTGTGGTGGGGGCTGTAGCTGGGAGGCTGCAGACGAGCACGGCTACTTGCCCAAGAGTCTACACCCTGCATCATGTGAATATAGAAAAATGTGCTACGAGATGGCTTTTGACCTTATTTCCCGCCACTCATCTTCGCAGGAGAAAAATCAACGAGAAGCTACTGTATCGGAATAAGCGGTTCAGCGCATTGCTGTCACCATTGTGGAGGTGTTCGTTCTTCTGATTACCGTCTGCGAAGCTTATTGCTACGTTCGCCGAAACCATTCTAGAAATATGGTGAACTAGACATCTTGGTTTGTTATACACAATATTGAGGTTTTTCTGCACTCAAAGGGAGGTAGTCGTGAAGCATATTCATCCGATTAATCCAGGAAGTGGCGACGAGGCAGGCGTGAAGCCGATGTCTTTTGACTGCCTCTTGGGCATTACTGACATCTGTACTGTTTATGATAAAGCAGATGGCTGTGGTGCATACGATTACTGCGACTATGACATGGATGGCGGCAGCATCTGCGTTGTAGATCACTGTGGCATTGATCAAACGTAGTCTCTAATTGGATTAAGGTGAGGAGCTGTTATGAAGCATATCCATCCTGTTGGTTCAAATGAACATCCTCCCGTTGAGCCTTGTTGTCTTGGAGTTGATATATGCAATTTTTACGACATCGCCGAGTGCCCTGTTGCGGATTGGTGCTATGTCGATAAAGAATCAAGCTGTGTTTTGCCAGCAGATTGGTGCGATCCAGTTGACGAGTAGTTTTGTGGCTAGGAACTATTTGGTCCAATTCAGAATAAGATGGGAACAAATACCAAAATCTCGTGTCTGGGAGGAGTTATGCCATTATTGCAAGGTCTCGTTGGATTAGCCTTTATACTTGCGTTATATCTGGCACCTTTTTTAATTCTATTCTTCATTATCCGACTCTTTCTTCGGAGAAAATAGGAGTGTCACGCAAACATTAGCGTAGCTTTCTTCCAATATGAGCCGAGCATTGGCAAGTGGAATAAGAAGCCCGACCGTTCGCCACATGAAAGTGATCGGACGGGCTTCTCTATTTAACCCGGGCCGCCACCCATAGCGGCTTTCCAAGCGTATTCTCAGTGCAAAGCAATCGTCAGTTTAATCCTATGCGCTGATACCGCATTTCATTTGTTCGGCTCGAATTCTACGGCCTGGCAACCCTCGCATTCTCCGGCAAATGGATTGAACGCGAAGGCAGAGATGATGTGTGCGTGGACATCGAGGCTGCTGTAGGCAACATACTGGGACATGGACCCCCGCTGCGCGTGGTATGCGGCCCGGCATATTCATTGCCGTCCAACCCCGTGTAGTTGCAGCAAAGGGTGGAACCTCAATGCTCAGCCCATGTTGTCCGTGGGACACGAGAATCGTAAGTACACTTTGGTGCGATTCTCACGCTGATACTGAGCCACTTGGAATAAGATACGTCGCGACAACACTTCGCTTCACCTCTGTCTCGACAAGATGACGTAGACTAAAGTTTCCTTTAGTAAGAGAACGAGAACTATATCTGAAAGCGTTGCGATGGCGTGAAGGCACCGAGTCCGAACCGCCTGAATGCTACGTGCATCTGCATCGCCTTTTTGTTATCTCTGCCAGTTGGGTAGCACTACACTTGTCATCATTTACCCTGGTACATGCTGCCTAAATCCACTACCCCTTCTACCGCGCCGACCATCTCGTCATCGTGAGAGACAACGATGATCAGCTGGCTTTGCTTGTTGCGCTTAACATAGGCCGCAAGCTCGGCGCGGCTTACAGCGTCTAACCCAGTCGTGGGCTCGTCGAGTACCAAAACTGACGACTTGCGTGAAATCGCCGACCATAAGTACACTCGGCGCAGCTCACCGCCCGAAAGCGCGGAGCAACGTTTCCCGAGCAACTCCTTCACGCTGTTTTCCAGCGAAAGTAGGCCATCTACACCCCGGTGATAGGAAGAAAAGGGCGTGTCGAAATACTCTAACAGCTCTTTCACCGTTTCGTCCGGCGCGAAGCACGACTGTGGGCAGCACGATATCTCTCTCGCACGTATGTAATCCAAGTCGCATTCTTCGATTGGCACGCCGTTGTATTTTACTTTGCCTTTCGATGAGTATAGCCCGAGCATCAAGTAAAGAAGTGACGTCTTGCCTCTTCCGTTTTCCCCAACTATGCAATATGTACCAGGACCGGAAAACTTGAAAGAAAACCCGCCGAGGACCTCTCGGACAGATCCGTCTGGAAGGGCAACCGAGAATTCCAAATCAGATACCGAAATGTCATTTATTTCATCGAGTTTAGCTAAATCGGTCCGATTCCACCCCGATCTCTCCTTTTCTCTCGTCGCGATAGCCGTCCTATCCCATGATGCTTTGGCATCTTGATAGGATTTGAACAATGACATCATACTTTTCAAAGTCTTAAAGAGAACCGCGAAGTATGTACCGATGATAGTGTACTCGCCTATTGACATAGTTCCGTTAATGATTCGTACTCCGGAAACAACAAGTATCACCGCTTGAAACAACGCTGCGAAAAGACCATCGAGCGATGTCAGAGAATATGATAGCTTTCCGGAGCGCAAAACTTTGGGAAAATAGCTCTTAAACCCAGCGTCGAGCGCTTGTTCGCTCTTGCCGTACGAAGATGTCAGTTGAATGTTGAGAATCTGATTAAGCTGCGATGCAATTGCGGCGTAAAAGGCGCTGTCCGCCTCTTTCTTCTCATACGTGACCCTATACAAAAGTTTCCTCAACCCAGTAATTACACAGAAATACACGATGAGGAGAATGATGGAAAACACCGCGAGAGTTGAATCAATTGACCATATGATAAGCAATACGATGGGAATGGCTACAATGGACAGCGGCGCACTGATAAAATTCGCCAAAACGAAGGATGAGACCACGCTGGAGTCGGAAATAATCCGTTGCGTTGTATAGGCTGGATCGATGGTCCGACTCACCAAGTAATCGTCTCTTTCAAAACGCAAGACGGCCTCCCTGAGAAGATCAAAGGAAAGTCTCGTGGTTATGCGAATGGAAAGTGTTCCTGCAAAATAAGTAAAGAGGGTGGAGAAAACTCCTATTGACGCAACCAGGAGCGCGAAGAGTACGGCGTCTCTTTCGCTGCGGTTACCGAGAAGAAAATCTAAGAATTTCCCGTTCACGTATGGCATGGCATAGGAGAGAGCGGTTCCAATCACCGTGATAGCAATGAAGACGAAAGCCCCTTTTGCTCTGATGAACCTCGAGAGAACGCATCGAATCAAGGAAGGCCCCAATCTACCCGCCACAAAACATCAATCACTGATACCTTACACCTCAACACAACAGGAGCGAAGATTTGCCAATGAGACTGCTTTAAGATTGCCTTGGGCCAATACGATCTCAAGCTCTTCCTACAAGAGAGTCGGAATCGGACATCTCCTCCGACGAACCTGGCAATCGGGCGGTTGAAATATCTTTTTCAACCGCCCGATTGCCACAATAGATTTGAGCATCCGCCCACAAACGTCCGCGTTTTATACCCATCAAATCCTTTGCCTTTTGTCGTCTAGACTAGAAAAATCGCTCGAAATAACGCAACCGGCCTGCTCGCTTGAAGAAACCTAAGCCCGTAACGTAGATGTGCAAACTTCCGAAACGCCTTGCGCGGCATAGTGCGTATAAACTTCGTCAACCGCCTCAGAAATATCTGAGTATCGCGCCGGGTCAAAAGCATACGATGTCGCAGCTATACCCTGCACCCATTCGGAACGCGGATTAATTGAATAGCCACACAGCATCATCATACATGCATCTAGACCTGATTTCCCAAGTATCCGACGTATTGATGAGAGCATCGCGGGTCGCCCCTGCACCATCGTCGTCACCCCTATTAGTAGTATTTACCGTTTTTCTCTAAATGCGTATCGCCACCCTTAAGAATACGAAGTGTTTTATCCAGACCCGATTGTCCTCCATCTCAAACGAAGGGATAAGGAATCTCATCCGGAATCGGCAGTAACGGAGGATTCACAACGACAAGCGAAAAACATGAGTCATCTCTCAGAGGGGAGTAAAGGCTCCCCTCAAGCACCCTAGTTTCGTCATCCAAAGAGTTGATGGCAGTGTTTTTCTTACAAAGGTCGACAACAAGAGGGTTGATTTCTACAGATGTTACATCCATGCCGCAGTTGGTAAGTATCAGGCCCTGTATTCTGGGGCCAGAACACAAATCGAGAGCCTTCCGTGCGCTCTGCGGTGTAAGGCGCCAATCTCAGCAAATCTGTCCCACAATACTGCGCTGAAGAACAAGACGGAACCCCTGAGCCAAACTCCCCTATACCTTATTAAGGCTAAGACAGGCAAGTTCACGCACCCGGCATATTCCAGAATAACATCCTATTGTTTTAGATGCTCTACAAGCATGAACGGCCGCGAATCGGAAAGATCTTCTAGTTTCGCCCCGACTGACCGCCAAGGGCCAAAATGGCCCCTCCATCCCCGGGCGACTGGCTCTGGCGCGCCGAGGAGTGTCCCCAAGTGCCGGCAGAAAAGAAACGTCCCTATCTGCCGGCTAGAGAGCACCGAAGAGGATGGCGTAGGTAGTGGATTCGCCGAGCTTGAGCTCGTCGCCGGGATTGAGTTGGGCGGAACGGCCGGGCTCGACCTGAATGCAGACGCGCGTGGCCCCGTTTACCACCACGGTTCCGTTGGTGGACGACAAGTCCTCGACGTGCCAGATATTTTGAGCATCGCACCAGATATGAGCATGGCGGGCCGAGACATCGTCGCCGACGTCGGTAATATCGCCCTCACCAGTGGCCAGCGCGCCAATCTCAACACCCTGCTCGCTCGGCTGAATCCAGCGCGGGGCGCTCACGACAAAACTGTTTTGTACGCGCAGCAAGCCCAAGGGGTGCGCCGGGGCGGGTTCGCGTTCGCCCGCGGTCATCGACATGCCAAGCGAACGCGGCGTGGAGGTGCCTCCGCCACAGGTCGCGTGCGCGTAGTCGATGGCATAGTTCACCGAGGACCGTACATCCGCCGAACAGCCGACGGCGACAAACAGCACCAGCACGGCCTCGGCGCGCTCGGCGGGCATGAGTTCCGCCGCCTGGGACAGGCGATCGAGCGCGTTGCGATAGAGATTCGTGTCCTGGTGGCACTCTTCGAGCGCGCGTACCATCGGTTCACCTGCAGGACCGCACACCATATTGATCACAGCCGTGGAGTCCATGGGATTGCGCTGGCGCAGGGCCAGTTGCGACATAATACGCGCAGCCGAGGTACCGTATTCGGCAAAGTAGCGCTGCTGAAGCGTGCCGACCGGTGCGCGAACGATAAAGCGGGAAACCCAAGAGCGATCGGCGGCTCGGCTCTGCGGGCTGCGGCCGTCGGCGAGCGGACGGGACGAAAGCACCAAGCCGCACAGCTCGATATGGCTCAGATGCGCCGCGCGCTTAAAGATGTCAAACATGGCCCCGCATGGGGTGAGCTCAACTTGAGATGCCATGACCTAGGCCTCCTTGGTCGTAGAAATAGAATCGGACGATACTTCGACAGGTCCGCCAAAAGTACGGGCAGCTGCGGCTCCACCGGCAAGCGGAGTCGCCATCTGGGCTTTTGTGCGTCGCGGTGCCGAAACAGGAAGTTCAAAGGCAAAGCCCATCGCAAGCAAAAACCACGTAAGCGTATAGGTTGCAACCAGAGCGGCAACAAGGCCGCCCATCACGGCGCGTTGGGAAAATACGCTACATGCAGCCACAACCAGCACCGGAACCTCGCAGGCAGAAAGTGCAAGCACACCCTGCAGGAACCCCGAGCGTCGATCGCGCGCAAGTGCCCCCGCGGCAACGCCGGCTATGCCGGGCAGCGCCAACGCCAGTGCGGCAATAATACCCGGTAGCGACCCAGACCACACGAGCGATCCCAAAGTCGCCGTCACGCGAGCGCCCGACGCCAGCAGCGCGGCCGAAACCACGACCACAGCCCAAACCACGCCACAGACGACCGTCGCGCCGACCATCAGCGCGCGACGAACCGCGCGGCCGGACGCATCTATGGGGCACGGCGTGAGCGGCTCGCCGCGGAGCGAACGACCGACATTTTGCGCATAGTGGTCACAAAACGCCGAGAGCGCCGCCTCGACCGCCGCCGGCTCGGGACGATCTTTTTGATGGCTGGACAGACAGGCCGTCACCACGTCGAACAGCTGGGCATCGACAAACGCCAGCGCATCGCGTAGCTCCTCGGAATCCGGCTCAAGCCCCAGCTGCTGGGCCTGCTCGGCCGCGGCGAGCGCCACATCGGGCTCACGACGAAGCAGCTGAGTCAAATCACAACCGGGCGCATGGGCACCAATGGGATAGTCGGGCCGCGTGTCCATCTTAAGACGGTAGGGGCTGGCGATGTCGCGCGTCTTTTTGCGCGAACCCGAGGTGCCCGAAGTGCTCGGCGCGGCTTCGTATGGCGCGACGCCGGCAATGAGCTCGTAAACCGTGCTTGCCGCGGCATAGACGTCAATCGCCGGCGACATACGCAAAGCGCGCAGATCGGGAATATCGTCGGTGAGCATCTCGGGTGGGGCATAGGCAACCGTCGCGCGACGCAGCGTGGCATAGCGCTCCGTAAACGACGCCTTGCCGCCGGTACCGGCCACGGCCGACGCAGGCTCGAGCGCCAGCGACGAGCCAAAGTCGATCAGGCACAGGTCAAAGGTGCCCTCGGCAAGCTGCCGGTCAAGCGGTAGACGCGCCGTACGCACCATAATATTAGCGGGCGAGATATCGCGATGGACAAAGCCCTCACCCACCAGGCTCATACGGCAGAGCAGATCAAACAGGTCGCGACCCAGACGCGCCGCCACAAGCGGCGACAGGCGTCCGGCATCGTCCACGGCGAGTCGCGAACGCAAGCGGGCAAGCGTCTCGCCCTCGACCCATTCCATGACAATTGCAGGCACACCGTCGACCTCGCCCCAGCCATAGAGGCGGGGAAAGCCCTTAAGGCCCGAAAGGGCGCGATGGCATTCGTATTCCTCGCGAAACGCCGCTTTGAACTTGGCGACCAGCGCCTCATGGGCGGCGGCATCGTCAAACTCATCGCACGTTGGCAAGATGAGCTGCTTGAGTGCCACGGCCTCGCCTTGGGCGTTGACGGCACGCGTCACGCGGCCGATACCGCCACGGCGCATGGTGGCATCGTCGGCAAACAGTATCGTAAAACGACGCAGATAGGCAGGCAGTTCGTCCTGACCGAGCGCAATGGCCGGCTCAAACCCGTCGACACGCGCCAGGCGCAGGCCGACCATGGGATCGCGACCGAGCGATTGTGGTGTGGTGGATGCAAGATCGGTCATCATAGGGCAAGCGCCGCCACGTTATTGTTGAAGTTACCGAGCGCGACGTCATCATCGCCGTAATGGCCGACCCATTGACATAGGTTGGTGTAACAGCCCCACAGATTGGCATACTGCTGATACCACTTTGACCGGGGCGAGAATGTCTGACGACCGAACTCGGCTCGAATGACAAACATCTCCCCGACCAGGCTGTCGCACGGCCTGGGATCTCCCGTAGAGTTATAGGTCGAGACCACGTCATTGGCACGGGAAACATAGCCGTCGAGCATGTTGTACTTGGTCACAAGCCAGCTGTGAATGCTCTCTTCCTCAGCAGCGGAAAGGCCACCGGAGTTTGCATCGTTGTCAGTGTTGCCGCCCGTCGAGCCGCCGTTTCCAGACCCTCCGGCAGAGGAACCCGACCCAGAGCCACCGCCCGAACTCGACGAATCCGAGCCGGAGCCAGAAGTATCCGAGCTACCGGGCTTTCCGGACTGTTGGGCGTCCTGCTCCTTCTGCTGCTCGACCTTATTCACCGTTGCCGCCACGCTATTGTTGGACAACCGATCGATGATCTTGGTGTTGGTGAGCACGATGGTTTTGCCATTGGCAAGCGTGACTTCGTTGTCCGGGGCCTCGGCGCCGTCCGCGTCGCCGGTGCCAAACACAATATGCGCGACCACACTTGCCCAAGCATATCCAGTCGTGGTCCCCAGGTCACTTTTGACCTCATGCCCCACGCGCGGTTCGCGTGCGGCATGTGCCTGCATCATGGACGGCACGGTCATGCCATAGGCAGAAACGCCAGCTATGACCAGCACCAGCGAGCAAGACAGCAGTGCGTACGCCCGCGGCGCCAAGCCCAGTCGGCGTCGCATGCGCACCGCGGCGCCGCGCTTTGTCTGAGTGCCACCGGGCCGCATGCGTTCTCCTCCAACAAAAACACGCCGCTCGGGAGCGGCGCATTCATTCGAATCCATATTTGAGTGTATCAGCGAACCCAAAAGGTTGCGCAACGAATGGGCAAATTAAGGATGCGAGTGGAAGCATCCATGCGATAAGCGGATACAAAGCATCTTTGTTGCACAACAAACTTACAGTCGCACGGGGAAATTATGGCTACCCCGTGCGTCGCGATGAAGACATACGGCAGGAGCAGGCTCGCCACCTAAATCGTGCGACGGGCCTCGATGGCGCGCCCAAGCGTAAGCTCGTCGGCATACTCCAGGTCGCCGCCCACGGGAAGGCCGCTCGCCAGACGCGATACCTCAACGCCCAGCGGCTTGATAGTGCGGGCCAGGTAGCTCGCCGTGGTCTCGCCCTCGATATTGGGGTTGGTGGCGATGATGACCTCGTGGATGTCCTCGTGGCCCAAGCGTGCCAGCAGCTCACGAATGTGCAACTGCTCGGGACCAATCTTGTCCATGGGACTGATCACGCCGCCCAATACGTGGTAGAGACCGTGGTAGCTGCCCGTGCGCTCAATCGCCTGGACATCGCGCGGCTCGCCCACCACGCAAATGCGAGTGGTATCGCGCATCGAATCCTGGCAGATGGAGCACTCGTCGGCCGTGGCGTAGTTAAAGCAGCGGCTGCAAAAGTGAACCTCCTGCTTAACCTCCAGGATAGCCTCGGCCAGGCGGCGCGCCTCCTCGGCATCGGCCTCGAGCAGGTAATAGGCGATGCGCTGGGCCGACTTGGGACCAATGCCCGGCAGACGGCCCAGCTCATCGAGCAATTTTTGCAGACTATGGTTGGCACTCATATATATGCGTGTCTTAGAACGGCATGCCCGGGATGTTGAGGCCGCCGGTGATGGCGCCCATCTGCTTGTTGGCGAGCTCGTTGACACCGCGGACGGCCTCGTTGACGGCAGCCATGATCATGTCCTGCAGCATATCGACGTCCTCGGGATCGAGGGCATCGGGGTCGATGGTGAGGTTGACGAGCTCCATCTCGCCGTTAACGGTCACCTTGACCATGCCGCCGCCGGCAGAGGCGTCGACGGTCTGGGACTTAAGGTTTTCCTGCGCGGCGGCAAGCTGCTCCTGCATCTTGCGAGCCTGCTTCATCATCTGCTGCATGTTCATACCGGCCATGATGGCTCCTTTACGTGCGGCCGCACGCCGAGCTGCAAGGGCAGCCGGAGCACGGCAGGACTTTCAAACTCAAAAATCGTACCACGGCGCGCGGCGAGAGAGCGGGGCGGACGTGTTACCTCAGTCGATATACACGTCCTGGAGTGCAAGCCGCACCCAAAGATTATGCATGGTCGAATTAAAAGCCCCTAAAGAGCTAGGGGCCCTAAGTCCAATGAGTGGCCCTCAGCAGTAAAACGATAGCCCACCGGTTGTTTCTTTCCAACGCTTGCAAATCAGCACATGGTTAGATGAAACAAACTGCATGATATCGCGTAAATCCCGAGCAGGAATATCGCCCTTGTTATGGGCCAGCTTGCATCCGCCGGAGCGGGTAAGCCATATCTTGGTTGCCTCGGCAGTGGGGCGCTTGACCGCTACATGAACATGGACGGGTTCGCCGTTCTCCCCCGTCCAGAAGAAGATGATGTACGGCCCGAGTCGAAACAGACTAGGCATAGACTCGTCCGCCTTCGTAGGCAAAACGCAGGATGAGCGGGGCATTGTTACGCACGAAATCATCGAGTTCTTTGAGGTCCGCTTCGCTAAAGCCCTCGTGTGATACCCAATTGAATGCCGGCAAGATACACTCCGCCGTGTCAAAACCCCAATCGCGCGGGCGCTCCACAACAACCTTCACCGTGTTGTCCTCCCGGACTTCGGAATACGAAACCTGCGTATCGTCCTCAAGGCAGACATATTCCCACATCATAAGCTCGCTCCGTTCAAAGGGTTCTCTTCTTGAGCAGTATACCCGCCTGCGCAGCTACTCCACCGGCTTGAAGATGGTGGCCTGGCCGAAGACGTTGCGGATGAGGGCTTTGGCCTCGTCCTCGGTCTGCGGGATGCTCGGGGCTGCACCCTGATGGCCGAAGGGGCTGCCCGCACCGGGGTTGGACTCCCAGGGAGCTGCAGGAGCGCCCTCCTCTTTGGGGGCAGTTGCAGCGGACTTGGGCGCGGACGCCGCACCCGGCACGTCGAACGGAGGCAGATCGTCCCCGCTCGCATCGACAGCGAAGCTGCCGACCATAGCGTCGTCGTAGGGCACCTGCTCGGATTCCCACGGCGCGGACTGCGCGACAGGCTGAGCCTTGGGGGCAGCCGAGCGCTCGGGCGCACGAGGTGCGGGCTCGGTCGGGAGCTTACCCGTGGCAGGAGCGCCGGCGGGGTTGTCGGAGCGTAGCCAGGGGGCTTTGACCAGGTCAGACGACTTGGGCGCGGGCGAGACGGGCTTGGGCGCGGGTGTCGGAGCAGCCGGTTTGGGCGCCGCGGGCTTAGGCGCCGACGGGGTCGATGCCGCTACCGGTGCCGTTTGCTGCTGCGACGCGCTGGCGCTCGAGGATGCAGGGGCCGCCGAGAACACGGGTTGCGGGTCCGCAGATGCCGCAGCCCGTGCAGATGGAGAATGCTCCTCATGTTGAGGAGCCGGCGTGCCACCCCCATCCAGGACATAGTCGACGGTGCGACGACCGAAAACCGCGCAGACCGTCGGCAGGACCACCGACTGCGTATCGGCGCGACCGAGCATCTTAATGGCAAAAGTCGAACCCGCGGGGAACGAGACCGTGAGCTTGGAGCCGTCGTCGGCCGTGGCGCGGGCGTTGAGCAAAAGCCCTGCGTAGGAAGCCTGACGCGCCTTGACACGCTCGACAACCTCGGCCCATTTGCGCTGGAGCTCGCCGGCATCCTCGACCGCGGGTGTCTCGGCAGCACCGGCGGCGGCAACCTGGGCGCCATTGTTGGACTGGGGCTTAGGTGCCGGAGCGGGGGCAGGCGCGGGGGCCGCAACGGGCCGAGGCGCCGGAGCCGGCGCAGGCTGAGGTGCAGGCGCTGCAGACTCGGAAGCTGACACGGACGCAGAACGGGGAGCAGGCTGGGCAGCCGGAACAGCAGCGCCGCGGTCCCAAGGCATGCCACCCTGATGCGCGGACGTAGCAGCAGGGGCAGCGGATGCCGCCGGGGCGGCAGCACGGGCGCCCGAAATGAGCGTCGGCTGTTGGGCAGCAGCGGATACGGATGCGGCAGGCGCGGCGGCCTGAGCAGCAGCCACACTCGCCGGCACGGCGCCGTTGGCGACCATGGTCTCCAGGCGTGCCACGCGCTCGGCCAATGCCTCAATCGTTAAATCAGCCTCGGGACGTGCCAGACGCGTACAGGCAATCTCGAGCACCAGGCGCACGTCGCTCGCGCCCCTCATCTCCAGCGCGGCATCGTCGAGCACTGTCAGCACACGGGCCAGGCGGTCGGCAGGATGCTCGCCAAAGGCAGCGGCCTCGGCAGCAAGCGCCTCGGCCTGCTCCGAGCCGCCCTCAAACAGCTCGGCACGGGCACCGGCAACGCAGGCAACATACACGTCACGCACATGCGCCACCAGGTCGCGCGTCAGCTCAAGCAGGTCATTGCCCTCCTCGACCTGCGCACGAATCAGTCCATAGAGTTCAGCAATGTCACGCTCGGCAATGGCGCGGGCAAACTCGCCCAGGATCTGGTCCGAAACCTCGCCCAAGAGCGAGCGGGCATCGTCCGCATGCACGGCGCCGTTGCCAAAAACGCTCAGCTGCTCCAGCGTGGACAACGCGTCGCGCATGCCGCCCTTGGCATGGCGCGCCACGATAGCCAGCGCCTCGTCGTCGTAATCGAAGCCCTCCTGCTCGCACACGTAAGACAGGCGATGCTCGATATCCTCGTTGCCGATGCGGTGGAAATCGAAGCGCTGGCAGCGCGAGAGGATGGTCTCCAGAATCTTTTGCGGGTCGGTGGTGCACAGCACAAAGATCACGTGTGCCGGCGGCTCCTCGAGCGTCTTGAGCAGCGCGTTGAACGCCGCCGTCGTGAGCATGTGGACCTCGTCGATGATATAGATCTTGTACTTGCCGCGCACCGGGGCAAAGTTGACGGAGTTGATGATTTCCTCGCGCACATTGTCCACGCCCGTGCGGGAGGCGGCATCGAGCTCGTAAACGTCTGGGTGGTTGCCCTCGGCGATGAGCTCGCATTCCTCACAGGTGCCGTCGGGCATGCAGCCGCTCGCACCCTCGGCGCGCGCCGCCTCGGCATTGCGGCACAGCAGCGCCTTGGCCAGAATGCGCGCCATAGTGGTCTTGCCCGTACCGCGCGGACCGCAAAACAGGTACGCGTGGGACAGGCGCCCCTCGGTGATGGCGTGCTCGAGCGTCGAGACGATATGCTGCTGGCCCACCACGGAGTCGAAGGTGAGCGGGCGATACTTTCGGTACAACGATTCCATGGGTGCTCCCCCGGGTATACTGAGTCTTGTTGCCGCGGCGGCCATGCGGTCGCACGGCATACTGTATTCATAATAACCCGTACGGCGAGCCCGCCGCGATAGGAGTCCAAAGAGCATGGCAGACGCAGAGAGCAACCTCGTTCCCTCCGAAGCAGCCGACCAGGTCGAGGTCGCGCTCGAGGAGCAGGCCGCAGCCGACGACGGCATCCTGTACCTCAACGAGTACCAGTACGAAAACGACCTGGTCACCGACTTCGCCCGCCTGGTCGCCTCGCCCAGGCGTCGCGGCTCGCTGTATGTCGCCGCGGCAATTGCCGCGCTCATCGGCATCGGCATGCTGGTGGCCGGCGGCAACTGGATCAAGTTTGGCGTCGTGCTGATCGTATTCGGCGCCTTTCTGGCCTGGTGGAGCAAAAACCTGCACCACACCCTCGCCCGCGACTTTATCGACGCCGTTGAGGCCGACGAGTCCATGGGTGGCCGCTATCGCCGCGTCGCCGCCAACGAGGATGGCCTGATGGTTTGGGGCAAGAGCGGCAAGTCGCAGTTCTTCCCGTTTGAGAAGCTCGACCACGTGCTCGACGGCGAGCGCATCTTTGTAGCCATGTTCGCCGACCAGGGCGTGACGATCCCCAAGGACACCTTCGTCCGCGGCGATGCCGAGCAGTTCGGCCCCTTCCTCAAGGCCCGTATCAACAAAAAACTCCGCATCGAGACCAAGAAGAAGAAAATGAAGGCCGAGAAGGCCGCCGCCGAGGCCAAGCAGGGCGACAAGCCCCAGGAGACCAAGGGCAAGCAGCGCAAGCAGAAGAAGAACAAGAAGAAGCGCTAAGGCCAAGCCAGACAGGCAGCCTCGCATCCCGCTATCCTCCCCATGCACCCGAGCGTGCTACACTAGCAGCATCTATGCCACCGCGAACGGCTCGGCTCCGCGCCCGCCGCTCGCAAACGAACTATAAACGCACGAGGGTTGGCCATGCCGCTTTTCTCGCAACATACCGCCCGGTTCTCGCCGGACGTTCCTTTGGAGGGCACCAGCTCTCGCGAGCTGCTCAAGCGGTACCAGCCGCTCGAGACACTTGCGACCGGCGGTTTTGGCTCCATCGAGATCTGCCGCGACACGCACCTGCGCCGCCGCGTCGCCATTAAACGCATCCCCCTTATCAACGGTGCCGGCATGCCCGCTAGCGACATCATGGATGTCCTGCGCGAGGCGCACACTGCCGCCATGCTTCAACATCCCAACATCGTGCAGGTCATCGACTTTACGCACGACACAGCCTATGCCTACCTGGTTATGGAGTATGTCGATGGCATGTCGCTTGCCGAGTTTTTGCACCGCGTGGACGGCCACTCACTTACCTTTGACGAGGCCGCGGCCATTGCCGATGCCCTGGGCCAGGCGCTCACCTTCGCCCATAGCAATGGCGTACTCCACCTGGACATTAAGCCCGCCAACGTGCTCATCGACCACTCGGGCAATGTAAAGCTCACCGACTTTGGCATGGCGCGACTGTCGTCCGCCGGTGGCTTTGGCGGCTCACGCGGCGGCACCATCGGCTACATGCCGCCCGAGCAGCTCGATATCGAGACCGGCACGGTCGACGAGCGCGCCGATGTCTTTGCCCTCGCCTGTGTGATCTACGAGGGCCTGTGCGGCAGCGCCCCCTTTATGGCGGCCACGCCCGCCGACTCGCTCGGCCGCATCATCGGCGGCGCCACCTATCCCAGCGATCTGATACCACACTTTCCCCCGGGAGCCGAGGCCGCGCTCATGAGCGCGCTCTCCCCCATGCCGCAGGACCGCCCCAACAGCATCGAGGCATTTTGCGACCAGCTCCTTGCCGGTCTGGGCAGCGTACGCGAAGGCCGTCGCAGCCTGGAGCAAATGGTTGGCGAACTTTCGGATGACGAGCAGGAGCTCGACGATATCGAGCCGTCGCACTACGAGGACGACGCCATCGAGGTCGACCCCGCACTCGGCTGGGCGGGCACGCGCTGGAGCCATGCGCGCGACTACACCATGCGCACTATCTCGGCGCTAACGTGCGGCACCTTTAGCTTTTTGCTGATGCAAACGGCCGGGGTCGCGGCGCTTCCCGGCCTGGTCATTGCGGCCATCGCGATCGGAGCGGCGGCTGGCCTGGCCCCCCAGATTGGCTCGGCCATCTCGGCTGTGGGCTTTTTGGTGCTCATGGCCAACGCCACCATGCAGGCGCAGGGCATCCTGTCGATGCTGCCCGTCGCGGTGATCTTTGCCGCCGCCATGTCCGGTTGGTGGATCGCCTGGGGTCGCACCGAGGCTGCCGCGAGCGCCGCGCTCACCTGTGCACTCGCGCTTGGCTGTCTGACCGGCAATACCTTCCTGGCAGCTGGGGTCACCGCCGGCGTCGCGTCATTTTGGCTCGGCCCGGCAAGCGCCGCCGCGGCAACGGGCATGGGCGCGCTTTTTGCCCGTCTGGCCACGGTCGCGCTTTCAGCCGGAGGCGTGCTGGGGCTCGGTAACGTTGCCGCAGCGCTGGGAGACCCGCTCCTTTGGGCCGCCTTTGTGCTGGTCGCGGCAACTGCCGCGGCGTCATCTGCGCTGCTCAATGTCCATGCCAAGCGTGCCAATCAGGGCTCAAACCTTGCCGCAATCGCCGCCATCGCTGTCACCGGCATCGGCTGCGCAGCGGCGTCCTGTCTTGCACACCATATGGAAATTGCCGGCCTTGCAGCCGCGGTCATCGCCAAGGCGGCGGTTGCGGGAACCCTATCCTCTATAATCGTTGGGATATGCCTATATTTGCTCGGATACCAAAGAACCTATACGGAGAGTGATCTTTCGTGAACTTCCTGAACATCTTCGAGGACCACGTGGCCGGCATCTTCGGTGCCACCCGTGCCCCGTTCTCCTTTAAGAAGCTTGCCAAGCAGGCCGCTCGCGACATGGAGGATCAGACTCTGGTGATTAACGGCGTCAACACGGCGCCGGCACTCTATACCATCCTTATCGCCGCCGACGACGATCCCATGCTCGCCCCGTTCTACCCCGAGCTTTCGCGCGAGGTCCGCGAGTTCGTGAAGGCGCAGGCCGAAAAGCGCCGCTATGTCTTTGTCGGCGAGCCCCTCGTGCGCTTTATGATCGATCCGCAGCTGCGCGCCGGCAAGTTCTCGGTCTTTGCCGAGAACGTCGAT
>UMGW01008908.1_pt1 | contig 22713 bp, 35 predicted proteins | sample 1965371 | NCBI WGS metagenome assembly UMGW01 (sample SAMEA4836082, study PRJEB28245) | human gut metagenome | biome: gut microbiome; material: fecal sample | place: Denmark | collected 2008
TTCCCGCCGTATCTCGTCACACTTTGTTTCCGCCGCGTTGCGGGTGCAGGCGAGCACCCCTCGGCGCGGTTGAACGGCTTCGTATGAGAAACGGGTGCGCTGACCGCACCGCTGTCCGTTCAGTTACCGGGAACACAGGAAATTAGGCATGAAGCCTGCGATAGCCGAAGTGGCCTGCATGGGCATCACCCCTTTCCGCACGTGCAGCTTTATTCTATCACAAAAGGTTCTCTAATTCAAACTATTTGAATGGAGGGAACGACTTGTTTTACGAACTGCTGAAAGAAGTGTGCAAGAAGAAGCACACGACGCCGAGCGCCGTATGCGTGGCGCTCGGAATGAGCAAAAGCAATGTGACGGCGTGGAAAGAAGGGCGACTCCCGAGCCTTTACACGGTGATGCGCATTGCGAAGCACCTGAATGTGCCGGTGACGCGGCTGATCCCGAAGGAGTAAGGAGGAAGAAAGATGAAGACGATCCAGACGATGGACTTGAACGAGTGCGCGGCATATCTGAGGGAACACGGACTGAGCATTTCGAATGAATCGCTGGCAGCCGGCCTTGAGCAGCGGGTTTACCCCTTCGGCGTGTGCATCCGCGGCGGCAAGCGCAGAATCTTCCAAATCTACACTCGACTGGTGAACGAGTGGATCACGGAACGCGAGGTGGAGGCATGATCGACACGTTGTTTTTCGGCGGTATCGCCGCTGCGGTGATCGCGCTCAACGGCTGCGACTTTACGACGAGCCTTGCCGTCATCGGCGCGTGCGCGGTGTGCAAGGTGCTGTATGACCTTCTGCCGTATCTCGACAGGGGGTGCAGGCGATGAGACGGCACGACAAGCGCACGAGAGAGCAGCGCAAGGCGGATGAGGCGATGCTTTTTGCCGGTATCTGCCTGCTGCTGGCGGCGGTGCTCATCGCGGTCTCGGCGATGATGTGATGTACCGCTGCGAATGGTGCGGGCTGACCTTTGACGAGCCAGACGTCTTGCGCAGGCGCGAGAACCTTGACGGTGAGCGCGGCGTGGAGACGCAAACGATACTATGCTGCCCCTTCTGCTGGGCGGAAGACATCGAGGTAACAAAAGATGAAGATGCAGAAGATATCGACGCGCGGAATGAGCCGCGAGGAGTGGCTTAAAGAGCGCAAGAAGAGCCTCGGCGGCAGCGACATGGGCGCGGTGCTGGGGCTGAACAAATACCGCTCGCCCTATACGGTATGGGCGGAGAAGACCGGCAGGATCGGCGAAGAGCCTGAGAATGAGGCGATGCGAATCGGGAGAGACCTTGAGGGCTACGTCGCAACTCGATTCGAGATAAAAACAGGGTTGCGTGTCCGCAAGGTGAACTACATCCTGCGTAACGATGAGGCTCCGTGCCTACATGCGAACATTGACCGTATGGTGTTACCGGCTGGTTGGCACGCTGGCCTTGAATGCAAGACCGCGAATGCGCTGAACATGAAGCGCTATGCAGTTGGCGAATTCCCCGAGAGCTATTACGCGCAGTGTGTGACATATCTCGCCGTGACGGGCTGGGAACGCTGGTTCTTGGCGGCGCTGGTGCTGGGCAAGGGCTTTTACTGCTACCAGATCACGACCGTCCCCGATGACTATGTTCCCGGATGGTGCGAGAGCAGCGTGTATGTCAGTCCCGACGAGATTGCAGCGCTGAAACGCTGTGCAGCGGACTTCTGGCACGATTACGTAGAGACAGACAGCCCTCCCCCGCTGGACGGCACGGACAGCACGACGGAGACCATCACGCGCCTTTACGAAGGCGGCGGTGGGGATGTCGAGCTGTTCGGGCGCGAGAGGCTTGTCGAGCAGTATCAATACCTGATGAGCCACAAGCAGGCCATCGAGAAGAGCGCGGACAGCATCAAGCAGCAGCTCATGTCTGACCTCGGCGACAATGAGCGCGGCTACTGCGGGCGCTTCACGGTCGACTGGAAAGCACAGAGCCGCCAGACGTTCGACGCAAGGGCATTTGCAAAGGATCACCCCGAAATGGATCTGAGCGGCTACTACAAAACGACAAATTTCCGCAAATTTGCGGTGAAGGAGGAAAAGGAAAGATGAAGGAAGGATTGATTCAGAACGCGCAGGGCGCGCAGGCCGTAAAGAAAGGCAATCCCACGATGCAGCAGTACATCAAGCAGATGGAGGGTGAGATCGCCAAGGCGCTGCCGAGCGTCATCACGCCGGAGCGCTTCACGCGCATCACGCTTTCTGCTCTGAGCGCAAACAAGCAGCTCGCGCAGACGACGCCGCAGAGTTTCCTCGGCGCGATGATGACGGCAGCACAGCTCGGCATGGAGCCGAACACGCCACTCGGGCAGGCGTACCTGATTCCGTACCGCAACCACGGTCAGCTGGAATGCCAATTCCAACTGGGATACAAGGGGCTCATTGACCTTGCGTACCGCAGCGGTGAGGTCAGCATCATTCAGGCGCAGGTCGTTTACGAGAACGACGAGTTTGAATATTCCTTCGGCCTTGAGCCGAAGCTCACCCACAAGCCCGCCTGCGGCGAGCGAGGCGAGCCGAAATTCATCTACGCGATGTTTCGCACGAAAGACGGAGGATTCGGCTACGACGTGATGAGCGTCGAGGACGTTCGCAATCACGCAAAGCGCTTTTCCAAGGCCTACAGCAACGGACCGTGGCAGACGAACTTCGAGGAGATGGCGAAGAAGACTGTGCTCAAGCGCGTGCTCAAGTATGCGCCGCTCAAGAGTGACTTTGTTCGCGCGGTGGCGCAGGACGAGACCATCAAAACGAAGATCAGCGAGGACATGTATTCCGTGAGCGATGACACGGTCATCGAGGCGGAGAACTTCACCGTGGATGAGACGACCGGCGAGGTCATCGAAAGCGACGGTGACGCACAGTGAGTATGAATCGCGTGTGCCTGATGGGACGCATCGGGCGTGACTTGGAGCTGAAAAAGACGAACAGCGGCGTATCCGTTGTGTCGTTCCCTCTTGCCGTTGATCGCAACGGCAAAGAGGGCGGCACAGACTGGATCGACGTTGTCGCATGGCGCGGCACGGCGGAGGTGCTCTGCAACTACGCTGATAAAGGTCGCATGATCGGCGTTGAGGGGCGCTTGCAGATGCGCGACTGGACGGACAAGAACGGCAACAAGCGCAGGAGCTACGAGGTGCAGGCTGACAGCGTGTATTTCGCAGACAACAGGCGCCCGGAGGGTAACGATACCGCCGCACCGCAATACGCCACAGAGAGCACCGCAGGCGGCTTTGCAGAGGTCAGCGAGGACGACGGCGAGCTGCCGTTTTAAGGCGGTGAGACGATGCCGAACAGACTGATTAAAGAGACCATCCGCACCAGCAAAAGAATCAACAGTCTTTCGGATTTTGAATTTCGCGCGTGGACGTACTTGATTACATACGTCGATGACTACGGGCGGGGCAGCGCAGACCCAGAACTTTTGAAAGGGTTCGTGTTTCCCCGTCGAAAGGAAGTAAGGGAGCAGGACATCCAAAGGGCGCTCGCCGCGTTGGAACGCACTGGTAGCATTCTTCTCTATGAGGTTGCAGGGGAACCCTATTTTTGCTTTCCAAACTGGAGCCAGCACCAGAGGATACAGACGAAGAAGTCGAAATACCCCGCTCCGTCGGATGATGATATGTCACGGTGGGCCACGGTTGATCACGGTGGATCACCGCCTGAATCCGAATCCAATCCGAATCCAGAATCTGAATCCAATCCGAAAGATTATTGCGCTGAGCCGCAAGCGGCTGGCGCGCCGCCGGTGATTTCTTTACCGCTAAATGACGGAACCTTTTTCGACGTGTCGGAGAACGACAGGGCCAAATGGTCGCAGCTCTATCCGAACGTTGATGTTCTGCAACAGCTCAGAAACATGGCGGGATGGTGCGATGCGAACCCATCGAAGAGAAAGACGCGCAACGGGATAAAACGCTTTATCACTTCTTGGCTTGCCAGAGAGCAGGACAAGGGGCGCGGACCTGTTGCGCCTGCCCAGCAAGGGAAAAATGTTCAGCCGAGCGGAAACAATGGCTGGATGAAAGACTTCCTGAAAGGGGGCTGAACGCCTATGAGCGGGTATCGAGGGGGCATTTTCAAGTGCCCGTTTTACTCGCGGGACTACCGCGACTATCTCAACTGCGAGGGTGCGCAAGTCAAGCTGCCGAAAGAAGAGCTGGACGAATATACGCGGCGCTACTGCGCCAACGAAGAATGGCGGCGCTGCCCGATCGCTCGGGCGCTGACGCTGCACTACGAAAGGACGGAGAACCGATGAGCGAAAGAAACAGAGACAAGGTAAAACAGCTTGAGCACGAGCTCGGCAGATATCAGAAAAAAGTCGGCGAGCTGATGGAAGCGAATGCGAAGCTGCGCGAGGATTTGAAAGGGCTGGACCAGCTGCGCATGGCGTTTGACGCTTGGATTATCCAGATCGCGCTTGCCTACGGTGAGGCAGTGAAGGACCCAGACACGGGAGAAGATATCCCACGCATGAAGGCGCTCAAACTCGAAAGGCCGAAGGTGAACCCGCTGCTTGGGGAATACATGATTGATCGGCGCGTCGATGAGAAGAACGTGATGCATATTGCGGTCGGTTTGCGGGATGATCCCGCGGACAGCAAGGAGGAGGCACACGATGGCGCTGACATCGGCTGACCTTGCGAGGCTGGGGCCTGCGGCGCAGAAGCAGGTGCTTGACAAGCTGGCGGGCACGCAGAAGCCGAAGAAAAGCAAGTACGGCAACCGCAAGGTTGTGCGCGACGGCATCAAGTTTGATTCTGAGCGCGAGGCGGCGCGATTCGGCGAGTTGAAAGTGCTACGCGCGATGGGAAAGATTCGCGATTTGCGGCTGCAAGCGAATTTCACACTCGTTGAGGGCTACACGACCATTGAGGGCGAAAGAATCAAGCCAATGGTCTATCGCGCGGATTTTGTTTACGAGCGGGCGACCGACCCGGACTGCAACGGAACGGTGCACTGGCTGCGCGAGGTCGAGGACGCAAAGGGCATGAAAACAAAAGACTATTTGCTGAAAAAGAAACTGATGCAGGACAAGTTCGGCATCACGATCCGCGAGGTGTGAGATGAGCTTTGAGCACTGCCACAGCTGCAAGCCGCCGACGAGATATCCCGGCTGTCAGGATCACTGCCCGCACTACGCGGCGGACAAAGAAAAAAGCGACGCAAGCCGCAGGGCGAAAGAGGAAGAATACCGCGCCATTGATGATTTCCGTGTGGCGCGCAGAATCAAGCAAAAGCGGCTGCATAATCTGAAATGACGAAATGAGGGAGCGAAAAGATGTTGACAGAAAACATGAATCACGTGCCGTTTAAGACGGTCGTATATCCGCAGCTCAAGGCGGCATTGCAGGACTCCGGTATCACGCCGCCGGAGTTGAGCGAAAAGATCGGTGTCTCCCCGCTCTGCCTGTGGCGATGGACAACGGGAAAGAACGAATTCAGCATTCGCGTGATTAAAGCGCTGCTGCAAGTGACGGGGCTGACATTTGAGGAGGCGTTCGGGGAGGTGCCAACATGCTGAGAGTGCATCGGGCAAAGACACCGTTCGAGCGCTGCGTCTATCCGGGACTGAAAGAAGCGCTGGAAAAGACGGACTTGTCGCAGATCCAGCTGGCGAAAGAGTGCGGGGTTGCACAATCGACCATCATTCGGTGGACGTTTGGCGACTGTGAGTGCACCGTGAAATTTCTGCTCAAGCTGGAAGAGATCACGGGGAAGCCGTTCCGGGAGATGTTTGGAGAATGCGAGGGTCGGAGATGAAACACCTCGGCGATATTACGAAGATCAACGGCGCGGAGATCGAAGTTGTTGACGTTATCACGGGTGGCTCACCGTGCCAGGATTTGAGCATTGCAGGCAAACGCGCCGGATTGGCTGGCGCAAGGAGCGGATTGTTCATGGAGCAGGTCCGCATCGTGAAGGAGATGAGAGAACATGACAGAGAGAACGGACGGACAGGTGACATGGTCAGACCTCGGTTTATGGTCTGGGAAAACGTGCCCGGAGCATTCTCAAGCAACAAAGGACAAGACTTCGCGGCAGTCCTCGAAGAGATCATACGCATCGCAGAGCCGGAAGCCCCCGATATTGAAGTGCCTGAAAAAGGCTGGCCAACTTGGGGGGGCTACCACGATGAAGTGGGAGGACGATGGAGCGTGGCTTGGCGAGTGCATGACGCGCAACACTGGGGAGTCCCCCAACGTCGCCGTCGTATCTCGATTGTTGCAGATTTTGGAGGAGACACCGCAGGAGAAATACTCTTTGAGCGCAAAAGCGTGTCAAGGCATTCTACGGAGAGCGGAGCGGCGGGGGAAAGATTTGCCGAAGCTGCTGAAAGAGGTTTTAATCCGGCAGTCGGGGGCTGCATGACGGCTTGGGATTGCCAAAGCAAGCGCATTTTTGACACAAACGGGAAATCTCCCACACTGCAAGGCGGTGTTGGCGGGGGAGTAAATAATCCGGCGATTTTCTGCATGGGAACACAGCAAGGCGGGGCCGAGGTTCGAAGCGATGATAGAGCACCAACCTTGACCGCCGCTGCAGGAATGAGCGGGAACAACCAGCCGGTTGTATGCGCCGGGTTTAAGCTCGGCAACAGCGAGCAAGCGCGAAGCATCGGCTACGCTGAAGAGCAATCGCCAACGCTGAACGCGGAGTGCGGCGGCAACAAGCCTGCGGTCGTGGCGCTGGATATGTTGCACGCCTGCGATGTTATCAGAGACTGCGGCGAGGTCGTTCCGAGTCTGCAAGCCCGTATGGGAACCGGCGGCAACCAAATCCCGCTGACGTACCAGAAAACAACCGGGACTTTATCGCCCGGAGCACACGCAGGGAGCTATAACGGGCAGGATGCCTATAACGATATGCTGGTATGCGGAGCGGCTGTACCGGATATTGCACACACGCTAAAGGCAAAAGCAAACTGCGATTTCCGAGAGGATTCGGAGACATACCCGGTGCAGAACCGTGTTGTTCGCCGTCTGACCCCGTTGGAGTGCGAACGGCTTCAGGGATTCCCTGACCACTGGACTGACTTGGGCGAGTGGACGGACAGCAAGGGAAAGCGTCACAAGGATGCGGACAGCCCTCGGTATAAGGCGTTGGGCAACTCCATCGCCCTGCCGTTCTGGGACTTCCTCGCAAAGCGCATCAGCGCGCAGTATTTGCGTTCCGTTACGATGGGGAGCCTGTTCGACGGCATCGGCGGGTTCCCACTGGTATTTGAGCGGCACAACGGCAAGGGCACGGCACGCTGGGCAAGCGAGATTGAGGAGTTTCCCATCGCCGTGACAAAATTGAGATTTGGGGAGGAATGACCATGTACATTGGAGAACCATTTAGCTGGAAGCCTGCCGCATTTGAGGGCAGCAACGGCATTATGAGCGTTACCACGAAAGAGATGACTGCGCACGGGCGCGTCGTCTACATCAACGAGGCGCGCCGCTACTTTACGGCGGAGGCCGATTTCAACGGGAAGAAGCTCAGAGAGAGCTTTAAATTTTAACAAAAATCAGGAGGAATTTCATCATGAACAACAATCAGGACTACATCGTTCGCTGCGACCGCGCAGGCGTGTTTTTCGGCAAGATCAAGGAGCGCAACGGCTCCGAGGTCACCATGACCGAGGTGCGTAAACTGTGGAGCTGGGAAGGTGCATTCGCTGTGGAACAGCTGGCGCAGGACGGCACAAAAGCACCGGGCAACTGCCGTTTTACCGTGACGGTCACAGAAATGACCGTGATGGGAGCAATCCAGATCATCCCGTGCACGGATGATGCATCGGTATCGCTTCGCGGCGTAAAGGAGTGGAAGAGATGACGCTTGATGATAAGGTCAAGGCATTCCTGTCAGTAACCTCCGGCTCCGGCTACGGCTCCGGCGACGGCTACGGCTACGGCTCCGGCGACGGCGACGGCTCCGGCGACGGCTCCGGCTCCGGCTCCGGCTACGGCTCCGGCTACGGCTCCGGCGACGGCTCCGGCGACGGCTCCGGCTACGGCGACGGCTCCGGCGACGGCTCCGGCTCCGGCTACGGCTACGGCTCCGGCGACGGCGACGGCTCCGGCGACGGCTCCGGCTCCGGCTCCGGCTACGGCTCCGGCGACGGCTACGGCATTAAAAACTTCAATGGGGAAGCTGTCTATAAAATCGACGGTGTCAATACGCTGATTCGTTCCATGCGCGGCAACACCGCGCACGGGGCAATCCTGAACGGTGATTTGACGCTCACGCCGTGCTACATCGTCAAGCAAGACAATGTTTTTGCACACGGGGAAACGCTGCGCGAAGCAATGGAGGCACTGCGAGACAAGCTTTTCGAGGATATGCCGGAAGATGAACGCATTGACACGTTTCTGCGCGAAACAGACCGCGAGAAAGCATATCCGACACAGTATTTTTATGACTGGCATCACCGCCTGACTGGCTCGTGCGACATGGGGCGAAAGCAGTTTGCCCGCGATCACGGTGTTGACCTTGAGCACGGCATGATGACGCTGACGGAGTTTTTGGAGTTGACAAAAGACGCTTACGGTGGCGATGTGATCCGAAAAGTGATTAGTAAGATGCAGGAGGTGGAGTGATGGAACGACTGACGAAGCGCGACAACGATGGACAGGCAATGATGGATTGCGAGAAGTGTAAAGCGGATTGGACAGGTAAGCATGGTAAGCCGATGGATGACTGCACCGCGCTGTACTGCCGCAATCGCCTCAAGGATCGCCTCGCCGCCTACGAGGACAGAGAGTGTGCGCCGGAGGAAGTTCTACCGAAGGACAAGGCAGACGAGATCGCGTTGAAGCTCATGCGCCTTGCTGATTTGGAAAGCCTTTGCAGCTATACCCGCCTGCGCGAGCTGGCCGAGGCCGACAAGGACGGGCGTCTGGTGGTGCTGCCGTGCAAGGTGGGCGATACGGTGTATTTTGCTTTGCTTGGAAGAATCATTGAGAAGCAAGTATTTAGCATCGTTTCATTTTCAAATTCCACAAGAATTTACTGTGGCGGAACCAGCGAATATTTCAGGCCAGAGGATATAGGAAAAACCTTCTTCCTTACCCGCGAGGAGGCGGAGAAAGCATTGGAGGCGATGAAGAAATGAGTAAGGTTGTTATGTTGAGCATCCGCCCGAAGTGGTGCGAGAAGATTATCAGCGGTGAGAAAACCGTTGAGGTGCGAAAGACCCGTCCGAAGTTGGAAACGCCGTTTAAGTGCTATATCTACTGCACCAGCGGTAGACCTGACCTGAACATTCCTATTTCACCGGAACGTCTGATGCAGGACTACTTAGATACGGGGTCGATGAAATCACTGAACTGCCCACTTGGAAATGGTAAGGTAATCGGCGAGTTTGTGTGCGACCGGATATTTCCCATCAATGTTTTCGACAATGGTGGCATTCAGAACTGGTTTTTCGAGCACATGGAGCGATCTTGTCTTACATACGAGGAGCTTGCTGACTACATCGGCAACGGGAGAACCGGCTATGGCTGGCACATCTCCGACCTAAAAATCTACGATACGCCGAAGAAACTGAGCGAGTTCAAGGGTCTATGTAAAGTCGAGTCGGATTGCTGTGCCTGTCCTTATTACAACTACAGCAAAATGGACTGTGATGGCCGGACAATCAAGCGCCCGCCTCAGAGCTGGTGCTATGTGGAGGCGACGAAATAGTGGATTGCTTTAATTATTCATGCCCTTTTCGAGAAAACACGTCAAGTAGTTGCAATAGGTGTGAGTGTGTAGCCTGCCAAAACAGAAGTGAGGCTGTAACATATATTGCAAGCAACCGCACATTGACAGAGACGGATATAAGAGCATTGGAGGCGATGAAGGATGACTGACCTGAAACCCTGCCCCTTCTGCGGCGGCAAGGGCGTTATGCAGAGAGACGGTCACTGCTTTCGGGCATGCTGCCCAAATAGAGGCTGTCCAATCGAACCGAGAACACATTGGTTTTTGAATTATCTATTAGCAATCGAAGCATGGAACAGGAGGGCTGACAATGGATGAATACATAAGCCGCAAGGCGGCAATCGCTTATATCCGTGAGCAATCGGAAGAATGTCAAAAAGCGTTTGAAGAGCTTGGCGGGGAAAGCGGAATCTACGCAGACGCCTATAACGATTTAGCGGAGGACTTTTACAGCATTCCCGCCGCTGACGTTGCGCCGGTGGTGCATGGGCGGTGGGTAGATGGAAAGTGCTCAAACTGCGGCGTGGATATTCCGACAGATGATGCACACGATGCAATCTTTGAGAATGAGTGCCGTTTTTGCTATTACTGCGGGGCCAAGATGGACGGAGGGAATAGTTGATGGTTAAAGTGTTCTGTGATATGTGCGGGCGCGAGATTGACTACGAGGTTGACGGTGTGAATCTGGATTTCAATCACTACGGCGTTGTGAATTTTAAGACACCATTTTCTGCGGAGAAACAACTGTGCCTCTCCTGCGCGGCCAGAGTCCGCAACTTTGTGGAGAACTCTGCAAAAATGGACGGAGGTGACAGCGATGCGGCTGATTGATGGCGACGTGCTATGGGAAAAGCTTGATGACGAGCCGTGGTACGACAACGCAGATAGGGACGAAATTGCTTTGCCCATCGTGGCCGCTGCTCCCACCGTCGATGCTGTGGTCGTGACGCGGTGCAAGGACTGCGCGCACAGCACATTGCCGTCAGAGCTTACCCAGCGATACGGTAAGCCGGGGACGCTGACGTGTCACAACAGGCGCGCGCCATGTAATAGACGCAATGTGGGCAGCACCGATTTTTGCAGCTACGGCGAGCCGAAGGAGGTGTAACGAATGGAATCTTTTGTTGAAGGCGTTGGAATGTTCTTTATAGCGATTGGCGGCATTGCAGCGATTCTTGCAGCGTTATGCTTTTTATGGTGGCTGGTTGAGACTGCATGGATTGCAGCAAGCAACAGATTCCGCGATATCTGCAAGGCGGAAAGCCTGATTTTTGAATATCGACGAGAGCGCAAAGAATATCTGTGGTGGAAAGAGCACGTGAAAGGGAACGTATATGCTGACGATCACGATTAAAGCCAACGTCCCCGACGCTGACGCGCAGGGCATCAAGGAGCGCATCGCCATGGATATTGAGCGATATGGTGACTGCAAGGTCGTGAGCATCGTGAGCGACCGGGGACGGGAAGAACAGATGAAAATGGAAGGAGCCAAGCTATGAGCATCAACGTAAAGAAGTACACCAAAGACCAGATGGCGAAGATGGTGGAGGAAGCCACCGAAAGGCAGGAAGCGGCGGAAGCCGAGGCGGCGGCACATTTTAAGGCCGGAGTAAAACTGGCCGAGGAAAATGAAAAACTGCGCGGAGAAATCGGCACGCTGACGGAAAAGCTTGACCAGATGAACGGCGAGGCCATCACCCGAGAGAACGAGATCGCAAACCTGAAAGCGGACGCAGATGTGCTGCGAAATAAGCTCGCCGATACTGAGGCGGCGCTTGGGCGGGCGAACGACGATCTTGCTTTTAAGGGGACGGTCATTGATGTAATGCGTGACAAGCGCTACAACGCCGAGCAGCGCGCCAATTACGCAGAATCCCATCCGTGGCGCAACCTGTGGGCGTGGGTGAAGAGAAAGCTCAAAATGGCATAAGAAGAGGCAGGGCGAAAGCCCTGCTTCTCTTTTTGCCGTGAGGGAGAACCTCTTTCTTTTCTTTTATATTTCTTTTCTTTCGGGAGAGGGTGCTATACGCAGGATGTATCTATGTTGTGTGTATGTAACTATACAGGGGAGAGCGCAGAAAGGAAAGAGAAAGTTTCTGCGCCCGTGGTGAGAAATAAAAGATGGCGTGTTACCGTCGGAAATAGGAAGCTCGGTTCCCCGAGCGGGGATAAGAATGCTGCGCAATAAGGCCGAGGGCGGGGGGCTTGCAGCATAAAAAAGAAAGGCGGTGGCGGCATGGCAAAAGCGGGGTGTCATCCCAAATATGCGACGGTCGAAGAAATGCAGGCCGTCATTGACCAATACTTCGAGGATTGCAAGGGCGAGCCGATTATCGGGGATGATGGGATGCCGATCCTCGACAAATTCGGGCAGCCGTTTATCATTCATCAGCGCCCACCGACGGTGACGGGGCTCGCGCTTGCGCTGGGATTTACGAGCAGGCAAGCGCTGCTGAACTATCAGGCAAAGAAAGGATTCGTTGACACGGTCACGCGCGCGAAAGCCCGCATCGAGGCTTACGCAGAGGAACGTCTCTTCGACCGAGATGGGCAGCGTGGCGCGGAATTCAGCCTGAGATACAACTTCCGCTGGGTAAATGACGAGAAGAAGGACGACGGCGGAGAGAGCGTGTGCGGTGTGGCAGAGCTGCCCGCGGTAATGCCTGTTCCGCAGGACGCGGGAGGTGATGCGAATGGCGAAGCGTAGCGTGGTATGGAAGCCGCAGCCCAAGCAGGCACTCTTTATGAGCCGCTGGGAGGACGAGGCTCTATACGGCGGCGCAGCCGGTTAGGCGGGGGGAAATCCGATGCGTTGGTCATCGAGGCATTGCGTCAAGTAGATATCCCGTATTACAAGGCGATCATTTTGCGAAAGACCTTCCCGCAGCTTGCCGAGCTCATTGACAAGACGCTGAACTACTACCCGCGTATCTATCCGGGCGCGCGCTACAACGGCAGCAGCCACACGTGGACATTCCCAAGCGGGGCGAAAATCATCTTCGGCTCGATGCAGTACGCAAAGGACAAGATCAAGTATCAGGGGCAGGCGTATGACTTTATCGCATTCGACGAGCTGACCCACTTTACGTGGGAGGAATACAGCTACCTCTTTTCCCGCAACCGACCGAACGGACCGGGGACGCGTGTATACATCCGCAGCACGGCAAACCCAGGCGGTGTGGGGCACGGATGGGTCAAGGAACGTTTCATCACGGCAGCGCCGCCGATGAGGACCATCCGCGAGGATGCAGTCGTGCGCTTTCCGGATGGGCACGAAGAGCATCGGCAGAAGAGCCGCATCTTTGTGCCAAGCACGGTGTTCGACAACAAGATACTGCTCAAGAACGATGACAGCTATTTGACGCGCCTTGCGTCGATGCCGGAGGCGGAGAAGAATGCGCTGCTATACGGCGATTGGGACACGTTCTCCGGGCAGGTGTTTACCGAGTGGCGCAACGACAGCGAACACTACCGCGACCGCATCAATACGCACGTCATTGCACCGTTTCAGATCCCGAAAGAGTGGCCGGTCTGGTGCGCGATGGACTGGGGTTATTCAAGGCCGTTTGCCATCGGCTGGTTTGCAGTCGACCACGACCGCAGGCTCTATCATATCCGCGAGTATTACGGCTGCACGGGCACGCCGAACGAGGGCGTGAAGATGGAGCCGACGGCGGTAGCGCGCGAGATGAAGCGTATCGAGGCCGAAGACCCGAATCTCAAGGGGCGGCACATCTTCCGTGTGGGCGACCCCGCGATCTGGGGCACGCAGGGTACGGAGAGCATCGGTTCGCTCTTTGAGCGCGAGCGCGTCTACTTCGAGAAGGGCGACAACGCCCGTATCGACGGCAAGATGCAGTTGCACAACCGATTCGCGTTCGACGAGAACGGTGTGCCGATGCTGTATATCTTCGATACGTGTAAGAATTTCATCCGCACGGTCCCGAACCTCGTCTACGACGAAAAGGACGTCGAGGACGTGAACACCGAGCAGGAGGATCATATCTACGACATGACACGCTATGTGTGCATGGAGAATCCCATTGCGGCGCGGGAGAATAAAGCGCCGAAGCTGGTCTTGTATGACCCGCTGGACATCAATACGCCGAGCTACGACAGATATGCGTGGTTTCAACACAACTGACAGGAGGGGAAGACATGGCAGGAATGAGAAAATTCCCGCAGACGCAGCAGCAGGCCGACGCGGCTGGCGCTGCTGCGATGTTGGATGCAAAGGCAGAAGCGCCGCTTGTAGGCGCATTCCGCGACAGCGACGCGGCGATGAACAGCGGCGCAGCCATCGGCAGCAAGGAGATCGGCGACGCTGTAGAAACGCTGCAAAAGTACAAGCAGGGCAAGAGCAACTTCGAGAATCGCATCATCAGCGAGGAGCGCTGGTGGAAGCTTCGGCATTGGGAGGATATCCGACGCGGGGCGAAAGACGCGGGGGAATCGCCCGAGCCTGCGAGTGCATGGCTGTTTAACTCGATCATGAATAAGCACGCAGACGCGATGGACAACTACCCCGAGCCCGTATGCCTGCCTCGCGAGCGGAGCGACGAGGAAAGCGCGAAGACGCTCTCGTCCGTGCTGCCGGTCATCATGGAATACAACGAATTTGACAGCACATACAGCTTCGAGTGGTGGGAAAAGCTCAAACACGGTGTGGCGATCTACGGCGTGTTCTGGGACAAGGAGAAAGACAATGGGCTCGGCGACATCGCTATCGAGGGCATTGACCCGCTGAACATCTTCTGGGAGCCGGGTGTTGAGGACATCCAGAAGAGCCGCAACGTGTTTACAGTGGCGCTCGTCGACCGCGACATCATCGAGGACGAATACCCGCAGTTTGCGGATAAACTCAGCGGCAGCAGCATTGAAACGGCGAAATACGAGTACGACGATACGGTGGACACGAGCAACAAGGTCGCCGTGATCGACTGGTATTACCGCAAGAGGACCGCAGACGGGCGAACGGTGCTGCACTACGCGAAGTTTATCGACGAGGAGCACATCATCTACGCCAGCGAAAACGACCCCGAATATGCGGAGGGCGGCTTCTACGAAGACGGAGAATATCCGTTCGTGTTCGACGTGCTGTTCCCCGAAAAGGGAACGCCCGCGGGATTTGGCTACACGGCTATCGCAAAGGACCCGCAGCTCTACATCGACAAACTGTGGGGCAACATCCTCGAAACTTCAATGATGGGCAGCAAGCGCCGGTATTTCGCGAGCGAAAGCCTGAACATCAACGAAGAAGAGTTCCTTGATTGGCGCAAGCCGATCATCCACGTGTCCGGCCAGATCGACGAGAGCAGGCTCCGCGAGGTGACGACGCGCCCGCTCGATTCCATCTACGCGAACATCGTGCAGATGAAGATCGACGAGATGAAAGAGACGAGCTCCAACCGCGATGTGTCGAACGGCGGCACGTCCAGCGGCGCGACGGCGGCGGCGGCTATTTCTGCATTGCAGGAGGCGGGCAACAAGGCGAGCCGCGACATGATCGCGGCGTGCTACCGCGCGCAGACGAAGATCGTGAAACTGTGCATCGAGCGCATGCGACAGTTCTACGATGCAGCGCGAACGTTCCGCATCACGAATGAAATGCCTTACGAGTATGCGCAGATCGGCGTGAACGAGCTCGGCGATCAGGTGACGGGCGTGGATAGCCTCGGCAATGACCTGTTCCGTAGGCCGGTCTTTGACATCAAGATCAAGGCGCAGAAGAAGAATCCCTTCTCCCGCGCGGAACAGAACGAGCGGGCGAAAGAGCTTTATTCGCTGGGATTCTTCTCCCCGGACAGGGCGCAGGAAAGTATGATTGCGCTCGACATGATGGACTTCGAAGGAATCGACAAGATCAAGAGCCAGGTCAACGAGGGCGCGACGCTCTACAACGTCGTGCAGCAACAGAGCGATCAGCTGCAAAAGGCGCTCGCGGTTATCCAGCAACTTACGGGGCAGGACGTGGGTATCGGAATGGCGGGCGGCACGCAGAGCGGAGGCTCGACACGCAAGAGCGGCAGCAGCGGCGGAATTGAGAGCAAGAACGCCGACGCACAGAGCGCGCAGACACCGTACATGCAGAAGCTTGCCGAACAGTCTAAGCCGAACATGGACACGGGCAGCAGCGCGGCGATGCCGGGGGTGTAAGTGCATGACGATGGTTCACATCGAGCACGAAATCGGTCGCTACATGATCCTGTGCGAAGGCCATTCGGCGGACGAGAAATGCTGCAACTACATTACTGGCGTGATGTATGCCTTCGGAGGCTATGTGAAGAACATGGAAGCTGAGGGAGAGTGCGAGGTCTATGGCTTCGAGATAGACGAGGGGGCGCCGCGCTTCCTCATCCACTGCGGAGGCGATGAGCGCATCGAGGCGGCATTTCTTGCGGCCTGCATCGGGCTCAAGCAGCTTGAGACCACGAGGCCGGACGCTATCTGCGAGTGCATCGAAGAAAATTAAAAATTTTTTCTCACCCGTGGTGAGACGGAGGAAGCCGCATGTTACGCTTTAGGCGTGCGAGTGGCTTCCTCCTATTCATACGCCCGCGAGGGAGGGTCGGCGTTTTTCTTCATCTTTTCGCCGCTCTCCCCTCCCCTGCGGATGATGGGAAGCGCTGCACGGCCTACACGGAGGGCCGAATATCCGCGATTTGACAAGCAGGAGGGATACCATGAACCTCAAAACCACGCTTCGCGTGATCCTGAGCCTCTTTGACGGCGGCACTGCCGCTGCGGGAGCCGCTGCCGGTGCATCGGGCGGCGCTGAGGGAGGCGCGAGCACACAGGGCGAGACCACGAATGCAAGCTCTTCTCCCACCCGGAAGGGCAAAACGGGCGAATACGCCAACGTCGTGTTCGGCAAGCAGGAGACACCTGATGATACGGGAGCCTCTTCTGGCGAGCCGAAAGGCGAGGGCGTGAAGATGCAGCAGCACGACGCCGGGGCTGCGGAAAAAGGCGGGGAAGACCTCAAAAAGGAGTTCCTTGATCTCGTAAACGGCAAATACAAGGACGTGTACACTGCGGAGACGCAGCGCATCATCAACCGCAGATTTGGCGAAGAGAAGGCCAAAGACCAGAAGATCGCCGATTCGCAGCCCATTATCGACACACTGATGCGCCATTATGGCGTGACGGACGGCGATATGAGTAAGCTGCGTGCGGCTTTTGAGGGCGATGCGGCGCTCAACAGCGTGCTCTACAACGCGGAAGCGGAGAGTATGGGCATGAGCGTTGAACAGTACCGTGAGTATGTACGCATGCAGCAGGAAAATGAGGCGCTCAAACGCCAGGAAGAAGACAGACAGCGCCAGCAGAAAGCCGACGAGACATATAACGACTGGATTCGTCAGGCGAGTGAGCTGGTCGGAACGGCGGACGCGCCGGGAGAGTACCCTGACTTCGACCTCAAGCGCGAAGTTGCGGAGAATCCGCGCTTCATTGCGATGCTGCGCGCTGGCGTTCCTGTAAAAGACGCTTACGAGGTATCCCATTTAGGCGACATTCAGGCTCGCAGCGCGGCGAAAGCTGCGGCGGAGATGGAAAAGCGCGTGATGGACAACGTCCGCGCGAAAGGAATGCGCCCGAACGAGAACGGAACCACTTCCCAGCCGGGGGTCATTGTCAAGAGTGACCCGAGCAAATTCACGAAGGCCGACCGCGCAGAGATCGCAAGACGCGTGCGGCGCGGCGAGCGCATCGTATTCTGATGCCCGCCTAATTTACCGACTGTAAGAAGGGAGACAAAACTCTATGAAGAAGTTCAAAGACATTTTCATTCTGCCCGTTATTCTGAACCTGTTCGAGGGTCAGACGAACGTGACGACCGACGCCGGTCTCTCGGGCGAAATGAAGACCTACTACTGCGACACTCTGATCGACAACGCCGAGCCCGAGCTGGTGCATGACCGCTTCGCACAGAAGCGCAACATCCCCAAGGGCAAGGGCAAGGAGATCGAGTTCCGCAAGTATGACCCGCTGCCCAAGGCCTTAACGCCCATCACCGAAGGCGTGACGCCCAAGGGCCGCAAGCTGTCCATGACCACGCTGACCGCGCAGGTCGACCAGTACGGCGACTTTGTCGAGATTTCCGATATCCTCGACCTGACCGCCATCGACAACAACCTGCAGGAAGCGACGGTGCTGCTCGGCTCTCAGGCGGGCCGCACGCTCGACACCATCACCCGCGAGGTCATCAACGGCGGCTCCAACGTCCAGTACGGCGAAGGTCAGGTGACGGGCCGTCATCTGCTCGTTGGCGGCGAGACCACGGGCAACCACTATTTCACGGTGCGCGCCGTCCGCAAGGCGGTTCGTTTCCTGAAAACCATGAACGCCCCGCGCTATGAGGGCTCCTATTGGGCCATCATTCACCCTGACTGCTCCTACGACATTCAGGATGACCCCGACTGGAAGCGCCCGCACGAGTACAAGGACACCAGCAACATCTATGACGACGAGATCGGCAAGATCGCGGGCGTCCGCTTCATCGAGACGACCGAAGCGAAGGTGTTCCACGCGGATGACCTGACCGAGGGTGCACGTGACCTGACCGTTAAGAGCGCATCCGGCAAAGTGCTGACCGTCAACGAGACCATCACCACTGCCGACGCCGCAAAGCTGGCGGGCCGTGAGGTCGTCATCGGCGGCGCGCTTCTTGAGATCGAGAGCGCCACGGCTGCGGCTGCTGGCAGCGCGACGATCACGCTGAAAGAAGCACCCGGCACTACCCCGACGGCGTCGACCGCCATCTATCCGGGCGAGGCTGGCGCGAAGGGCCGCAACGTCTACTCCACCCTCATCATGGGCGCAGAGGCTTACGGCACGACCGAGCTGACCGGTGGTGGCCTTGAGCACATCGTCAAGCCGCTCGGCTCTGCCGGTACGGCTGACCCGCTGAACCAGCGTGCAACTGTCGGCTGGAAGGCAACCAAGGTCGCCGAACGTCTGGTCGAGGCGTATATGATCCGCGTGGAGACTACTTCCACGTTCGACGAGACCCCGCTGACCTAACCACCAAGGGGGCGGCTGTGAACGCCGCCCCCGACACTGAAACGGAGGAAAGACCGATGAGCGAAGCAAAGAACGCCGTTGCGGCTGTGAACGCCGCCCGCGCGGGCGAGGAGTACGTCAGCGTCCGCCTGTTCAAGGACAGCGGCAAGTATAAGGATGACCTGCTGGTGTGCGTGAACGGCGAAAGCTGCCTGATCCAGCGCGGCGTGACCGTGCAGGTCAAGAGAAAGTTCCTGTGGGCCATCCAGAACCAGATGAGACAGGACGCCTCGACCGCGAATCTCATCCAGACGATGAGCAGCGACTACGTTGAGAGCGCGAAAGCCCACAACGCGTAAGTGAATACGACCGCGAGACACGAAAAATGAGTTGCGACACGGCGCAGCAAGGGACGAAAAAGTCGCTCTTGCTGCGCCGTTTTCCATAAGAGAGGTGACAACATGGTTATTGAAAATGCTTACGCGCTCGAAGAGATCAAGCTCGGGCGCAGGGGCGAGAATCAGGCACGCAAGGTCGTCTTTGACGTGCTGGGAAAGTGGCGCGAGGGCTATGGCGAGGGCGTGGCGAGCCTGATCGTGCAGCGAAACGGTGATGCGCAGCCGTATCCCGTGACGGTGACGGAAGATAACGGCGCGCTCGTGTGGCTGGTATCGAGCGTTGATACAGCGGTGGCCGGCGAGGGCGCGGCAGAGCTGCGCTATACCGTGGGCGATACCATTGTGAAGAGCCAGATATATAAAACACGCGTGCGCGAAACGCTGGAAGACAGCGGAGAGACACCGCCTCCGGCCTATCAAAGCTGGGTAGATGAGGTTTTGCGGGCGGCGGCGGATGCGGAGACGGCGGTTTCCAAGATGCCATACGTCGACGAGACCACGGGCAACTGGTTCAAGTGGGACGCCACGGCGGGCGCTTTTGCCGACACGGGCGTTGCCGCGACCGGTCCGCAGGGTGAAGTCGGCCCCAAGGGAGATACCGGCGAGCAGGGGCCCAAGGGCGACACAGGCGCAACCGGCCCCAAAGGAGACACGGGCGCAACCGGCGCGCAGGGCCCAAAAGGCGAGACCGGCGCAACCGGTGCGACGGGGCCGCAGGGCCCCAAAGGTGAAACCGGCCCCCGCGGCCCGCAGGGAGAGCAGGGTATTCAAGGCGAGACCGGCCCCGCTGGCCCGCAGGGCGCAAAGGGAGCCAAGGGCGATGCCTTTACCTATTCCGACTTTACGGCGGCACAGCTCGCCGCGCTGAAAGGCGACAAGGGCGATACCGGCCCCCAAGGAGAGAAAGGTGACACCGGCGCGACCGGACCGACCGGCCCCGAAGGCCCGCGCGGCCCGCAGGGCGAACAGGGCCCGCAAGGCAAGACCGGCCCGCAAGGCGAGCAGGGCCCCGCAGGCCCCAAGGGGGAGACCGGCAGCGGCTTCAAGGTGCTGGGCTATTATGACACGAAGGCGGAGCTCGACGCCGCGCAGAAAGCGACCGCAGCGGCAGGCGATGCCTACGGCGTGGGCACGGCGGCGCCCTACGACATCTACATTTTCGACGGCATTACCGGCGAGTTCGTCAACAACGGCCCCTTGCAGGGCGCGAAAGGCGACACGGGGCCCGAGGGTCCGCAGGGTCCGAAAGGCGATCCCGGCGAGACTGGTCCTCAAGGCCCTGCCGGGGCGGATGGTGCCAAGGGCGCAGACGGTGCAAAAGGCGCAGACGGTGCCGCCGGTAAGGACGGCGTGACGTTCACGCCGAGCATGAGCGACGACGGCGACCTGTCGTGGACGAACGACGGCGGCAAGGCGAATCCGCAGACCGTGAATCTCAAAGGCCCGAAGGGCGACACGGGCGCACGGGGGCCTGCCGGCGCTGACGGCGCGAAGGGTGATACCGGCCCCGCGGGCCCGAGAGGGCCACAGGGCGAAACCGGTCCGCAAGGTGAAACCGGCGCAACCGGGCCGCAAGGCCCCACGGGACCCCAAGGCAAGACGGGCCCCGCGGGTGCGGATGGCGCGAAAGGCGCGGACGGCGCAAAGGGCGCGACCTTTACGCCCGCTGTGTCCGCGGCGGGAGACCTGAGCTGGACGAACGACGGCGGGCTCGCGAATCCCGCGACCGTCAACCTCATGGGCCCGCAAGGCCCGCATGGTGAGAAAGGCCCGCAGGGCGAAAAGGGCGACACGGGCGCGACCGGCCCGCAGGGCCCCGCAGGCCCCGTCAATGTCCCCGCCACCACCTCTCTCATCAAGGGCAATGGCTCGGGCGGGCTGGCGGCGGCGACGCGTGGAAGCGACTATATCGCAAGCGGCAACATTGTCAAGCAGACGCTCGTGGCATCGGAAAGCACCCCCACCGAGAACTACGCTATCAACTGGGTGTACGGCTAAGGAGGCGCGGAGATGGCAAATGCAAAACTCGGCAGTAAAGCCGTCGGCAGTATCGTCAAGCTAAAAGTAAACGGTACGGCCAAAGAGTTCATTGTCGTCCATCAGGGCAAGCCCGGATCGATGTACGATGACTCCTGCAACGGCACTTGGCTGTTGATGAAGGATATCTACGAGAATCGTGTCTGGCAGAGCGGAAACATCAACAAGTACGAAAGCAGTGACATCCACACCTACCTGAACAGCACGTTCCTGAACCTGTTCGACAGCAACATCAAGGATGCCATCAAGCAGGTGAAGATCCCGTACCGTATGAACGGCGGCTCGGGCGGCACAGACCAGAGCGGCGCGAATGGGCTGCCCGCGAAGATATTCCTGCTGTCCGGCTACGAAGTTGGCTGGACTACCAGCGACTACAAGTATTTCCCTGTCGACGGCGCGAAGCTCGCGTATTTCGAGAAAGGAGCCGACACGTCCGCAAACAACAAGCGTATTGCGAACTTCGGTGGCTCGGTCGCCAACTGGTGGCTCCGCTCCCCAGATACCTACGATACACGCATCGTGTGTTTCGTCAATTCCGTCGGCGACGACGCCAGCGACAAAGCATCTCTCTCGTACGGTATCCGCCCCGCTTTGGTTCTGCCTTCTAACGTTCTTGTAGACGACAGCGGTAACGTAGTCATCCCCGACCTCACCGCACACAAGACGCTCATCAACGGCACTGTCTACACCGTACAGAGTGGCAAGTGCATGGTGGGCGGCACGGTGTACAACATCCTCAAGGGCAGGACGCTGATTGATGGCACGGGGTATGACATTACGTTTAAGCCGAGCTACGATCCCGTATTTGCCAACAACACGTGGGAGCAGATTATCGAGGCATGTCACAATAACGCAGTGCCGAACACGTGGAAGGTAGCAGACCAGAAGTCCATGACCATCGGCGGCGAGGACTATCTAATCGACATCATCGGAAAAAATCATGATGACTATTCAGACGGCTCGGGCAAAGCTCCGCTGACGTTCCAACTGCATGATTGCTATAAGATAGCGAAGGCGATGCACTCCACTGCTGCAAATACCATGGGTTGGACACAATGCTCTATGCGAGTAGAGCACTTGCCCATTATTTTGAAGCAGATGCCTGCGGACGTACAAAGCGGCATCCGTGAGGTGAACAAGATTTCCTCGAGCGGCGGTAAGAAACCCTCTCTTGAAACTACGAAAGATAACCTATTCTTACTGAGCGAGGTTGAAGTTTTTGGTAGTTCCAGTAACTCCCTCTCAGGTGAAGGCACGCAGTACGACTACTACAAAGCTGGTAACAGCACGGTGAAGAACTTTAATGGCAATGCATACGACTGGTGGGAGCGTTCTCCATCTGCCAATAGCACCAGATACTATTGTAATGTCAAAAGCACAGGTAGTTCCATAAACAGTAGTGCAAATGTTAACCGTGGCGTGGCCTTCGGCTTCTGCTTCTAAAGAAAGGACTGATTATTTATGGCAACATACATCAAAGTCAACAACACCGAATACCCCGCAGATATCAACGGCAACCCCAAAGACCGCTCGTGGGGCGAGCGCGACA
>UMGW01034656.1_pt1 | contig 22649 bp, 29 predicted proteins | sample 1965371 | NCBI WGS metagenome assembly UMGW01 (sample SAMEA4836082, study PRJEB28245) | human gut metagenome | biome: gut microbiome; material: fecal sample | place: Denmark | collected 2008
TTAAGAAAAAGATTCTGCCGAAATATTTCGAAGCAGTTATACATGATAAGAAAAAATTTGAAATCCGTAAGGATGAAGATAATTTGCAGATCGGTGACGTGGTTGTGTTGGCGGAGTGGAACGGAAACGAGTTCACGGGTCAAACTGTAAAACGTGAAATAAAATATATTCTGCGTAATGTGCCGGAGTATGGTCTAATGCCGGGGTATGTAATATTTGGGTGGTAAGGAGTGTGATGTATGGCTAAAGCGGTATTGATTATGGATATGCCGGAATCATGTCCGGATTGTAGATTTTTTGAATCTGATTGGAGAGAGTGCTATGCAATAAGTAAACGATACAACAGAGATATAATGACAGAGGAAGCAAAGCCAGATTGGTGTCCGCTTCGGGAACTGCCGGAGAAGATGCCGGATCTCGAACACGGATACGAAAATGTTGAGAAAAGTATTACTCGGACAGGATGGAACGCCTGCTTAGATGCACTGGAACAGAGGAAAGTATGAATCACCAGATAACGCTTGAAGAACTGGGGCTGATCCCTAAACAGATAGACAAGAGCAAATATACAACGCCATGCGGTTGTTGTGTTTGCAACCATTGCGCAAATAACGTAGACTGCTTTGACCATTGCACCGGAGAAGCCGATCGTACATGCTTTAACTGTGATGACTGTATCTGGTACAACGGCGATAAGGGGACTGATAACTGGGTTGGAGAATGCAGAAAGTACAAGGTTACAAGCGTATACGCTGAAAGACTGCGGAGCAGACTGAAAGTCCTTTGAACGGCAGCAAGTAAAGAGATGCCCCGCTACCGGGGAGACGGCGGCGGGGCAGACGCGGCATAAATAAAAGGAGGAATGCTTGTGCTGGATAAAAATGAAATATTTGAGATCTGTCAGCGTGTAGATGCATTGATCGCGGCTGAATTGACAGAATCTATCGTAGACGGTACCTCGTTCGATATGCTGGAAGCACACCACGGCATTCTCCCAATCAGCCGAAGAACGTTCTATCGCAGAAAAGAAATGGCGCAAATGCTTATACAGCAGGGGAGTGCAAGAATCGAAGAAGAGAATTCGGGGCAGTTGAGAATAGTATGGTAACAATATAATGGAAAATATTACCATTGACACAGCAGAACATGCGTTCTAAAATAAAAATAAAGGAATGGAGAAATAAGAGGAGGGTGCAAATATGACAAGCAAACAGAAGGAAATATACGATTTCATTATATCTTACATGAAAGAAAACCTTTTTTCACCAACAGTGAGAGAAATCGGCATGGGGGTTGGACTAAAATCCACATCATCAGTGTATACGCATCTTAAAAATTTGCAGAAACATAATCTTATAACCATGAGAGAATCGGAACCAAGGACAATCAGACCGGTCGGATATGAACTGGTTAGAATCCCAGATGAAACAGAATAGTTTATTATCAGAGAGGTTCATCCCTCTCTTTTTTGTACCCTAAAATTGGCACAAACACTCTAATTATCTGCTTTATAATTATGGTATGAGGAAAGGACTATGCCATGTATAAAGCACAGAGGAATTATGAAAATGTACAGCGGATGTTATTTGATGGAACGGGTGAGTATGATATTCCAGAGATAGAACCTACACAATTTGATAATGCTGAGTTTATCGGCTTTAACTATGCTAAAAGCACGAAGAATCCAGAGAGTAAGGCGGTGCACTTCTTCCTGGACGATTACCAGTTTACTAGAGTATGGACAGACCCTGATAGATACATTCCAATGTTGCAGCGATACAAGTATGTGCTGACACCGGATTTTAGCCTGTATACGGATTTCCCAAAGCCATTGCAAATCTATAACCATTACCGCAAGCATTGGTTAGGTGCGTACTGGCAGATGTATGGTATCAATGTCATTCCTACGATTTGTTGGAGCGATCGGGAGTCATTCGAATGGTGCTTTGACGGAGAACCTACACAGAGTGTTGTGGCAGTTTCTTCCGTTGGAACACAGAACAGCAAGGAAAAGAAGCAACGGTTTCTGGATGGTTATTTTGAGATGGTAGAGAGGTTGCAACCAGCACAGATCATCTTTTATGGCAAAGTCCCGGACGAATGCAAGGGGAATATTGTGCATATCAAGCAGTTTAGTGAGAAGTGGCATGAAGCGGAGGTGGCGCAGTGGTAATAGATTTACAGTTTTTTGGTGGCAGAGGTGGAGCAAGCGGATTTGGCGGCGGTGGAACGGTTGCTTTTGATATCGACATGAAGGGAACAAGGGCGAGCTATGTTGTGAGACAAGGAAAGGTGTATAAGGAATCTGGGGAACCGGTGGCGTTATCTGCGAACCAGATTATGAAAAATGCTAAAAGCCTTGGATATGGAGTAAAAACTTATAATGCAAAGCAGACAGAAGCGCGAGAACGGCAGAGAGCAGAAGACCGAAAGAAAACAAATGAGTTTTTAAATATTTCGGATGCACAGATGGGCGGCAGACGAGGAGACCAGAGGAAAACTACACGTGCACGACGTGGAGGAAGGAAAGGTATTTGATGGGCGGCAGAGGAGCAAGCAGCGGGATAAGCGATAAAGGAAATCCGTATGGTAGCCAGTACCACACGGTATATCAAGATGGAAACATAAAATTTGTCAAAAAGAACAATCGTGATTCAGAAACTCTCATGGAAACCATGACAAAAGGTCGTGTTTATGTAACTGTTGGCGGAGATGATTTACTTAGCATTACCTATTTTGATAAAGAAAACAAAAGAAACAAGAGTATAAATTTGGATCATCTGCATAAGGGTATGCAACCCCATACACATCATGGGTACTTGCACAATGAAAACGATGGCAAGAAAGGCGCGGCAAAGCTTACTACACAGGAGAAAAAGATGGTTGAAAGAGTATATAAATTATGGTATTCTCATCTTAACAAGTGATAGCTCAGGACGAGGAGAGCCCTTGATGGAGGAGACCCCGGTGCGAACCCGGGTGCTTGTGAAGAAGATACCATATCCTTAGTGGATGCGGTATCTTTTTTATTGCCAGGAAAGGAAGTGATTGGTTGGCGGCAAAGAAGAACCCATTAGTGGATAAAGCATATGAACTATATAAAAGCGGTATGAAGCTGGTTGATATTGCAGGCCGACTGAATTGCTCCGCGGCTACAATCCGCACATGGAAGAATAGATATAAATGGGATGAAAATGGATGTGAAACGTTTCAAAAGAAAAACGAAACGAAACGCAACGTTTCAAAAAACAAAGATAAAGCAGCAGGAAAGAAGTTGACACCAAAGCAGGAAGCGTTTACCGCCGAGTATATCAAGAATGGTGGAAATGCTATGCAGGCCGCAAAAGCAGCAGGGTACTCCGAGAGCACAGCAAAGAACGCAACTAAAAAACTGGTGGAAAATGGCGGAGTTTCTCAACAGATCGCTCAACAGATGGAACAGATCGAGAGAGAACGGCACCGAGACATCATGAGCCTTGCAGATATCCAAGAACGCAGAAGCATGATAGCAAAAGGGATATTAAGGGATGCGGCAGGATATACGCCAGAGTTTAGAGATCAGCTTAAGGCAATGGATGGGCTGGAAAAGGCCCTGACAATTGCAGAGAAGCAGAGAATTGAGCGCGAGGAAAAGGAGAAGCGTGAGAACGCCACGTTGTGGACAATGCCAATCACGGATATTACTTCTGACTTTGTAGAGATATACCGGACGGTACACGAAGCATTTGCTGGGGAAATAGATGTACATGAGATTGTGTCTAAGGGTGGGCGAGGCTCTATCAAGTCAAATTTTTGGAGCGATGTTGCATATGAAACGGTGCTACAGGACCCACAGGCACATATTGTATATACCAGACGATACAAGGTTGATCTGCGTGGATCTGTATACAATCAGTTCATGAAGACTGTGATCCGATGTAACGATGTTGATAATTGGGACTTTAAGCAGTCGCCAATGCGCGCGGTATATAAACCAACCGGGCAAATGGTAATGTTCGTGGGAGCAGATAAGCCCATCAGTTTAAAATCGTTTAATGTTCCGTTTGGATATGTAAAAATGCTGATCCACGAAGAATGTGACGAAATGGCAGGCGTGGAACAGATGGATAATATCGAGGATACATTCCTTAGATCAGATACACCCGCATTGGATGTTAAGATATTCAACCCACCGAAGAGCAAGAACAATTTCATGAACCAGTACGTGGAAGAGTGCCGGAATAAGCCACAGACAAGGATCTGTCACAGTTATTATTACAATGTGCCGGTGAAGTGGCTCGGTAAACGATTTTTCGAGCGTGCGGAGTGGTTCAAGGTGCATAAGCCACTATATTACCGCAACAACTATATGGGAGAGGTTACCGGAACAGGCGGCGGTATCTTTGACAATGTCGAAGAAAGAACTATCACGGACGTAGAGATCGAGAATCTGCCATATCTCTATTATGGATTGGACTTTGGTTTCGAGCATCCACAGACATTTGAGGTTGCTTACTATGACGAGGATGCGGATACATTGTATTGCGTGTCAGAGGTATTTGCCAAGCGGTGCAAGAACAGCACGTTCGCCCGGAGAATTAAGAAGTATATCGAAGAGGAAATTATCTGTGATTCGGCACGGCCAGATGCTATTGCGGAACTGCAGGACTGGGGATTTAATGCGATCGGGGCAAAAAAGCGTTGGGGATCCGGAAAAGGTAGAGATTATTGCTGGGAGTGGTTGCAACAGACTACCAAGATTGTTGTTGATCCAGAACGATGCCCGCACCTTGCGCACGAGCTTACAACCTTGGAGCATGAGCAGCTGGCAGACGGCAGCTTTTCGGATGCTTATCCAAAGCTGGGTGAGGACTGTGTAATGGCACTGATCTATGGATTGAACCGCGTGATTATGGAGAGCCGGCGCAATAACGGTCTGTATGATGATGAGGTAGATGAAGAGGAGGAAGAGGATGAAGAGTACGAAGATTAAATGTGGTGAGGTGTAACGTATGAACATATTCACACGAGTAAAGGAGTTTTTCATGAATTTATTTAAAACAAGTGCGGAAAAAGAATTTAATGTTGATATTATTTCATCTGATCTGATGGAGATTGCGCAGACTGAGTGGCAGAACATCATCAAGGGTGTACCGTATTGGCTGAAAAAGAATGTGCGCACGATCAACTTTGCAAAGTTTCTCTGCTATTACACCAGCAAAAAGACCTGTCTGGATCTCAATGTGACAATCAGCGGCAGTGACAGGGCGGATTATATCAATCAGTGTATAGGGGCAATGATCCAGAAATCCATCCGGGATAAGGTAGAGGATGCCTGCGGTGCGGGTGGTATCATCCTTAAGCCAAATGGTACATACAATCCAGCAGGAGCAATCGACTATGTAATGCCTGGCAGTTTCGCGGTCACAGAAAAGAACAGCAACGGGGATATACTTGGAGTTATCTTTATTGACCGGCAGATTAAGGGTGATGATTACTATACAAGATTGGAGTACCAGCACTTCACTTCCTTGATATCGGAGGATGGGGATAACACAGGACGAACATATACAATCGAGAATAAAGCTTTTAAGTCTAAGGGCAGTAATAGCCTTGGTAGAAGCATTAAGCTGACGGACGTACCAGAGTGGAAAAATATACCGGAATCAATCACAATTTCCAATGTAGAAAAGCCACTGTTCGGGTATTTCAAGATGCCGTATAACAATACGATTGATTATGCATCACCAGAGGGTGTGGCCGTATTTGCGAACTGTATCGAGGAATTACGCAATCTGGATGTGGCATGGAGCCGGAAAGATGATGAAGTGGATGATTCACAGCATATCACATTTATCGAGGAAAACGCACTGATGAAGCGTGACAAGAATACTGGTGATAAGGAGAGAGTAGAGCTTCCGAGATTTGTAAAGGGATTGAAACATGGAGTGGATGCAGCCAACACCGTAGACGAACATGTGCCTACTATGCTGACAGAACAGAGAGTTGCAGATATCAATTCCATTCTTTCCATGATCTCGACCAAAGCAGGATTCTCGCAGGGGCAGTTTGTTCTTGACCGGAAAACTGGCATTGCTACAGCTACCGAGATTGAGAGCGACGACAACGAGACTGTGGAGACAATCACGGACATTCGGAATGCGCTTAAGACTGCAATTAAGGATCTGGTGTATGCATTGGACAAATACTGTGATGTGTTTTTCAATATGCCGAGTGGATATGTCAATGCATTGGATGAGACCGTGGCGGACGAGGATGTATTCTATTTCAAGGATCTGCTTGCATCATTCGAGCAGGATCGAACAAGAGCATATCAGTTGATGATGAATGGCGTGTACAGCAAGCGGAAATATCTCAAGGAGTACGAGGGATTCAACGACAAGGAAATAGACGAAATGTTCGCAGAGCGTGACGAAGAAAACGCGAGCCAGAATAAAGACGGACTGTTTAACGAGGAATAGTGGGGTGAGAATATGGCAGTATCAACTATGAATATCTTAATTATTTGCATTACAATCGTTGCGTTGGCTTGGAAAAAATAAATGGAGTGGTAATATGAATTACAATAAAATCGTTGGGAACGTTGGTATCCATCTTGATACAAGTAGAATAGACGGAAATCTTAAGCGGGCGCAAGATGCATTAGATCAGCGGGTGCTTGTGGATATGATGGAATATATGCCGTTTCAGCAGGGGGCATTGCGCGGGGAAACACAGATCGAAGAGCCTGGGCTGATACAGATCAATACACCATATGCTCATTATCAGTACATGGGCGAACTGTATCTGACAGAGGACGGCCGGTCATATGCCGGAAGCGGCGAACGCAAGTATCCAACCGGAAAACCGTTACATTATACCGCTCCAGGCACGGGAGATCATTGGTTTGAGACGGCAAAACAGACACATGGTCAACAGTGGATTAATACGGCAAAAAGAGAATTGGGAAAGGGATAATATGCTTGATCCGGAATATTTCTACGGGAAATCAGATACGTTAATATCATATGAGCAAGAATTAGAGGACTGGATATTACAGGACATTGCCATGCGCTTACTAAAAGCTGGGTCTGTGGCTGGTACTACCGATATGGAATTGTATAAGCTGCAACAGCTTGGAATGCACCAGAATGAAATTGTAAAGCGATTATCTTCCATTACACAGAAAACAACGGCGGAGATTCGCAGACTATTACAGGACGCAGTGCTGACATCATGGGATGATGACAGGAGTACACTTTCTCGTCTTGGAATTGATGCTATATCGCCGCTCGAGAATCCGGTCGTCATGGAGTTGATGAATGCAGAATTTCAGAAAACTCTCGGAGAAGTGAACAATCTGACACGCTCCACCATGATGCAGTCACAGCGCGATCTCATGAATATGCTCAATGAAGCTGAGATGCGTGTGGCGGCTGGTGCGCAGTCATACAGCGCGGCGGTGTGCGATATACTGGATCAGTACGGCAAGACAGGCGTTATGATCGATTACCCAACCGGAACGCGCCGGACACTGGAAGCGGCGGTTAGAATGTGCGTAGTCACGTCTATGAACCAGACGGCGGCACAGGTAACCAATCACTACATAGCAGAGCATAATGTGGAGTATGTGCTTGTATCGGCTCATTTAGGGGCAAGAACACAGGGAAAAGGGCAGCCCTATCTTGCCGGCCATGATAACTGGCAGGGAAAATGCTATAAAATATCTGGGAGTGAACCGGATGTGCCGAATCTGGCGGAGATGACAGGATATGATATTGTGAACGGGACCGGTCATGTTCTCAATCCACTCGGCTTGCATGGGTATAACTGTCGACATTCCCACAAGCCCTGGGACAAATCTCTACGGAATCCATATCTGGATGAAAACGGCAGCCTTAAGATTGACAGCGAGGAAAACCGAAAGGTGTATGAACTGCAGCAACAGCAAAGAGCAATGGAACGCGCCATCCGGCAGACGAAGCGGCAGTTGATTGTAAAGCAGGCAGAGATTGACGGCGTGGCAGAAACAGATGTGAAAGAAATGTTGCAGCCACAGTATGATAAACTTGCGTATAAGCTTCGGATGCAGAATCGGAAGTATAACCAATTCTGTGCAGACAATGGTTTGAGGACACAGGCTGACAGAATCAAGGTAGCAGGATTTAAGCGGGAGCAGGCAGCGAAGGCGAATGGCAGGGCGACGGCTTATACAAATCAAATGAATCGAAAAAGAATACCACAGATACCTGCAAGTACTATCAGCGAGAAAATAAGCAACGGAGAATATTCTACAAAACTAAGTATTCAGCATTATGATAAGCATGTGGTAGGAACTGCAAAATATCAAGAATATTTAAATACCAGACTTGCAAGAGGCGGAAATCCACAAAGTATAATCAGTATCAGCAAAGAGGAAGCACAGAAAATCATTGAAACTAAGGCTGGAACTGGTATAATTAAAGTAGATGCAAAGGGCAATGCACGACCTCAAGAACAGATAACGTGTGATGACATTATAGGGCAGTATTATTATGATGGAAGATATATAGATACAAATAAAGCTGTTATCCATTATGGAAAGAAAAATTCTCATGTAGTTCCAGTAAGGGGAGATAATTATGATTGATTTATGGAAATATGAATATTGTGGAAAAGTGAAAATCGTAGATAATGCCGGAAATACCTTTATTGGCATGGCACAAGAGGTTACGGATGAGGAAGATCGCTCGGACGAGGAGCGGCAGGAAACCGGCATCACGATTGAATGTGATGGGGCATTAATTGAATTTTGCCAGAGTGAGATAAAATCTATTGAGAAAATATAGAGATTATGGTCTTGACATTTAGATTGAAAATAAGGGGGAATAAAACATGTTATCTTTATTAGTGTTTTCAGCATTAGGAGCAGGAGTTGTAATAATATTATCGTGGATCAAGACATGGAAAAAAGTTGATGAAATTCACGAAAAATTAAGAGAAGATTTGAATGAGTGGTTTTAAGATTAGATTGGCACAAATAATTTTATAAAATGAGTTATTATAATCTTGTACCGGATATGTCTTGATACTTTTCCAGAGTACCTCCTTTTGTAGAGAACACCTTGAAATATAGGTGTTCTTTTTATACTTAAAAATGGCACAAATCTTTTATATCCCCATGATAAAATAAAATTAACAAACGAATAAGCACCGGGCGGAACGTAGGAATCCGTTCGCTACCCTACAAAAATTATAGGATGGTCATTATGGCACGTCCTGTTTTGGGCGTGCTTTTTCTTTATCTCGGCATTTAATTCAGTGGCAGAAGACACGGCTTATATCCGGGTTGCCGCGGGTTCGATTCCTGCAATGCCGATTGCCAGCTATGGATTAAATAGCAACTCAATCGTGCCGGGCTGACCGGATCAAAAACTTTTAAGAATGAGAGGTAAGAGAATGAACATCATTGACAAATTGAAAACACTGGGCGTTGAGATCACAGCGGAGATGGAAAAAGCATTTCCGGGGGAATTTGTATCGGATTTGGAAGTCCAGAAGAAAAACGATAAGATCACTACCTTGGAAACAGAGAAAAAAGATCTTGAAGCAAAGCAGGAGAATCTTGAAAAAGAGTTGCAGGCCTTGAAAGATGCCGCACCTGATGCAGATGCGCTGAATCAGAAAATCGCGGAATTGACTGCGACACTGGAAAGTGAACGTAAGGAACGCAAGGAAAAAGACGAAAAGGAAAGGCTTGACGGTCTTGTAACAGAATTTTTCGCAGACAAGCACTTTGTGAATGCCATTACGGCGGATGCTATCAAGGCACAGTTGGTTGAAAAGCTGAACTCTGATGAAGCCCGTGGAAAAGGTATTTCGGATCTCTTTGATGCCATTGTCAAGGATGATAAGGGCAATTACAAGCCGGACATTCTCGTTGATGATAAGACATTCCAGGCACAGCAGAGACGCAGCCAGATTGTCGGAAACAACATTAACCAGCCGGACGGAGCGAAGCTGTCTATGGCTGCACTTATGAAACTGAAAAATCAGAACCCGGATATGGATATCACGCCATATCTGAACAGAAAAGAGGAGAAATAACACATGGCATTATTTGATTTAGTCAATTTTAACGGAGAAGTATTCGACGCGGTAATGCGTGAAACACCAAATCTCCGAATGAATGAGCTGCTTAATTCCGGAGCAATTGTAGAGCGCGGACAGTATGCAGCTTTATTACCGGATCAGAAAGGTGGGAACTTCATTACCACTCTGATTAAAGCGCGCCTTGGTGGGTCAACCGTAAACTATGACGGCAAAACCAACATTACCGCAGAAGAACGCGGCAATTACACAATGGGGCGTATTGTAGTCGGCAGAGCACAGGGGTGGACGGAAAAGGATTTTGTGTCTGATATTTCCGGTGATGATTATTCCGCGGCAGCCGGAGAAGTTGCAGAGTTTTGGGATGATGTGGATCAGGATACATTGCTTAGCGTTCTCAAGGGCATATTTGCAATGAGTACCGGAGAGGGAAAGAAATTCGTAGATGCGCACACCTATGACATTACCGCAGCAACAGAGAACACTTTCGGTCCTACCACCCTTAACAATGCAATGCAGAAAGCATTGGGGGATAAGAAAGCAAACTTCTCTTTATCTATTATGCATTCTGTGATCGCAACTAACTTAGAGAATCTTAAGCTGCTGGATTACATGAAGTACACGGATGCAAACGGAATCGAGCGCGATCTTGGGCTTGCTACCTTGAACGGTAGAATCGTATTGATTGACGACACTATGCCGGCCGAGGAAGTCGCAGAATCTTCTAAGGGTGCGGGGGATGGATATACCAAATATACCACCTATGTCCTTGGAAATGGTGCAATTGAGTATACCAACTGTGGCGTAAAAGTCCCGTCCGAAATGGATCGTGATCCGGCAAAAAATGGCGGCGAGACTACCCTGTATACCAGACAGAGAAAAGTATTTGCTCCGTATGGTGTTTCCTGGAAGAACACTGGAATAATCTCTCCTACCAATGCGCAGTTGGAGACGGGCACAAACTGGGAGGTTGCACAGAACAACTCCTCAGATAAGCCGGATTATTTCCCGATTAAAGCGATCAACATTGCACGGATCATCACCAGAGGGTAACAGAAAGGGGATTTCAGATGGGATATACCACATTTGAGTTTTACAGAGATTCATACTACGGGGATTCTATCGGGGAATCCCTTTTCCCTAAGTGGAATGACAGGGCGAGTGAAAAGCTGGAACAGTTGACCTATGGAAATGTCAATGAAGATACCCTGGCAGAATTTGACGAGAAGATACAGAAAGCCACCTGTGCATTGGCTGATCTGCTCTACCAGATAGATTTCAAGACCAGTCACGCCAGTGACGAGAAGGGCGGCAATGTGAAGTCAATGTCCTCTGGCGGCCGGTCGATCAGCTTCGGAAGTAATGAAACACTTATTGATAAGGTGCTTGGGGATAAGGTAGCGCAGAACCGGTTGTGTTATGACACGGTATGCGAATACCTGTCCGGCACCGGATTATTATATGCAGGATATTAGGAGGAAAACATGGAAAACGAGTTAGGAAAATTGCGGGAGAAATTGGAGAGTATCTTTTGGTTTATGCTCGGCATCACAAGACAGGACGGATGATCTGATGGGATTTTTCGATAACAAAACAGTTACCCTTTTCAACCGCTCATTCAACGCGGAAACCGAGGAAGAAACATATTACCCGACACTGCTCGAGGGTGTCGACCTTGTAGAAACCAAGGGCGCGAACGTATCTAAGAGCGGCATGGACAGCGCGGATGCAGTGAAACTGTATATCGATTTTTCTAATGTCAGTAAATTATACCTTCCGCCGAAAGAGTGGGGAAATATGCCGGACAAATGCAAGCAGTATTTTTTGACATTCAATCCGGCACAGGATTTCTTTATCAAGGGGGATCATACGGATGCAACGTTACCAGAGAACGATGCCTATCAGTGGATGCTTGATCACTGCGACGATTGCTACAGGGTAACAACGATTGATAAATATGAGGACATTTTACCTCATTTCGAGGTAGGAGGTGTATAAATGGCAGAACCAGAAAAACTTACTATCCGGGATGCGGAGAACGCAGGAAAAGGACTCCTTGCACTGGTGATGGCATATCCAGATTATCCAAAGGGATTTAAGGCGGACAATTCAACCGTGAAGTGGAACTCCATTAATGAGGATAGATCCATTGGTGTGTTTCCGATACAGGGAGCGGTATATCTGAAAAAATATGTCAGTGGAAACTATGTGGCGCAGATGCCGTTCCAGATCATTTATAAATGTTCGCCAACTACCAATAAGGCGAGCATGGATGCACAGGAGATGCTTAACGATCTTGCAGCGTGGATGGAAGAGAGTGGGATTGAATTTAAAGATCCACATCTGACATTGGAAGCGATCGCAAGGACATCGCCGGTGTTCGGCGGTAATCAGAATGAAAAAACAGTAACTTATGCTGTAAATATGCAGCTGAAATATTTTTACAAAAAATAACAGGAGGAAAAAACATGGCACAGGATAGAACAAACATGGTTTCTTTGCTTGATATCGGTTCCCTTATGGGCGGCAGTACCCCGAACATCGTGGAAATGGGAGACGGATACAAGGAAATTACGGAAGATTGGGGACCGGATGTTGAATCTTCGCAGTATGTCAACATGAAGTCCAAGTCATCTACATTGAAAGGCTACGATTTCAGCACAACGCCGGAACGTGAGTATCTTTCTGATGATATGCAGAAATGCATTGATAATCTTTTTAAGAAATTTCCGACCGGAAAGCAGTGTGAGACAAGCTACTACCGGTATTACAAAACGGATATCACTACCGGATCGGGTGAATGTATCAGAGTACCGGTTATCGTATCTCCGTCCAGCACGGGCGGCGCTGGTGGTGATGTGCTGACATCATCTATCCAGATCAAGGGGAACGGTGACGTAGAACTTGGAACTATTACGATCAGCGAAGATGGAACCTTTACATGGGCGAAAAAATAGGAGGGTAATACATGGAAGAATTGGTATTAGACACCGGTCTAAAAAAGATTGCGATTAAAAATGAGGACGGCGAGACCGTATCTGTTTTGAAAATTAACGTGGCGGATGTCGGAACGGTGGAACGCTTTGCGGCAATTATCAATAACCTCGAAAAAATCAGCGAGGATTGGGACAAAGAAGCGGATGCGCATAAAGAAAAGTATGAAAACGATGGAGATACAGACGAAATTGATATTTCCAGAGTGCTTGATATTTCCAGAGTGCGTGTGAAATACATTCGCAAGATCATTAATGAGATTGACGGATTATTTGGAGAAAACACCGTATCAGGAATTTTCGGGGATATGATTCCAGATGAAACGGCGCTGCTTGATTTCATTGAGGGCGTTATCCCGGTTATGAACAAACTCTTTGGAAAGCGATTTGAGACCAACCGTAAACGTTACAATTCCAGCAGAAAAGGAGCGCGGGCATGATTAACGTCATGCTCGACCCTCTGCCCGAAGAATGGAACGGGTACAAGGTTAATACATCATTCCGAATAGGAATCCAGGTTTCACTCGCACAGTACGACAAGTATTTGAACAAATACGAGAAAGCCGATGTGTTGACAGGTCTATTGTTTGATGACCGGGAGCATCCGGATGGGGATGAACTGCAGGAATGTGTTCAGTGGTTCATCAACGGATGGTTTCATGATAACCAGGGATCTTCAAATGGCAAGCAAAGATTGGTTGATTTTGATGTGGATCAGTGGCGCATATATGCTGATTTCCTGCAAATATACGGTATTGACCTCGCATTTGATGAAATACACTGGTGGAAGTTTTGCGGCTTGTTGTGGAATCTGCCTTATAAGCAGTCCTCGTTTTTGCAGGTAATTGATATCCGCCAGAAAGAAATTAAATCTGATATGGGGAAAGAGCAAAAAGAAGCGATCCAGAATGCACAGAGTATATATGCTCTCGATCAGCCGGAGATACAGAAAGAGTATACGCCGGAGGAAATATCCAAGATTGATGATTATGATCGCATGATGGAAGAAATACGGGCAAAAAAGAAAGCAGAAACGGAGTTGGGCCTATGTTAAAAGGGGGTTAGAACTTGGCTGAATACGATGGAGAAATTCGAATTAACACAAAAATAAATACAAAAGACGTATCCAGTCAGATGATGCAGCTTGAAAACCGCATGCAGAAAACAGCGCAGAAAGCCCAACAGCTTGAAAGCCAGATGCGGAAGTTAGAACAGCAGAAGATCCCGACAGATGAATTTGGAGAAATTCAGAAACAAATTGAGAATGCAGAGCATAGACTGGCAGCTTTAAATGACCGGATGACAAAGTTCCTGGAAACCGGAGGAAATGCGGATAGTAAAACGTTTAAGAATATGCAGTATGATGCTGCAGAGCTTGAAAATACGCTTGAATATGCCCGTGGAGAAATGCAGGCACTTAAGGAAGCTGGTGGCGCATACGTAGACCCAAGGGTTACACAGGAATATCAGCAGTTGTCACAGCAGTTGAGAAATACTAACGCTGATTATTCAGTGCTATCTCGTAAGCAGGAAGAACTTGCCGCCAAGGAAGCAAAAGCCGGTAATACTGGGAAGAAAAGTTTCAATGGCGTTAAAGATGCTATAAATGGGATGAAAAAGAGCCTGTCGGGCGTGGCATCTACGTTGGGTAAAGCTAAAAACAGCATTGCTAAGTTCGGAAGCGTTGCTAAGAGTGCATTCCAGAATGTTGCATCTCACAGCAAGAAATCTGGCGGCCTATTAAGTAATTTCGGAACCAGGATACGTGGACTTGCGCTTTCGCTGCTTGTGTTTAATTGGATCTCAAAAGGATTTAATGCCATGATCGACAGCATGAAAGCCGGAATTCAGAATTATGCAAAGTATTCCGGTACATTTAACCGAACCATGTCTGATTTCAAGTCATCGGTTGCAAACCTTAAAAATGCAGTTGGTGTGGCGGTCACTCCGTTACTCAATGCATTGCTTCCGGCACTGACCACAATCTGCAACTGGCTTACTAGGGCAGCGAATGCTGCAAACCAGTTATTTTCTGCGCTGACAGGACGGAGCACATGGAGCAAAGCAAAAAAACAGCAAGTCGATTATGCGAAGTCGCTTGACAACACATCAAAAGCGGCAAAAAAGGCAAAGGGAGCGTTACAGGGATTTGATGAACTGAATGTGATAAACTCCAATGATTCATCATCTGGTGGCAGTGGATCAGGCGGTGGTGGCGTTTCTTATGAGGAACAGCCGATTTCCGACAAGTTTAAGCGGATCAAGGACATCTTAAAAGGTGATGACTGGACAGAAATTGGAAAAATAATTGCGGACAAGCTGAATGAAGCCATGCAGAGTATCCCGTGGGATAAGATCCAGACAGAAGCAGAAAAAGCTGGCAAGCGCATTGGAACGCTTATCAATGGATTTGTTGCAGAGTTTGACTGGGGACTGCTTGGATATACGATCGGGCAAGGCATCAATACGGCGCTTATATTTGCAAATACGTTTTTTACCACAGTTGACTGGACATCCCTTGGAAGAGGACTTGCGACAGGAATTAACGGCGCAGTAAGAACGATAGATTGGAAACTTCTTGGATTTACGATTAGCAATGGGCTAAATGCTTCGATAGATGCGGCATATGGATTCGTGCAAAATCTTAAATGGGGATTGATCGGATCCAGTATAGGAGAAGCGCTTACAACTGCAATCAGGAACTTTGAATGGGCTAAGACAGGTGAAACTCTTGGAACGGTGGTAACAGGAATATTCACTACGTTGGATCAGCTTATAAAAAATACAGATTGGCGATCACTTGGATCCGGCATAGTATCTTCGATTGGAGGTTTTTTCTCAACACTTGATTGGGGAGTTATAGGTAGTTCATTATCAAGCGCAATCAGCGGGCTTTTGCAGAGCTTGAGTGGGGCAATCGAACAGGTAGATTGGTTTGGTTTGCCGCGCTATATTGTCACAAGTATAGGAGATTTCTTGACGGGCTTTGATTGGTCGTCCGTGGCAAGCAGTGTAGGCGAACTATTGGGACAGGCCCTTAAAGGCGGCATTGAAAACACATTAGGCTTGTGGGATTTACTTGCAGATGCATGGGGTGGAATATCAGACTATTTTAAGGGGTACATAGATGATGCTGGCGGCAACATAATTTTGGGACTATACAACGGAATTAAAGATGCTCTTGCAGATGCAGGAAAATGGATCAAGGATAACATCTTTACACCGTTTATGGAAGGGTTCAAAACCGCATTTGGAATTCATTCACCGTCTACTGTTATGAAAGAGATGGGTGGATATATGATTGATGGGTTAAAACTTGGACTTACAGGTATATGGGATAAGGTTTCTGGTATTATTGATAAATTCAAGCAGAACATCAGAACCGCATTTTCGGATATCAAGACCAATGCGATAACGACATTTACAGCCATGAAGAACCGCGTAAAAGGAATATTTGAAGGTATGTGGAACGGTATCAAGGGTGTTATCAATTCTATCCTTGGCGGGGCAGAAAAAATGGCAAACGGCATGAGCAGCGGCATAAATGGTATGATCGGAGCTTTGAACGGACTGAAATTTGACGTTCCGGATTGGGTGCCTGGTCTTGGCGGTAAAAAATTCAGTTTGAATATTCCGACCATTGGAACAGTTACAATCCCAAGGCTTGCTAACGGTGGTATCACAACCGGAAGTACACTTGCAAACATCGGTGAAGCCGGGCGAGAAGCAGTATTACCATTGGAAAACAACCTGTCATACTTGGAGCCGCTTGCAAACATGATCGCAAGCAAGATGGAAGGTGTACAGACGGTGCGGATCGTACCGGATGAGAGCGGAATCTTTAAGGTGGTGAGAGACGAAGCAAGCAGTTATTATAGAAGAACCGGAAATCCCGCATTTGATTTTTAGGAGGAGCGAAAAGATGGCATACAGTGGTTTTTTGATAAAAGTAGGCGATTATACCGTTCCTTTCCGGTACATTGAAGCCAAGAAATTCAAGTGCGGCATCAAAGGACAGGATCTTGATTCATACCGGGATGCAAACGGCATCTTGCATCGAGAAGCCTTACAGAATGTTGCACTTAAAGCTGAATGGGAAACTCCGAGTGATATCGACGAAGCTGCGTTACGACCACTTATGGATAGTATCCGTGGTCAGTATGTAAATGCTGTCGAAAAGAAAGCGTTAGTAACTGCATACATGCCGGAAATTGGGAGATATGTGTCAATGTACTGCTATGTACCGGATATAGAGTATACGATCAGATACGCAGATGAAAAAACGATTGAATACGAATCATTCCGAATTGCCTTTATCGGATACGGAGGTGCTATTTGATGGATTTATTATTCACGGATGATACTGTAGATAAGCAAATCACCATAGTTACAGATGACAAAAAAATAAATATAACTAACACCGAATTACACGAAGATAAGTTCGAACTTTCGGAATCGTTATGTTCTGAGAAAGAGTTGAAGTTTGGGACGTGTGAAGCGTCTGTCGTAAAATTTACGATTTCAAACATCTTCCAGTCGCTGAAAGGTAAATGGATCACGGTCAAGATCACCCCAAAGGGAGCAGATGCACCGTATCAGATCGGACGGTACAAAGTGTATTCGGATAAACCGGCCGCCGACAGGAAAAGCCGGGACGTGGAAGCCTACGATGCCCTGTATGATGTCCTTAACGCTGATATGGCGGCATGGTATAACTCACTTACATTTCCGATGACCTTAAAGGCTTTCCGAGATGCGTTCTTTCAGCAGTTCGGGATTGAGCAGGAAGAAATAAGCCTTGTCAACGACAACATGACCGTGGAAAAGACGATCGAGATCACCGGCAGCAGTGCAGACGGAAGTACGATCGGAGAAGCGCTGTCCGGGAAAACGGTGCTGTCATGCATCTGCGAGATCAACGGATGTTTCGGGCACATTGGGCGTGATGGGAAATTCCATTACATTTCACTCGACCAAGAAATGCAGGGGCTGTATCCGCGGAATGATCTCTATCCGGCGGATGATCTGTATCCAAGGGATCCGCACAGTACCATTATCGGAAAAAGTTTCTATATATCGGCGAAGTATGAGGATTATCTTGTAAAATCCATCGACAAGTTGCAGATTATGGAAAAAGAAAATGACATAGGTGTGATCATCGGATCTGGTAACAATGGCTATGAAATCAAGGGAAACTTTCTCGTATACGGCAAAGGCTCAACCGAATTAAGGGAGATCGCAAACAACGTGTACGGAAAGATCAGAGGAATTGTGTATCGCCCATTCTCGGCGGACTGCAAAGGAAACCCGTGCCTGGAAGTCGGCGCGGCAATTCGGTTTAACACAAAGTATGAAATTGTTGAATCATATGTCTTAAAGCGTACCTTGAAAGGCATACAGGCTTTGCGGGACGCGATCAGCGCAGACGGTGAGGAGTTCCGGACAAAAAAGGTAAATTCTGTGCATGAGGATATCCTGCAGCTTAAGGGCAAGAGCAATGTCCTTGAACGCACTATCGAGGAAACAAAATCGACGATCACAGATGTGGAAAAAGGACTGCAGTCGCAGATTACACAAAATGCGGAATCCATTACGATGGAGGTTAAGCGGGCAACGCAGGCAGAGGGTACGCTATCCAGTAAGATCACCCAGACAGCAGAAAGCATCACAGCCGAAGTAACCAGAGCCAAAGGCGCAGAGGGTACGCTATCCAGTAAGATCACCCAGACAGCAGATAAGATCGAAACTAAAGTAAGCAAGGGGAGCGTGTCATCCGAAATTAGCCAAGAGCCGGACAAGGTTACGCTGACGTCAAACAGGCTGATAGTAAATAGTACAGGATTTAACCTTGACGGAAACGGAAACGCAAGTTTTTCCGGCACGATCACCAGCAGCGCAATCAATGCCTGCACCATCACAGGTACAAATATCTATGGATCTGTATTTCACGCCATTGGTGACAGCGTAGCTGACGAGACACGGTTGTTTGTGACCACGAACGCCGATTCAAGCTTCGCAACGTTTATATCTGCCGGCGGTTGCCGATCAGAGGGACCATCTTACTATGGATATATCGGTCATAACGAGGTCGGCGTTAAAGCACGGAATGACAGCTATAAGGCTATACTCAATAGCTTGGGGCTTGATACGAGCGGCGGTATTATCGCCGGTGGATCAATGCAGGTCTATGGAGCCAAGAATCGGATTATAGAAACCGAGAATTATGCGGAGCGGTTGCAATACTGCTATGAGACACCTACGCCGATGTTTGGGGACGTTGGCGAGGGAGCTATAGACAAAACTGGAAAATGCTATGTGTGGTTGGATGATGTTTTTGCAGAAACCATAGATACAGATGTGCAGTACCAGGTATTTTTGCAGGCTTACGGTGAGGGCAATGTGTATGTCAATGAGCGGTCACCGTCTTATTTTGTGGTCTGCGGCACACCGGGACTTGCATTTGGATGGGAGATCAAAGCAGTACAGAAAAATTACAATATGATCCGGCTTGAAAACTTTGAAAGACCGGAGCAAGAGGAAACGGCAACCGATTTGACTTATCGGATGCTGACAAACATCGAAAGTGAAAATAAGGATGATGCGGAAACAGCGTATCAGTACCTTGAAACATTATTATATGATGCGGATGCAGAAAGTGAGGAAGTGGTAGCATGAAAAATATAAAAGGAATCGCATTTGCGGCTGATGGTAGTATGAAAAGGTTAGCAATCACCTATGACGAGGTAAACAGCGACGGAAAGGTAACAAACCAGAATGTCAAGGTCAACAGGGTTGTGACGGATGATAAGGTGATTAATGCCTTGGCAACGGTAGAAGCCTTTGCGCAGTCGATTGTAGACGAAGAATAGGGGTGGTCATATGAACAAGGCTTATGCCCGGATTGTGTGGGAGAATTACCCCAGCATCAATACACCAGTGAATGAACAAAATCTTAACAAAATGGATGCGGCAGTGGATGAAATCGATGATCGTGTCATTGCTATGGATGTGTCCAAGGTTGATCTGGCGAAAGTCAATGAACTTGTGAAAGAAATCTTATGGGATGAATCAGACGGTACACTGACTGTGGTTAAGATGTCCGGATCCAAGGCAGTAATCGATACCAAATTGGAAAAGCTGGCTGTGAATTTTGATTATGATCCGCAGAAACAGCAGTTAATCATCACGCTTGATGATGGCACGAAACAGTATGTTGATCTGTCTGCGCTGATTACGCAGTATGAGTTTATGGAATCTGACACCGTAGCATTCGAATTGACAGCAGAGGGCAAGGTCAAGGCTATTGTGAAAGAGGGCAGTATCAAAGAAAAACACTTGCAGCCTAACTATTTGGCTGACATAAAGGTTGAGGTTGCCAAGGCGCAGCAATCCGAGACGGCCGCGGACACGAGTGCAAAAGCGGCGCAAAGCTATGCTGTGGGCGGTACCGGGACAAGAACCGGCGAGGATGAGGATAATGCCGAGTATTACTGCGCAAAGGCGGCGGAGTACAATGCGAACATAGAAAAGCGGTTAAGACTTGCCACATTCGGTTTGAATGACGATGGCGAGTTGATCTACACAGATAATACAGGCAATAATTTCTCTGTTAATGACGACGGAGATCTGATATGGGAGGTGGCTTAAATGGCAAACGCGGGAAGAGTGGCAATCGTACCAAAAGGCGATTGGAGCGCAGCAGTGGAGTATAAGCGGTTGGATGCGGTTGCGTACAACAATACATTGTACATAGCAAAAAAAGCCGTGCCAGCCGGTACGGGAACCACAAACACGGAATACTGGATGAAATGTGTAGTTGGCGGCGGAGGGGCAGTCGCAACGACAGAGGAAGCAGGAATCGTAAAACCGGACGGTGATACGATCACAGTGGATGAGGATGGAACGATCCACGGTGCGGCTGTAAATGTGGCAACAACAAAGGAAGCAGGAATCGTAAAAGCTGGTGATGACATTAATGTGGATGCGGCAGGGGAAATGAGCCTTAAAACGGATTTTACGGTGCAGGCAGATCTTGCCGAATTGACTGGTACAGAGGACAGAAAGACATTTTTCGGAAAGATTGCCAAAGCAGTGAGTACACTGATTGCGCATATCAATAATAAGTCAAATCCGCATGGTGTAACCAAAGCGCAGGTCGGGCTTGGGAATTGCAACAATACGGCAGATAGCGCTAAGTCTGTGAAATATGCTACAACAGCCGGTACGTTAGATGGATTTACGGACATAAAAAATTCCACACCCAAGCAGGCAGGGGAAAGCACGAATGGAAGAGCGTTCTATTTGGGATTTAACGGAGGAGCTGGGGTGGTCTATTGCGTACCCAATGGTGATATGACAGTTGGAAATGCCACAAATGCGGACACTGTTGACGGGAAGCATTTTACAGATATCCAGACAGATGCGCAGACGCGAGCTAATGCGCGGTTAGCGAGAAGCGGCGGAACGATGACCGGGAATATCGACATGAACAATAATTTAATCACAAATATAAGGATATTGCGGGCAATGTCACCAAATCCATTATATCTACAAAGTGAAAACTCTGTGCAGATAACGAATTCTGCCGCTAACGCAAATATGGATATAAGATGTGCGACACTGCATTATACTGGTTTGGCGGCGGATTCTTACCGTGGAGCAAAGGAAAATATCAGCCTGGCAACAGAGGAAAGGATACGAAAGATTCTGGAAATTCCGGTCGAGGTGTTTGATTACCGGCCGGGCTTTGGAAACGATCAGAAAAGCGTGGTTGGTGTGATTGTAGACGAGGTAGAAAAGATAATACCGGAAGCGGTGGTCATACCGGAGGATTGGAATAAAGAAGAGTTTAACGAGTTGCTGGGTGATATGGGAAACAAGGGAGTGCCGGGCGTTGATCAGACAAAATTTATACCATATTTGATCGCGCTTGCACAACTGCAACAGAAAGAACTAGATGAACTTAGACAGAAGGTAACTGAATTAAAAAACGAATAAGGAAGGATTGATTATTATGCTGAACATGTATGTGAATAAAACAGAATTGATGCCAGTAGGACTTGGAGCGCAGAAAGGTAACTTAAACGGCGAAGATGTGCTTGTGGTTGCTTTTTGTACGGACAGGCAGATTGATGATGCACTTGCCATCTTTAAGGCACTGCCGGACGACACGGTAATTAAAATTGTCAACGAAAAAAAGGAACAGGCGTATACCGGATATGTGTCTCTTGGGGACGAGATAAATATTAAACCCAATGTGGACGGCACATACAACTATACGGTGTATCTGCACAAAAAATCAGCGTTGGACATTGCTAAGCAGGCGGCAGCGGATGTGGAATATCTGGCAGCAGTGTCTGGCGTAGAGTTATAAAAAGAAAGGTTAAAAAGGTGAAGAACATGGACGTAAAAGGATTGGCACTTAAGAACTACCCGAAATACTGGAGTAAAGAGAGACTTGCATATCTTGTCAGTATTGGGCGGCTGACAAAAGAAGATTACGCGGAGATTACTTGTGAAGAGTACAAGAAGTAAGGAGTTGAGATTATGCCATTAAGTGAAGAGTACATCAAAAAACAGTTTGAAACG
>UMGW01072182.1_pt1 | contig 22577 bp, 20 predicted proteins | sample 1965371 | NCBI WGS metagenome assembly UMGW01 (sample SAMEA4836082, study PRJEB28245) | human gut metagenome | biome: gut microbiome; material: fecal sample | place: Denmark | collected 2008
AGTGTCGTTGGTTCGAGTCCAACTGGGGGAGCTTTTTTATGCCGCAAGGCAGAAAAGCTCGGAGGTATAAATATAAAAATGAAAAATTTTATTGACAAATAAAATTTTATCATATATAATAGTTATTGCTGATGAGCAATAATTAAATATCGAAGCGTGGCTCAGTTTGGTAGAGCGCTGCGTTCGGGACGCAGAGGTCGTGGGTTCGAATCCCGTCGCTTCGACTCCTTGGCAGGGGCACCGGAACACTTGAGAGATCAGGGTTCCGGTGTTTTTCGTTATGCTATTATGGTATATTCTGATTATAAGGAGTGCCACTTACAATGTTATTGTGTATAAGGGTCAGGGGAAAGATGCAAAGAGCTAGATAGTGATGACATTCCTGGCACTGGTGGTGTGCATGCTGGGGAAGAAAGAAATTCTTGCAACAGACGGAATATCCCAGAAAAAATGAAAAATAAGACAGCATAATAAAAAAGCTCCCTGACAGGTTCATGTCAAAAACTGACAGGGAGCTTTTATTATGCTGTCTTACAGATACATCACAGGGCTTGTACATACGAGGTTTTCGATAATGGTTTCTTTCTCGAAAAGCATCGGGATAATAATAGCATGCTCTGCAAAAGAAGCCAGCGGGATCTGGTCGGAGACATTGCAGGTGATGACCCGATCTTTGGTGCGGAGGGTGATCTTGTAATCATCCCCGGTGAGCGGTTCGTATCCCGGTTTTCCGGTCTGGTGGATGGTGAAGGTGAGTGCTTCTCCATCGTTATGTACTTCCAGCAGAGGTCCCTTGCATACCCAGGTACACTGGTTATGGATCGCATCGGAGAGTTCCTGGCAGACATCGCCGTGCGGTTCGCCCTGGATGTAGGTGGAGTAATGTCCGTGCAGGGTGCTGTCGCCATGAAGGTCCATGCCACAGGTAGCAGCCAGTTTTTCACCGGAAAGCACCAGATTTTCCCACAGTTTTACTCCTTTTTCATTGACTTCGTGAAGCGGTTCCGGGTTGTTGAAGATCTCGATGAAGTCACAGCAGGAATAATCCGTGATCGTCATCTCGAAACGGCAGCCCTGTGCGAACGGCCATCCGAAGGAATATGGATGTGCCACGCCGACCAGAGCTCCTTTTTTACGGGCAGCCCGGAAGAGAAGTTCCGGCTTGTGTCGGTTGATATTTTCCCACGGCACATACTCGGTCAGGTTCAGACAGAGAATGTGTCCGTAATAAGTGGTATATTCCATGCCGGGGATAAAGTCGATTGGCTGTGGATGCTCTTTCAGATAATTTTTAATTTTGCAATGTCCGGATATGGTGTTGTGATCAGTCAGGGCGAAGGCATCCACCTGGTCTGCCACCATAAAGTCCGTCAGTTCTTTGCAGGTAAATACTGCGTCGGATTCATTGGTATGATTGTGTAATTCCAGTCTTTTATACATAAAAAGTTCCTCCCTTAACGTGCGCGTACCGTCAGTAGGTAGTTGGTGTTATCCAGCAGCACGGAAAATACCAGGATGGTTACTTTTAATACACCTTCGATGGTTGACTGTGGGATACATCCTTCGGTAGCTTCTGTTGCGGTAAAATGCATGTGTCGGGTTGTCAGCTGTCTGTGAATGTTGCCGATGAAGGTATCATTCAGGGTTGCCATGGTATGAATCTCGGTTTTCATACCGTGATACACGGCATCTTCCCATTCCTCCGGTGTGCCTTCTTTCATACCATATTCTTTTTTGCAGTAGTCAAGCAGGCGCTGTTTCAGTTCTGGGGTCACATCTTCTGGGCGGAAGTGCTGCGGTCCAAAAGAAAATTCAATATCCAGTTCTCCGTAAGTCTGATCCAGGCAGACGGTGTAGGAAATCTGACCGATAAAGTCTTTGCATAATTTTCCTTCTACCTGGTAAATGGTTTTCATCTCTTCCATAGTAGTCTCCATTTTCATTTGTAGGTTTTCTGTCCTTGCAGCCGGTACGATACCGACTGTATATTCTCAGAATACGCAGAACGATTGCCGATGTCAATAGTCTGAAAAAATTCGTAGAAGAGTCCAGTTATTTTAAAAGTTCTGTACATTATAGGAAAAAAACAGATTTGCTATAATGGTCGCAAATACGGAAGAAAGTAGATGCAATTGACGCCGGACAGATTATGTCAACTATACAGAGGGCATTGGCATTACCTATCACGGATTTGAACCGGAAGATGAACCGGAACGGATCGATTATATTTATATCAAAAAAGCAAAAGAAGGTTATGCAGGACTTACCTGCCGCAGTGTAAAAAAATGGGAAGACCGCGACAAAGAAGTATGGCTTTCCGACCATTATCCGATTTGTACGGAACTTGAGTGGATAAATCTATAAAAAATACTGGACATTTTTCAGAGTGTAGATTTTTCCACTGGTGCCGGAAGAAATGTCCATTGTGAGAAAAACAGCTGCTCCCCTGTCTGAACGTAGTGCGCTGGCATTCAACGACGGAGCTGATGCAGCGAGGGGTGGCGTATGGTTCTGGCCGAGACAGTTCACCATGGATAACTTCAAAGAAGTATTCAAAGACGGAAGTATTACCACAGCTTATGTGATCACGATCGCAAGAACTGTAATCGGAACGTTTTTAAGCTTAATGGTAACTACTCCGGCAGGTTATGCACTGAAACAGGAAGATCTGCCGGGAAGAAAGATCATCACCATGCTGATTACATTTACCATGCTGTTCGGTGGTGGTATGATCCCTACCTATATTCAGTACAAAAACTTACACCTGTTAAACTCTTTCTGGGTTTACGTGGTTCCGAGTCTGGTGAGCGTTACCTATCTGTTGATGGTACGAACCTTCTTCGAAGGAATCTCGGACAGCCTGGAAGAGTCAGCCAAACTGGACGGCTGCAGATTCTTTCAGACTTACCTGAAAATCATGCTTCCGTTAAGTAAACCGGTAATCGCCGTAGTTGGACTGTATACCGCAGTAAATTACTGGAACGACTGGTTTGCAGGAGCATTCTATGTCAACGACACCAAACTGTGGCCGGTACAGACCGTTCTGATTCTCTGTGTATATCCGTTCGTGCAGAAATACTTTGCACAGGGCGCGATGATCGGTGCAGTGAAAGGTTAAGTTAAAGTAACTGTTCAGTACCTTCACAGTTACGAGCCAAAATGCATTTAAACGATAAAAAATCGCAAAGCGTGTTTTTATCGTTTAAATGCATTTTGGCTTGTATGTCTCGGGATTTTGACATATTCATGTCAAAACACCTCGCGGGACAATGTCTACTGAATAGTTACAAGTTAAATATCAAAAGGTTCTTTGCCTCGTTCAGCATTTATATAGAGATGAATCTATGAGCGATGCGGGGAACCTTTTTCTGTGAAAAAAATAAGGTTGAAAATTACTGTTTTTGAGAAAAGTCAAAAAAGCAGATTTTATAGAGAAAAAAGAGAAAAGTATAAAAAAATACACCACATAATGCCGCAGAATCATGATACAATGAGCGTTAGCGAGCGGGAACAAACGAAGTTTATTCATCGTGAGCGGCGAATGTCGATCATGAACGAAGTTCATGATATAATAAACAAAACGGGCTGCGGAAGTGACAGAAAATCCGGGCACACGAGAGAGGGAGAAGGTATGAACGCGAAAAAGTGGGATGTTTATGTATACGGCGATGTCAACATTGATATCGTGATCCCGGGAGTGGAAAAATTTCCGGAACCGGGACAGGAAGACGAAGTTTCCGTGATGGAAACATTTGTCGGCGGCGGCGCCGCATTATTTACCTTGGGAGTCGGCAAGCTGGGACTTCACCCGGTCTTTCAGGGAGAGGTGGGAGATGACTGTTACGGCGAACTGATCCGGAACAAATTTCGGGAAAGCCATGTAGATGATTCTCTGCTTGTGATAAGTAAGGAGTTAAAAACGGGAATCTCACTGAGCTTTACCAATGAAAAAGACCGCTCCTTTCTGACCTATCGAGGGACCAACGAAAAGATCAGTATTGTCAATGTAGATGTAGAAAAAGTAAAAGAAGCCGCACATATCCACGTGACCGGCTATGCAGGTTCCATCAATCATAACGAATATCTGGAACTGTTAAAGAAGATCAAGGCAGAGACACAGGCAACGGTATCCTTTGATGTCGGCTGGGATTCCACCGGCGAGTGGAAACCGGAGATCCGGGATCTCTTCCCGTATATTGATGTGCTGTTTATGAATGAGACAGAGGCAGAACACTACGGAAGAAAAGAAAGTGCTGAGGAAGCTGCACGGGAATTTGCCCGGACTGCAGGTATGGCGGTTATCAAGATGGGCAAAAAAGGTTCCATCGCAGTGAAAGACGGCAGGTTGTATCAGGCCGCACCGTACATAGTGGAAGCCGTGGACACCACAGGAGCCGGAGATTCCTTTAATGCGGGATTTGTCTACGGATTCCTGAGAGGAAAATCTATGGAAGAATGCCTGAAATGCGGAAACGGATGCGGAGCACTCTCCGTAACCGCGCTGGGTGGGAATACCGGATTTCCGACGGAGGAGAAGCTGGAAACATTTATCAAAAACCAGGAAACTATTGAGAGAAACAAATAGAGACAACAAGGAGGAAAAGGTTATGAAAATTGCAGTTATCGGAGGAGCAGGTGTACGTACCGTAATTTTTATCAACGGACTTTTAAAAAGATATAAAAAGCTTCACATTGACGAAGTCGTACTCTACGATATCCAGGAAGAAAAACAGAGAATCATTGAAAAGTTATGTAAACATGTAGTGGAGAGAAACCACGAAGAACTGAAAGTATGGGCGGTATCCGATCCGGTGGAAGCCGTCACTGGAGCAGATTATATCGTAACCACATTGCGTGTCGGCGGAGACCATTCCCGTGTTGTAGATGAAACAATCGCTCTGGATCTGGGCGTGATCGGACAGGAGACAACCGGTGTCGGCGGATTCTCCATGGCAGTTCGTACCATTCCGGTTCTGATGGAATATTGTGAACTGATCAAAAAATATGCACCGGATGCATGGATCTTCAACTTTACCAATCCGTCCGGTCTGGTAACACAGGCACTGCGAAGCGCCGGATACGACAAGATCATCGGTATCTGTGATGCTCCAAGCAGCACCAAGTTCCGCATGGCACACGATCTGGGGGTGGAAGAAGACGATCTGTATGTAGAATTCTTCGGATTAAACCACCTGTCCTGGATCCGCAGCGTAAAGAAAAAAGGCGAGGAAATCTTACCGGAACTGCTGGCGGACGATGCATTTTTACAGGGGGTACAGGAATTCTCCATGTTTGATCCGGACCTGCTCCGTTCCATCGGATTCCTGCCGAACGAATATCTGTACTACTACTATCACAGAGAAAAGGCACTGGAAAATATCAAAAAATCAGGTGCAACCAGAGGAAAGACCATCGAGAACGTTAATATTCAGATGATGGACGAACTGAAGCATATGGATATCGATGCCGATCCAGAAGGCGCACTGCAGATCTTCCTGTATTATATGCAGGTTCGTGAGAATTCCTACATGAGCATCGAGTCCGGTCTGGCAAAACGTCCGCTGCTGGAAAAAGGCCAGCTGGAAGTACCGGACGGTATGGGATATGCAGGGGTTATGCTGGACTGCATCGAAGGTATGCAGAGTGAAAAAGGAAAATATCTGGTACTGTCCGTAGAAAATAACGGAAGCATCCCGGGACTGGCAGATGAAGATGTGATCGAGACTACCTGTCTGGTATCCAAAGACGGCATCCATCCGGTCAGAGTTGAAGAAGTACCGGAACATTGCTATCTGTTGATCCGTCTGATCAAAATGTACGAAAAACTGACCGTAGAGGCAGTCAAAAATCAGTCCAAAGAAACCGCTGTACAGGCGTTGATGTTACATCCGCTGGTAAATTCGTATTCGCTGGCAAAACAGCTGGTAGATAAATATGACGAGATTTATGGGGGAATCTTTCACTGATATCTGAGTGATAAAATAATAAGACAATCAAGGTTTCCCCTGTATAACCGGGAAATTGTGTAAATATACAGGGGAAAAGTATGTGGGGTGTGGATAAGATGAAGATTCGATGGACGAATCAGGCAGAAGAACAGCAGGCAGAAGTTTTTTTGGAGAAAGGAAGGGCGACACCGGAAAACTTCCGGAAACTTGGGAAAAACGGGGCGGTGACTGCCGGATCGTGGTAAAAAAAGAAGGATTTTCCGAAGAGGAATGGATACAGATGCCAGCGGATTTACCAGCAGGAGAGAGGATTCGGCAAAAGACGGGGGGATTCCGGATCTGTCCCGGCAGGAAGCAAGACTGTGGTTTTATTACCGGGCAACCCGATACATCGACTGTGGCTATGAGGCAGGTGCACCTGTATACCGCGAACGATAAAGGAATGGCAAAAACAACAGAACTGTTCGGTATGATCCGCGAGTATGCGAAAATTCATGGAATACGACAACTGGGGCGGACTGGTCGTTGATGACCGGGAAAATATACCGAGAGAAGAACTGGCCTGGAGAGACTGGTGGGGATACGACCAGATCGCCTGGTTTGCCAACCAGCCGGAGAAAGGCCGGAATCATTTTCTGGAATATACCTACAAGTGGACCGAAATCAATAATCCCAATGCATATTTTGAACTGCCGTTCCGCCGGATGATCCACAACGCGGAAGTGTCCATGAAGCGCGCAGATAACGGTCAGATGGATGCACAGGATTTTTATCAGATCAACACGAAGAGCGCAGCCTGCCCGATGGGATTCGATCAGGAAGAGACTGCAAAACGCCTATGGGCGACCGGCCACACGCTGCGGGAGAAGGCAGTCAATCCGGAGATGCTGATCCGCTATGGAGCAGAAAATGTCTGTGACGAAGAAACCGGAATGAAACTCCCGGAAAAAATTGTTGTTTACGGAAGTTTTCAGTCTCATGTGGGAGCGGTAAAGAATGACTCCAACAGTGAGCTGACCAGAATGTATTATACTGGTGATAATACGTATACCTTATCGGTGGTCATTCCGTTTGCGGGAACCTACGATTATTCTATTTCCACGTATGGAACGTTGTCTGCCACTTATCAGGCAGATGGCTATCCGAGGAACGGTTCGTCGAATAAGGCATATTTCACTACCCGGAAAGATAATACCGTGGTACGGTTCCACTATCAGTTCATCAGTAACAAGGTGACAATAGAGATGTTTGAATAAAAACAAAACGGGTGACAGATGTCGACAAAAACGGTATCTGTCATCTGTTTTTCACGTTACGGGAAATTGCTTTTCTGTAACGTAAGAAACGCTCCACGAGGATGCGCACTGCGGCGTACAAGGCAGATGTCGCAAGCAATCTACGTTTCACTCCGGCCGTTGCTAAACAAGCGCCACTGGCGCGAGAATGTCCCTAGAGCGTGTCTGAAAAATCATTCCCGCAATCTGCAAGCCCCACTTTGCGGTATATTTTCCCCTCATTCGGTTGCCGTAGCCCGTTACGCCGCCCTCATTCGGATAAAATCTCCCACAAACTGAGACTCGCAGCTCACGAAAAGCCTTTTTCAGACACGCTCTAGTACATCGTTTTCAAAACGAGTTTTGTCTCACTTACAGGAAAGTACTTTCTGATAAAATGCAATATATAAATATGCAAAAACGACAAATATAGACAAAGTGATACAAAAATGCACAATAAAACAAGAAAAAATTGTATAAAATTAATAAAAACTATTGAAAAATGTAAGAAAGTTGTGTATTATGAAGCCATAAACAAAGAGGAAACAGGAAGAGGAACTATGAATAACGAAGGAGGTGGTATCGTGGATAGGAGGGACCATGATCGATGCCGGGAGCTTTACGTAAAATATAGGCAGTTTATGTATTGGTACGTGAAAAAACATTTTCCGGATTTGCCAGAAGAAGACATTCGTGATATCCTACAGGAGGTGTGGACATCATTATTGAATGCAATCGACAAATTATATGATAAAGGCGATGAGGGTCAGTTTGCCTGGCTGATCAGGGTGACTCAGACCAAGGTAATTGATTACTACCGTTCCAGGAAAAGAACAGAAGAACTGGGAGAAAAGATCGGTCTTGCTTTACGGGAACAACAGGAAGTCGGTTCTGTGCAGGACATAGTGATCGCAAGAATGATTGCAATGGAACTGGTAGAAGGACTGACAGAGGAAGAGCGGAGAATTCTGGCAATCGAGTATTTTTCTGATACGACCGGGGAAGTCTCGAACGCTTTCAAATGCAGACGAAGCCGGCTGCGCAGAAAGATCGAAGAAAGTCTTGGGATATTCAGGAAGAAACGTCGGTAATCTATCAGCACCATGTATTCGGATGATGTTATTCACTTCACCGTGAGACGGCTCTCGCCAGAGACCGGAGAAAGGATATTCGATGAAGAAAAGAGATAAAATATATGACAGTCCGGAATACAAGCAAATCAAAGAACATCTTCCTGAAATTTTGAAAGAGCTGGAACGCGACAAAGGGCTGTCCCAATATCAGATACCGGAAGAATGGAATGGAGACTTCGAACGCATCTACCAAAAAGAATGCCGAAAAGAACACATAAAAAGACGAATTCTCGCAGGAGCATGTGCAGCCTTGATTCTTACAATCAGTGCCGTACATATAGGAACGCATCTGGAGTTTACATCGGTGGCTCAGGCGGATGATATTGGGAAAACAAAGGAAAATAAGTTTGAGCAAGGCGAATACCAGTACTCATTATATGGTAATGTAGTTGAAGACGAAAGTGACGCAATGACGGAGGACGAAAACGAGGTCTATTTTAATAGCGATACCCTATTTGATTTAAATAAGGAATTAAAGGAAACTATAAAATGTCCGTTTTTTATTTTAAATGATGTACCAGATGGGTATACATTGACTGAGGCAGTATACGGTAAATTACATAGAAATATTAGCTATCGAATACAATGGGAAAATCAATATATTTATGTGAGCCAGCAAATGCAAATAGATGACGTTGGCAATGGATCAGTTAATGAAGAAACTGTGGTAAATACGGTATACAATGATAATTTAAAAGAAAAAATAGATATTTATGATAGTCCGCAGGATAATGCATTTAATTGTATAATTGTTAAGGATAAAATGGTTCTTTCAATAGTATCTAATTTAGACCTGGAGGCGTTTTTAGACATTGTTCAAGAGATTAATTATGAATGATAGGTGGAAAAGATGAAAAAAATCGTAACAATATTCTTAGTATGTGCCATGATGATGTGTCAGGCAATTAATGTATTTGCAAATGATGATTTAGAACAATATGAAATGGTTGAGTGTGAGCTGGAAACAGTGCCTATGCAAAACGAAAGTGATGTGGCACCGGCGACAGTATATCTAGCCAATATATACACATCCATTGTCAAAGTGAGTTCTAGTCAAGTGAGTATACGAGCAGATGCCGTTTGTGGAGAGCAGGTTAAAGCACTTACTGTTATCTACATTTTACAAAAATGGAATGGAAGTAAATGGGTAGATATTGCTTCGAAAACGGTAACAACATACAATGTGAGCAGTGCCCATAAAAGTTATACAATATCTGGATTAGGAACTGGAAGATATCGTTGTAAAGCTAGTGCAATGGCTACTGGTTATAGCGGTTATTCAGAAACACTAGTTGGATATAGTGCTAGTATCAAATTATAACATTCGGTAAAATCCCCTTCCATCAGAATTCATCGATCTGATGAGAAGGTGGTTTTATACCCTTACTCTCCAACAATTTATCTTCCAAAAAGTAAGGGTTTCAGTCATTGCAGAGGAACAAGAGGCAACCGCATCCGCCGAAGTTCCCTGTGATGGCTTTTTTTGACTTCCTGTCCAGACAAAGCTTTGGATATAAAAATGTGGCGAAGAGATTCCCTCACGGGGCTTCGCCACATTTTTTAGGTTTCAGGAATGTCTGTAATTTCATCTGCCCGGTATTGATTGAAGATTCCGCGTACTGCCTGGTGCAGCTGTGGCTTGAGTTCTTCAAGACCTACCGGCTGCTGATAAAGGATCGAATTGTAGCTGGTTCCACTGACCAGTTCGAGAATCATGTACATCATAAGCTCCGGAGAGTGGTAGGTATGATTGGCATTTTGAAGCATGCTATCATAGATAGTATGAATGGATGGAGTATCTTCGCTCGGTGTGAAGAACAGTGAGTTTTTGAAAAATCCCCAGCTCAGATGTTTGGATAAGAGGCGTACCAGATTCAGATTGTTTGCCAGCTGATCTAAAATATCATCCATAATAAAGATCACCTGATCTTCAAAATCCGTGATTTCTGTGTGCTTTTGCAATGCCAGATAAGAAGTCTGAAACACCTGGCTTGCCTTGTGGGCAATCAGGTGATTGCGGATATCGTATTTATCTTTGAAATAAAGGTAAAACGTTCCTTTTGCCACGCCTGCATTTTTAACAATATCTGCAATGGAAGTTTTATTGAATCCATTGTCTATAAAGAGAGAGAAAGCGGAATCCAGCAGGGATTCCCTTTTTTGCTGTTTGTTGTGATCGACTTTTCTCATACCGGGATCAGCCCCCTTCCTGTCGTTGTTTCCCATATTATAAGGAAATATCCACAAAAAAGTCAAATGAAAATTGGTCATTTTTATATTTTCGGAAAGTTGCATAAAATATAAAATGACTTTTGGTCAACTTTTTGCAAAATAAATATTGACCAAAAGTCATTTTTAAGATATAACAATAAATGACCAAGGGTCAGTAAAACGACCGGCGGAAATATGATAAGAGAGGTTAAGGGAGGAATATGATATGGAGAAGCTGGGAAGGAAGATCGTCAGGTTTCGAATTCCGATATTTATCATCGGATTGTTGTTGCTGATTCCATCCGTCTTTGGATATATAAACACAAGAGTCAATTATGATGTACTTTATTATCTGCCGGATTCCATCGAGACGATGCAGGGTCAGGATATCCTGGTGGATGAGTTTGGAACGGGAGCCTATTCAATGTTTATCTGCGAGGGCATGGAAAACAAAGATGTGGCAAAGTTAAAAGAACAGATTGAAGATGTGGAACATGTCAGCAAGGTTGTCTGGTATGACAGTTTTGCGGATATCAGCATTCCGATGGAGATGTTGCCGGAGGACATCAGAGAGGCCTTTAATGCAGACGATTCCACGCTGATGTTTATTATTTTCGATACGACGACCTCTGCCGATGAGACTATGGATGCCATCGAAAACATCCGTGCACTGGCAGGCAAACAGTGCTTCTTAAGCGGTATGTCAGCCATCGTCACCGACACCAAGAACCTGGCAGAATCCGAGGTTGCAATCTACGTCCTGATCGCAGTCGTTCTCTCCTGTATCGTTCTGGCACTGACCATGGAATCGTATCTGATCCCGGTATTTTTCCTGTTAAGCATCGGCATGGCGATACTGTATAACATGGGAACTAATATTTTCATGGGCCAGATCTCCTACATTACAAAAGCACTGAGTGCAGTCCTTCAGCTGGGTGTTACGATGGACTACTCGATCTTCCTGTGGCACAGCTATCAGGAACAGAGAGAAAAAGGCGAAGAGGATCACAAAGAAGCAATGGCAAAGGCTATTGCGGCAACGATCAAATCCGTAGTCGGAAGCTCGATTACAACGATTGCCGGATTTATCGCCCTGTGTTTCATGAGTTTTACCCTGGGTCTTGACCTTGGTATCGTTATGACAAAAGGCGTTGTATTTGGTGTGATCTGCTGTGTTACCGTACTTCCGTCCATGATCATGATTTTCGACAATGCACTGGAGAAAACAAAACATCGTCAGCTGATCCCGGATTTTCCGAAGATTTCTGATTTTGTGGTAAAACACCATGTGATCTTCGCAATCTTATTTGTGGTATTGTTTATCCCGTTTGCTTATTTCCAGGCACATGCAAGTGTGTACTACAACCTGGATGCCAGCCTTCCGGATACTCTCCCAAGTGTCCAGGCAAATACAAAACTGTCGGAAGAATACGACATGGGTGCGGCACATATGATCCTGCTGGATAAGGATCTGGATGCCAAACAGAAATACAACATGATTGCCGATATCGAAAAGGTAGACGGTGTAAAACAGGTACTTGGTCTGGAAAGTATCATCGGACCGGCATTTCCGGAGAGTATGATCCCGGAGGATGTGAAAGAAATCCTGGAGAGTGATAACTACGAACTGATGCTGATCATGAACGAATATGCGGTAGCATCCGATGAGGTCAACAGTCAGCTGAGTGAGATCAACACGATCCTGAAACAGTACGATCCGACCGGTATGCTGGTAGGTGAAGCACCGTGTACGAAAGATCTGATCGAGATCACCGACCACGACTTTGCAGTGGTCAGTGCGGTATCGATCCTGGCAGTATTCTTTATCATTTTCTTCGTATTTAAATCGATCTCTCTTCCGGTGATCCTGGTTATGGTCATCGAGGGTGCGATCTTTATCAATATGGGTATCCCGTTCCTGACGGGAACAAAACTTCCGTTCATCGCTTCCATCGTTATCGGAACGATCCAGCTGGGTGCGACCGTAGACTATGCGATCCTGATCACCAGCCGTTACGAGAAAGAGCGCGGAGAAGGTAAAAGCAAGAAAGATGCGATCCAGATCGCTCACAAAACTAGCATTCGACCGGTTATGGTATCGGCGTTCAGCTTCTTCGCCGCTACCTTCGGTGTTGGTATGTATTCTCAGATTGATATGATCAGCTCTCTGTGTCTGCTGATGGCAAGAGGCGCGCTGATCAGTATGTGTGCAGTATTATTATTCCTGCCGGCTATGTTCTGGCTGTTTGATGGAATTATTTGCAAAACCAGTCTGAATTTCAGACGGAAACATTAGGAGGAGATCGTTATGAAGAGAAAATATGTACAGGCAATGATGACAGGTATGACAGCAATGCTGGCAGTAACCGTTCCGGTAACGACTGTTGCCGCAGCGACTCCGGAAAAAGAACAGACCGTCTATGTCAATGCCGACCAGAATGGAAATGTAGAAAAAGTGATCGTCAGTAACTGGCTGAAGAATACAGACAAAGAAAGCACGCTCGAGGACAACAGCGAACTGAACGATATCACCAATGTAAAGGGTGAGGAAAGCTATACCCAGGGAAGCAATGGCAAACTGGTATGGGTCGCAGACGGCAATGACATCTATTATCAGGGAGAAACCAGCAAAGAACTTCCGGTATCGGTAAAAATGACATACTTTCTGGACGGCAGGGAAATCAGTGCTGCAGATCTGGCAGGAAAGAGCGGAAAAGTAAAGATCCGTATCGATTATACCAACAATTCTTCCCAAAACGCGAAGATCAACGGAAAGAAAGAGACAATTTACACACCTTTTATGATGGCAACCGGAATGATCCTTCCGACTGATACTTTTACGAATGTAGAAGTAACCAACGGTAAAGTGATCTCCGATGGAAATAATAACATCGTCCTGGGAATCAGTTTTCCGGGACTGTATGACAGCCTGAAACTGGGTGATCTGGATTCCTTCAAGGACAAAGAAAGCCCGGACTATGTGGAAATCACTGCAGATGTGGAAGATTTCTCCCTGGCACTGACCGCTACGGTAGCAACCACCGGTACCTTAAAGGAACTGGGACTGAGCGATATCGATGATCTGGATGACTTGCAGGACAGCCTTGATAAACTGACCGAATCTTCCACCGCACTGGTAGAAGGAAGCCGCGCACTGCAGGAAGGCATCCAGGAACTGGACAGCTCCGCAGATACCCTTGTGGATGGTCTGAACAGCGCAGATGACGGTGCGGGACAGTTAAAAGACGGTATTGATACCATGAACAACAGCAAAGGAACTTTGATCTCCGGTATCGATAAACTGGTAGCAGGTATGGAAAGTCTGGGAAGCGGTGCAGGAAGTTTACAGAGTGGTGTAAAATCCTACACCGACGGAACCGAGCAGCTGAACGCCGGTATCGCACAGGTCAACAGCGGTGCGAAACAGTTAAATGCAGGAATCAGCCGGTTAAATGAGAAGAAAGCAACGCTTACCGCAGGTGTTGCACAGCTTTCCGAGGGCGGAAAACAGTTGGAGAGCGGAGCAGCCAGTCTGCAGTCCGGTCTGGTGGCTTACACCGGCGGAGCAGAGCAGCTGGGTGCAGGAATCCATACATTATATGATACGATGGAAGACAAACTTGGCAATGTCGGAGAACTTCCGAGTGCGGTAAGCGGACTCATGGACGGATGCAATAAACTGAGCGCAGGAGCAGCAGCACTGCAGGCAGGAGCAGATCAGGCAGCAGCCAGTGCTTCGAAACTGAACGATGCCGTGACAGCACTCAGCAGAGCAGTGACCGGAACCAAAGCAGCCGTATCGGCAGCACAGAGCGCTGTATCAGCACCACAGGTTGTAACAGATGTGACAAAAGCAAGTGAAGCAGCCAGCGCAGAGGCAACGACAAAAGCAAAAGAGGCAGTGGCAGCAGAAAATGCAAAAGTAAATGAAGCAGCCAGCACACAGGCAACAGAACAGCAGAGAGCCAATGTGGAAGCTGCTCTGAAAGCTGCAGGTGTGGATGAAGCCACAAGACAGGCAGTGTTGAATAATCTGGCAGGTATTCAGGTCAATGTGGGTGTACAGACCAGTCCGGAAGTCAGCGTCCAGGTGGATGCATCCAAGGTAAGCACTTCCATCAGCCAGGAGACAAAGACCACACTTGCAGGTGTTCAGGAGAACCTGAAGAAAGTAGAATCCGGTCTTGACGGTGTCAGTATGACAGAAACCGAAAAACAGATGCGGTCATTGAAAAACGGAGCAGACACTGTGGCAGCAGGAACCGCAGATCTTGCCAAGAGTGCGGCAGCACTTGGCGATGCCGTAGAACCGCTGACGACATTCTCAACGATGGCACAGACCATGCTGGGAGCTGTAAATCAGCTGAAGGAAGCCAGTGATACACTGACTGCCAATGATACCACGCTGAATACCGGAGCAGCAGCTCTGGCAGAGGGAACGAAATCTCTGAACAGCGGACTGACAACCCTGGCATCCGGTGTATCCGCCCTCAGTGACGGTGTCACACAGCTGGCACAGGGCTCCGCATCCCTGACTCAGGGAACCGAAACCCTGAAAAAAGGATCTGACACCCTGATCGCAAACAACAGTATCCTGAAAGACGGAACAGCCAAACTGGTAGCAGGAAGCAGTGCCCTGATCGTCGGTGGTAAAGCTTTGCAGTCCGGTGGAAATACGTTAAGTGCAGGTATCCAGAAACTGGCAGACGGTGCCGCACAGTTGAAGTCCGGAACCAAAAAACTGGCAGATGGAGGCGTTCAGCTGAAAGACGGAACCACGAAACTGGCAGACGGCTCCACAGAACTGGCAGACGGTATGGAAGAATTTGACGAAGAAGGAATCCAGAAGATTGCAGATCTGGCAGGAGACGATCTGACGGCACTGATGGATCGTCTGGATGCAGTGACAGAAGCTGACAAAGACTACACCGTATTCGATGGCTGGGAGAAAGATACAGATGGCAGCGTAAAATTCATTATCGAGACGGCTGCAATCAAGTAATTGCTTCAAAAAGTTGAGGAAAATATCTGCAAAAGATAAAGTCAGGACCGGAAGAGATTCCGGTTCTGATATTATCATAGAGAAACTGAGATTCGTGGGATAAATCAAAGAAAACCGGAAATCCTAGTTTTTAGCTAGTCTTTTCAAAAATTTAAAAGAATTTTTATTGATTTTGTGTCGTAAATATGTATAATTAGGGATAAAGAGAGTTGCTATGGGTGGCTGTCTTTGAGGGATACCATAAGCCTGCATCCGCAGGTGGTTATCATATTATGAAAGAAAGAGGTTAATGTAAAATGGCAGAAATTAATTTAAGTAAGTATGGCATTACCGGAACTACAGAGGTTGTTTATAATCCTTCTTATGAAATGTTATTTGAAGAAGAAACAAAATCTACACTGGAAGGTTTTGAAAAAGGACAGGAAAGTGAACTGGGAGCAGTTAACGTTATGACTGGTGTTTACACCGGACGTTCTCCTAAAGACAAGTTCATCGTAATGGACGAAAACTCCAAAGATACTGTTTGGTGGACTTCTGACGAATATAAGAACGATAACCACCCTGCAACACAGGAAGCATGGAACTCTGTAAAAGAGCTGGCCCTGAAAGAACTGTCCAACAAGAGACTGTTCGTAGTAGATGCATTCTGTGGTGCAAACAAAGACACCCGTATGGCTATCCGTTTCATCGTAGAAGTAGCATGGCAGGCACATTTCGTAACTAACATGTTTATCAAACCTACAGAAGAAGAACTGAAAGACTTCGAACCGGATTTCATCGTATACAACGCTTCCAAAGCAAAAGTTGAAAACTACAAAGAGCTGGGTCTGAACTCTGAAACAGCTGTTATGTTCAACATCACAAGCAAAGAACAGGTTATCGTAAATACATGGTACGGCGGAGAAATGAAAAAAGGTATGTTCTCTATGATGAACTACTACCTGCCACTGAAAGGCATCGCTTCCATGCACTGCTCCGCAAACACAGACATGAACGGCGAAAACACAGCAATCTTCTTCGGTCTGTCCGGAACAGGTAAAACTACACTGTCTACAGATCCGAAACCTCTGCTGATCGGTGATGACGAGCACGGCTGGGATGACAACGGCGTATTCAACTTCGAAGGTGGATGCTACGCAAAAGTTATCAACCTGGATGCTGAATCTGAACCGGACATCTACAACGCAATCAAACGTAACGCACTGTTAGAGAACGTTACTCTGGATGAGAACGGAAAAATCGACTTCGCTGATAAGAGCGTAACAGAGAACACCCGTGTATCTTACCCGATCGATCATATTGAAAAAATCGTTCGCCCGATTTCCGCAGCTCCGGCAGCTAAGAACGTAATCTTCTTGTCCGCAGATGCATTCGGCGTACTGCCTCCAGTATCTATCCTGACAGAAGCTCAGACACAGTATTACTTCCTGTCTGGTTTCACAGCTAAACTGGCTGGTACAGAACGTGGAATTACAGAACCGACTCCTACTTTCTCCGCTTGCTTCGGCCAGGCATTCCTGGAACTGCATCCTACAAAATATGCAGAAGAGCTGGTTAAGAAAATGGAAAAGAGCGGTGCAAAAGCATACCTGGTTAACACAGGTTGGAATGGTACCGGAAAACGTATCTCCATCAAAGATACCCGTGGTATCATCGATGCTATCCTGAGCGGAGATATCAAAACAGCTCCTACAAAGACTATTCCGTACTTCAACTTTGAAGTTCCGACAGAACTGCCGGGCGTAGACAGCGGAATCCTGGATCCTCGCGATACTTACGCAGATGCAGCTCAGTGGGAAGAGAAAGCGAAAGACCTGGCTGACAGATTCATCAAGAACTTCGCTAAATACGAAGGAAATGAAGCTGGTAAAGCTCTGGTAGCAGCTGGTCCTCAGAAATAATTTAAAAATATAAAGTGTTCAAACGATAAAAGAACTGCCGCTATCCGAAGTGATTCGGATGCGGCAGTTTTTGCATATTCGGAAAAGCTGAGAATAATATAGTGGTTTGCCAGAAAATAAACGGCAGGATACCGGGTTTTTAATATGGATATCCTGTCGCTTATTTTATCTCGTTATGGTTACATAAGAATTTAAGACCGCAGATATTTGATACAGGAAAGCGCGGCCTTCGCTCCTTCACCGACTGCCACGGAAACTTGCAGGATCCCGCCGATACAGTCGCCTGCAGCAAAAACGCCCGGGAGTCCGGTATCCATCTGTTCATTGACAATGATCCGTTCATCTTCGAGCCGGATACCAAGTTTCCGTGCAAGATCGCTTCCCTTCGCAGTGCCGAGTGCCATGAAAAGGCATGCCGGGTGAATCTGCGTGCCGTCTTCCAGACAGACAGCCTCCAGTGCATCTGTGCCGACAAGTTCCAGAACCGGTGTCTGAATGATCGTAACTTCCGGTGGAAAGTCAACCGAAGGTTCCAGTCCGTTGGTCAGCAGCGTGACGGAGCCGACGATCGGGAGAAGTTCCTGGACTTCATGAAGGGCGTACTCGCCATTTCCAAGAACGGCGACAGATTCACCGCGGTAGAGAAAAGCATCACAGACGGCACAGTAGCTGACGCCATGTCCTTCGAGCTGCGCGAGATTCTTAATTTTCACTGTTTTTCTGGAAGTACCGGTGGTGAGGATGATGGTGCGGGCTTCGATCTGTGTGGAGACGGTAGAAATCAGATAGTTCCCGTTCCAGCTGATCCCCACAACCTCATCCTGCAAAAGAGTACCGCCAAGACGCTGTACCTGTGTTCTTCCATTTTCAATCAGTTCATGGCCGGAGAGGGGACGCTCCAGTCCAAAATAATTTTCGATTTTTTCTGCTTTTTCCAGAGCACCGTTGTCTTTTCCGATGACAGTAGTGGAAAATCCACCCCGGAGCATATAAAGAGCGGCGGACAGCCCAGCCGGTCCACTGCCGATGATAACTACATCCTGCATAAAGATCGCCTCCTTGTATGTTTAGTGTAAGTATAGTCAAAAACAGAGGAAAAAGCAAAAAAATCATCTGTGACATGGTCACATAGAAATGCAGTTACTTCTCACTGATCATATCCCGTGGGGTATTATTGTGAGCGAAGATCACAGAAAACCCTAGAGCGTGTCTGAAAAATCATTTCCGCAATCTGCAAGCCCCACTTTGCGGTATATTTTGCCCTCATTCGGTTGCCGTAGCCCGCTACGCCGCCCTCATTCGGATAAAATCTCCCACAAACTGGGACTCGCAGCTCACGAAAAGCCTTTTTCAAACACGCTCTAGAGATACCGCGCGAATTTGTGCAATCAGCAAGAATTCTGTGCATCGCGAAACGAACAGTAATCTTGCAACTTTCCCGATTTCGTACTATGATGGTGCAGAGAGAAAGTGCAGCGTAACTGTAAAGATACTCAGCAGTTATCATGTCAGAACAGAGACAGAAAGAGGACATACATATGAGAACAGAACGTTTATTTTATAAAGATTCTCACCAGACCACCTGCCAGGCAAAAGTGCTTGCGTGCAGAGAGGTGAAGAAAGGATATGAGATCCTTCTGGATCAGACCGTATTTTATCCGGAAGGGGGCGGACAGCCATGTGACATCGGAACCATGAACCGGGTGGAAGTTATGGATGTACAGGAAAAGGACGGAGAAATCTGGCATCGGACGCGGGAAGCGATCCAGGAGGGGACAGAAGTGACCTGCAGGATCGACTGGGAGCACAGATTTGATCTGATGCAGCAACACTCCGGCGAACATCTGATCAGCGGACTGATCCATGAAAAATACGGTTATAACAACGTAGGATTTCACATGGGAAGCGAGACGATCACGCTGGATGTGGACGGCGAAGTGCCGGAAGCGGTGCTGAAAGAGATCGAGGCGAAGGCAAATCAGTATGTATGGGAGAATCATCCGATTGAGATCACTCATCCGTCGGAGGAAGAACTGAAAACGATGCCTTACAGAAGTAAGAAAGAACTGACCGGTGATGTGCGGATCGTAACCTGGCCGGGGATGGATATTTGTGCCTGCTGTGGTGTTCATGTAGACTTTTCCGGTGAGATCGGACAGATCACTCTAGTATCCGCACAGAAATTTAAAGGTGGTATGCGTATCGAGATGCTCTGCGGCAGACGGGCACTGGAATATACCAATCAGTTAAAAGAACAGAACCGCAGGATCTCCCAGCTGCTGTCCGCAAAATGGAATGACACTGCAGATACAGTGGAAAAATTACAGAAAGAATATCAGCAGTTAAAATTCCGTATGGTAGGAATGGAACTGAAAAAAATCGAGACGATCGCAGCGCAGACAGCAGGATGCGGCGATCAGCTGTTGTTCGAGGAAGATATGTCACCGGACAGCGTAAGAAAGCTGGCTTCTGATGTGATGGAAAGCTGTGGCGGTCGCTGCGCGGTGTTCAACGGCAACGATGAAAACGGCTATCGTTATATCATCGGAGAAAAAGACGGAGATCTTCGTGAATTTGTAAAAGAGATGAACCGGAAATTACAGGGACGGGGTGGCGGAAAACCGTTTTTCGTACAGGGTTCCGTACAGGCATCCAGAAAGGAAATCGAAACATTTTTTGCTTCGTAAGGTAGCGTATGGCGAAGATACACGGATTTAACAAACTGACGTTGCTGGATTACCCGGGACGGCTGGCAGCCACCATTTTTCTCGGTTCCTGTAATTTCCGGTGTCCGTTCTGTCACAATGCCGGTCTGGTGCTGGCACCGGAGAGTGAGCCGCTGATCGAGACGGAGGAAGTTCTGAAAGTGCTCAGAAAGAGAAAAGGAATCCTGGACGGTGTCTGTGTGACCGGAGGGGAACCGACGCTGGATCCGGGACTGACCGGACTGCTGGTACAGATCAAAGAACTGGGGTATCCGGTCAAATTGGATACGAACGGAACCCGCCCGGCACTGGTGAGGGAACTGGTTGACGCGGGGCTGGTGGATTATGTAGCGATGGATATCAAAAACAGTCAGGAAAAATATGCAGAGACCGCCGGGATCCGCCATCCGGATCTGGAAAGCATCACCCATATGGTGGAATATCTGAAATCGGGTGTGGTGGACTATGAATTCCGCACCACAGTCGTGAAGGAGCTTCACAAACGGGAAGATATCGAAGCCATAGGGCAGTGGCTTTCCGGGAGCCGGCGGTATTTTCTGCAGAACTATAAAGAGTCGGAGCAGGTGATCCGTCCGGTATTCACGTCTTACTCGCGCGAGCAGCTGGAGAATTTTCAGCAGATTCTTCGGAAAACGATTCCACAGGTTGAGATTCGGGGGATATAGGATCGGGATTTTGCGGTTCGGTGTGGATCGTCCGGTACCAGTAGCCGAAATGTCCGGGCTGTGCAGCTTTTGCCCGGGCGGACTTAAAGTAGGGGAAACCGAACAGATTGGCGAGCAGCCGTTCCCGCTCCTCATAGATGCCGGGGACAGCCAGAATGTAGCAGATGGTGTCCTCGTGTTCCATCTTTCCGAGAAGAAAATGCTGGAAGGCGTGGCTGCCATAGAGAAAAAACTGGTTGTTGCCACAGGAAACTCCGAAAGAGCCAAGAAGAGAAAGATCTTTCGGGGATAATTGCAGGCAGTTGTGGATTTCTTCATCAAAAAACGGTGTAACATGTGGATAACTTTTGGTCAGCCGTTTCCAGGAAAATGAGGGAGTATGTGTACGGGCAGGCGCGGTGTCGGAAGAACGGAAGGAGTCCGATGCGGGCTCTGGATCCGGGTGTGTGCTGACAGTGTTTGTCTCCGGGGATTCCGGCTGTTCCAGCGAGGCTGCCCGAAGAATCGGCGCGGATTCCGGCAAAAGGAGATCTTCCGGTGAAATCTTACAGTCACTCCAGCAAGTGGCGTAACGTTGTCCGGTTTCGCAGACAACGATGAGACCGTCGATATCATCAAGATTCCAGCTGGTGTTGCAGATACTGGTGTCTGCAATCCGGAACTGACCGTATACATTGCCCTGTTTCCAGGAAGGATTGCCGAGAAACAGACCGTGCAGTGTGCCGGGACGGGCGACAAATGCGTAGGCGCGGAAGACAGGGGTAAACGGGCAGGCGGGAAGAGTCATATGAAGTTCCAGACAGCACTGGTGATTTCGGACCTCGACACGGACAAATCCGCGGTTTTTTCCCTTTTTTCGGTTATCGTATTCGTAAAGATAAGAAACAAAACGTTTGTATGCAGACAAAATGGACACTTCCTTTTTGGAGTATTCTATGGTAGCATATGCAAAGAAGAAACAAGATATGATGACAGGAAAGCGGAAGAATGATGGATGAGAAGAAAATGGATGAACGGTTTATGCGGGAGGCGATCCGGCAGGCACGAAAAGCAGGTGCACTGATGGAAGTGCCGATCGGGTGTGTGATCGTTTACGAAGGAAAGATTATTGCAAGAGGATACAACCGGAGAAATACGGATAAAAATACGATCTCCCATGCGGAACTGAATGCGATCCGAAAAGCGAGTAAAAAGCTGGGCGACTGGCGGCTGGAAGGGTGTACGATGTACATCACTCTGGAACCGTGTCAGATGTGCGCCGGAGCTATTGTCCAGGCGAGAGTTAGCCGGGTGGTGATCGGAAGCATGAACCCGAAAGCGGGATGCGCCGGATCGATCCTGAACCTTCTGGAGATGGAACAGTTCAATCATCAGGTAGAAGTTACCCGTGGCGTTTTACAGGAAGAGTGCTCCCAGATGCTCAGTGGATTCTTCAAAGAACTGCGTGAAATCAAGAAGCGGCAAAAACGGGTATTGACGGAAGAAAAACAAGGAAGTATAATGAATAGCGAATCTGCTGATTCGTAACACCATGGAGATGTACCCAAGTGGCTGAAGGGTCCGCACTCGAAATGCGGTAGGTCGGGCAACCGGCGCGAGAGTTCAAATCTCTCCATCTCCGTAACCAATGCAACAGAAGAAGGCTGCGAAGTTTATTTTGAAGTAACTATCCAAAAGGTAGTATCCCGCGAGGTGTTTTGGCATGTTTTTGCCAAAA
>UMGW01043634.1_pt1 | contig 21732 bp, 20 predicted proteins | sample 1965371 | NCBI WGS metagenome assembly UMGW01 (sample SAMEA4836082, study PRJEB28245) | human gut metagenome | biome: gut microbiome; material: fecal sample | place: Denmark | collected 2008
ATTTCGACGAAATGTCACTAAAATCTAAGCCGCGTTAATAACCGCGGCGCTCGCGTCGCCCGACGCTTCGACGGCAAAACGCGCTCCTTCGAGAGCGAGCGACTCGATCCTTGCTTGACCCGCCTCACCGTCGCTTCGCAACGTAAGCGACGCGCCCCGAGCGACTTCGAGCGTATCCCAATATTCCTCGACGATCGACGCGACCGTGTCTTCGGTGACGCGCTGCGCGCAAGCCGACGGCGCCGCCACCGCGGTCGCCACGGCAACGGCCGCCGCAACGGCCGTCACCGCAGGAAGTCCGAGCGCGGAAGCGCTCCGTTCGATCGATCTCAACGGATGGAGAGCTCGGACTTCAAGCTCTCCGAACATATGTCCTTGCATGAAAATGCCTCGGAAAAACAAAACCGCCTCCGTCGGGATTGGCGGAGGCGAAAGACATTTTCCCCATGCGCAAGGAAGCTTATGAAATCCGCTTTAAGGGCTTTTGACGGACCTCAACGTTCGAGGGGTATCGGTCGGTTTATTTTCGATTGTCGGGCGGTTCCGAGTCGTGATCCGAAAGCGGGCAGCGTGCCTCGACGCCCTCCTCACCGAGCGGCAAAGGCTTCCGGGTGCGCGAGCGCCGCGCGCAGGCGCGGGAACGCTTCGAGTGCGGCTTCGCGCGAAACCCGAGCGACGTGTTCGACCGTCGTCCCGCGGAGATGCGCGACGATTTCTGCGGTCCGCACGATGTCGGCGGGCTCCGTGAGGGGGTCCGTTCCGAGGCGCGCCGCCGCATCGCGCCGTTCGGCCCCGGGCATGTCGGGAGCGTCCGTTTCGAGGACCCAACTCCCGTCGGGGAGTTCCGCGGCGTGGCGTCGGATCCGAAGGCTTCCGTCGTACGTGACCGCGCCCCCGAAGCCGAGCTTCAACCCGAGCGCGAGAAACTGCGCGCGTTCGACGTCCGAGCCGTTGAAGGCGTGAAGGGCGCCGCCCGCAGGCGGAATGCGCCGGAGCCCGTAGAGCACCCGGGAGGCGCTCTTTCGCACGTGAAGCGACACGGGAAGTTTCAGGTCGCGCGCCGCCTTGAGGCACGCGGCAAACACCGCTTCCGCGTGCGCGTCGCCCGCCCCGGGCACCGTGCCGTCGAGGCCTATTTCCCCGACGCCGACGAAAAAGGGGTCGGCGCACGCCGCGGCGAGCTCGTCCTTGAGGTCGACCAAGTCTTCGGCCGTCGTTTCCGCCGCAAAGAGCGGATGAATGCCGAGCGTGTAGGGGAGGCCGAAGCGGCGGGCGATCTCGCGCACGCGAGCCCAATCGCCGCGCGAGCCCGCGCAGATCACGATCGATTCGACGCCAGAGCGACGCGCGACGACGAGGAGCTCGTCGAGCCGCCCCTCAAGCTCCGCGGCTTGCAGATGACTGTGCGTGTCGATGAATCCCACGGTGCGTCTCCGGTTCTTCTCAACGCTCGACGATGCGACCGTCCTTCAGTTCGACCGTGCGGTCGCAAAGCGCCGCGATTTCCCGATCGTGCGTCACGATCAGGACGGCCGTCCCTTCGTCGCGCGCAACCCGGATGAAGAGGCCGAAGACGGCAAGCGCCGTCTCGTGGTCGAGATTCCCCGTAGGTTCGTCGGCAAGCACGCACGCGGGACGCGTCACGAGGGCGCGCGCGATCGCCACGCGCTGCCGCTCGCCCCCGGAGAGCTCCGACGGGAGGTGCGCGGTGCGCGCGCCGAGCCCGACCGCCTCAAGAAACTTCGTCGCTTCGGCCCGGGCGACCGCACGGTCCGTGCGGCGGATCATGAGGGGCATCGCCACGTTGTCCAAGGCCGAGAACTCGGGAAGGAGGTGATGAAACTGATAAACGAAGCCGAGCGAAGCGTTTCTCAGGCGCCCGAGTTCGCTTTCCTTCAGCGTCGAGAGGCGTTTCCCCGCCACTTCCACTTCGCCCGAATCCCAGCCGTCGAGCCCCCCGAGTACGTGCAGAAGCGTCGACTTCCCCGAGCCCGAAGCCCCGAGAATCGCCACGGTTTCGCCCGCGCGCACGGTGAGATTCACGCCTTTCAGAATCGGAATCGCCCCTTCGCCCTCGCGGTAGCTTTTCACGAGGTTCACGACCCGCAGGGCTTCGGCGGGCGTCGTTCGGTTCGTCACGTCATTCATAGCGCAGAGCCTCCGCGGGATGGGTCTTCGCCGCGCGCCAGCTCGGGTAGAGCGTGGCCGCAAGGCTCAGAAGGAAGGAACAGAGTGCGATCGGCACGATGTCGGAAAGACGCGGGTCGGAAGGCATGTTGCTGATGAAGTAAATCTCCTTCGGGAGGAACGCGACGCCGAAGGCCGCCTCAATCGTCGAAACGATGGCGTCGACGTTGTAGGCGACGAGAAGCCCCCCGGCCACGCCCGCCGCCACGCCCACGAAGCCCACGATCGCCCCCTGCAGAACGAAAATCGCGAGGATCGAGCGCGGCGAGGCGCCGAGCGTACGCAGAATCGCGATGTCGGACTGCTTTTCGGTCACGGTCATCACGAGCGAGGAAACGAGCCCGAAGGCGCCGACGAGCACGATCAAAAAGAGGATGATCCCCATCATGCGCTTTTCGACCTGCACGGCCGCAAACCACGTGCGGTTCTGCTTCGACCAGTCGGTGACGTAGCAGTTGTCGGGAAGGTCGAACCGCAATTCGGACGCGATCTCGGGCGCGCGCTCCATGTCGTTCACCTTGAGGCGCAGCCCCTTGGGGCCGCCCGTTCGAAAGAGCGCCGCGGCGTCCTTGATGTGAACGAGCGCCATCGTGCTGTCGTACTCGTAGTGGCCGCTCGAAAGCAAACCCGTCACGCGGAACTGCTTCACGCGCGGCACGATCCCCGCGGGCGTCATGTTGCCTTCGGGAACGAGCAAAGCGACCTTGTCGCCCACCCGCACGCGCAGCATCGCGGCGAGGTCCCGCCCGAGAATCACGCCGAATTCGCCGGGCTTCAAAACGTCGAGCGAGTCGGCCCCGAGAATGTGCGTGTTGAGTTCGCTCACCGACGGCTCGTACGCGGGATCGATCCCTTTGACGAGCGCGCCGCGCACGACGTTGCCGGAATTGAAAAGCCCCTGTCCCTGAACGTACGGAGCGGCCGCAACGACGTCCGAACGGGCCGTAAGGTGCTTGGCGAGCCCCTCCCAATCGTCAAGGGGCCCCGCGGCACTCGTCACCTCGACGTGCGCGATGACGGAGAGCATCCGGTCGCGCACCTCTTTCTGAAAGCCGTTCATGACGGAGAGCACGATGATGAGAGCCGCGACGCCGAGGGCGATCGACGTGACGGACATCGCCGAAATAAAAGATAGGAAACCGTCCCGACGGCGGCCCCGTCGACCCGCACGCGTATAGGTGAGGCCGATTACGAGTTCGAAAGGTGTCTTCACGCGTTGAATCCTGCGCAGAAAAAGTCGGTGAAATCCCGAGAACGGTAGCACAAGTCGCACCGAACCTCGCGTTCGAACGGGAAACCGAGACAAGTCCTTACCGAGAAGCGCGGTCGGCGGAACGCGGTCCCGTTAAAATTTGCCCGCTATGTCTTCCGCCTATTTCCTTATTCCGGGCGCGCGTCTTGCGGCGCCCCTCGCACGCGAACTCCTTGAAACCGCAACGCGCGAAGAGCGCGACGCGCTCCTTCTGATCGGTGCGAAATCCGAAAACCCCGTCATGCAGGCGATCGCCCCTCGCCCCTTCGAGCGCGCCCCGCACTACGCGTGGCTCTGGCGCGTGCTCGCGCGCAAGCCCCGGCTTCCCGCCTCGGCGCCCGCGCTCTGGGTGCAGTCGGGAGGACCGAGCCAGGACGTGCAGTTCTGGACCCTCTCGGCGCTTGGGCTCGATGCCGAAGGCGCCGTGTCGGGCGAAGTCGAAATCGACGACGAACGGATGTTCTTCGAAATCACGATGGCGCTCGCCCGCGAGCTCGATCGCAACCGTGCCGAAGGGCTGCGCCTTCAAACGTCGGGCCACACCTGGTTCGTGACGCGCCGCGCCGACTGGGATGCGGCGGCCGCTCCGGCGCGCGCCCTCGTCGGCGTCCGTCCGGATTCGGCGCAGCTTTGCGGCCCCGACGCGCAGGCGGTGCTTGATCTCGAAGCGCGCCTCGACGCGCTCCTCACGGGGGCGCTCGCGGACGTGAACGAAGCGCTTCGCCGCGCGGGTCGCACGCCGATCGGCGCCTTCTGGTTGCACGGGGGCGGGCGCGACGCGCGCTTTTTCCCGCCGACCACCATCCGCTCGGTGGCGGCCGACGATCCGGTCGCGCTCGGTTGGGCGAACGCCGCGGGGATTCTTCGCGACCGACTCGGCTCGACCCGCTCGCGCCGCGAAACCCTCTGGCCCGAGGCGCCCGAGGGGGATTTGATCGTCCTCTTCGAAGAGCTTTACGAACCCTGGCTGCGCGGGGACCTGGCCGCCTGGCGAAAGGCCCTGCTCGAATTGGCCTCGCGCCTTACCCTCTGGCGCGACGCCGCCCGCGCGCGTCACGCCGAAGATCACGTGACCGTCCTTTTCGGCACGGGCACCTCCGCCACCCTCACCCCGAAGAAGGCGGGACTGCTTTCGCTTTTGCAGCGCTCGAAGTCGGTCGATCCGGCCCTGTGGCTCTCGGACGACGCCCCGCACGAAGATTCCGCCCTAGGAGTGCACGCATGACCAAACTCGTTTCCCGTCCCTACGACGTTCGCGCCGCCGAGCGCCTCGCCGCTTCGGGGATTCTCGCGCCCGTCGCCCGGGCGCTCGCCGCCCGCGGCATCGAGGAGCCTTCGGACCTCGTTCAGGAGTGGTCCGGGATGCTCCCGCCCAATACGCTCTCGGGAACGCGCGCCGCCGCCGAGCGGCTCGCTCTTGCGCGCGATCGGGGCGAGCACGTCACGATCGTCGCCGACTACGACTGCGACGGCGCCACGGCCTGCTCCGTCGGGATCCGGGGACTGCGCATGCTCGGGCTTTCGGTCGACTACTTCGTACCCGACCGCGTCATTCACGGCTACGGCCTCACGGATCGCGTGGTCGACATCGTCGCCGCCCGCAAGCCCCGACCCGACGTCATTCTGACGGTCGACAACGGGATTTCCTCCGTGAAAGCGGTCGAGCACGCCCGCTCGCTCGGGATCGAAGTGATCGTCACGGACCACCATCTTCCGGGGCCCCTCGTTCCCGAATGCGCCTGCATCGTGAACCCGAACCTCGCGGGGTGCGACTTCCCCTCGAAGGCGCTCGCCGGGGTGGGCGTCATTTACTACGTGCTTCTCGCTCTGCGCGCTCTTTTGCGCGAACGGGGCGACTTCACGGCGCAGACGCAACCGCGCCTCGACACGCTCGTCGACCTCGTGGCCCTCGGCACCGTCGCCGACGTGGTGAAACTCGACAAGAACAACCGCATTCTCGTGGCGCAGGGCCTTAAGCGCATCCGCTCGGGCCGCACCCACCCGGGGATCGCCGCCCTCTTTTCAATCGCGGGCAAAGACATGCTGCGCGCGAGCGTGCGCGACTTCGGCTTTGCGATCGGTCCGCGCATCAACGCGGCGGGTCGCCTCGGCACGATGGAAAACGGGATCGAGTGTCTCCTTGCGGACGACCCCGAAGAGGCCCTTCGCTACGCGCGAAGCCTCAACGAAATCAATACGGAGCGGCGCGAACTCGAGGGCGAAATGCAGGCTGCCGCAGAAACCGCGCTCGACGCCATCGACCTTGAGAACGCCGCGGCCGTGTCGCTTTTCAACCCGACCTTCAACGAGGGCGTCGTGGGGCTCGTCGCCTCGCGCATCAAGGAGCGCATCAATCGGCCGGTGATCGCCTTCGCACCCACGGATTCGGGGCGCCTCAAGGGCTCGGGCCGCTCGATTCCGGGCATTCACCTGCGCGACATGCTCGATCTCGTCGCGAAAGAGCTCCCCGACGTCGTCAAAACGTTCGGCGGGCACGCCATGGCCGCGGGCCTCACGATCGAGCGCGACGGGTTCGAAGACTTCTCGCGCGCGTTCGAGCGCACGGTGCGCGCGCACTGCACGCCCGAAACGTTCGAGAAAATCGTCCTTACCGACGGGGGCCTTGCGCCCGACGAGATTTCCGAACGACTCTGCCGCGAGGTCGAGCATCAGATCTGGGGCCAGGGGTTCGAGGCGCCCCTTTTTGCGAACGAATTCACGGTCCTCTCGCAGACGCTCGTCAAGGACGCGCACCTCAAGATGAAGCTCGGCCTCGGCGGCGCCGTCTACGACGCGATCTTTTTCCGCCACACCGAGGCGCTCGTCGGTACGCCCAAACTCGCCTACCGCCCCGACATCAACGAGTTTCGGGGACGGCGCACCGTGCAGCTTATCGTCGAAGCGGCGGACGACCCGACCTGAGGGCCCGACCCCTACCCGAAACCCCCCAAGTTCCGCCCCTTCGAGGGGCGGAACTTTTCCTGCAATTTCAGTGGGAAAGGCGCCTTTCCGATCGGCGGGGGCGCTGTTTTCCGTATAATGAACGCTTTGCCCGAGGCGCCCCGAGGGGGCACCCCGGACGGGCGCTCATTCTTTATTTTGCGAGCTTGAACAATGGAAGTCGAACGCATCAACCAAATTCAGAACCTCATCAGCGACCTCGAGCGTCGTCTGATCGACTTACGGGGGTATCTTTGACGTCGATCGCAAAGCGCGCCGACTCGAAGAAGTGAATCGCGAGGTCGAAAATCCCGACCTCTGGAACGACCCCAAACACGCCCAGGAAATCAGCAAGGAAAAGAAGATGCTCGACGACATCGTCGGCAGCTTCCGTCGTCTGACCGCGGGCGTCAACGATGCGTCCGAGCTTTTCGAACTTTCCATGGCCGAAGAGGACTGGGAAACGGTCGAAGCCGTGGGCGGGGACGTCGATGCGATCGACCGTGAGGTCGGTCAGCTCGAATTCAAGCGCATGTTCAACCAGCCGATGGACTCGGCCAACTGCTACCTCGAAATTCAGGCGGGTGCGGGCGGCACGGAAGCCCAGGACTGGGCGAGCATGCTCGAACGCATGTACATGCGCTACGCCGAACGCAAGGGCTTCAAGGTCACCCTGGAAGAAGAAAGCGCGGGCGACGTCGCGGGCATCAAGTCCGCCACGCTCTACATCGAAGGCGAATGGGCCTACGGGACGCTGCGCACCGAAACGGGCATTCACCGTCTCGTTCGCAAGAGCCCCTTCGACTCGAACGCCCGTCGTCACACGTCCTTCACGTCCGTCTACGTCTATCCGGAAGTCGACGACTCGATCGAAATCGAGATCAATCCCGCCGACCTCAAGGTCGACGTCTTCCGCGCTTCGGGCGCGGGCGGCCAGCACATTCAGAAGACGGAATCGGCCGTTCGAATCCACCACGTCCCGACCGGGATCATCACGATCTGTCAGGACGACCGCTCGCAGCACCGCAACCGCGAAAAGGCGATGCAGCAGTTGAAGGCGAAGCTCTACGAACTCGAAATGCGCAAGCGCATGGAAGAGCAGACGAAGCTCGAAGAATCGAAGTCCGACATCGGCTGGGGTCACCAGATCCGCAGCTACGTGCTCGACCAGTCGCGCGTGAAGGACCTTCGCACGAACGTCGAAACCGGCAACACCGGCGCCGTTCTCGACGGCGACCTCGACGACTTCATCGAGGCTTCGCTCAAGCTCGGCATCTCCGCCCAGGCGAACTAATCGAACCGCGTCCACCGAGGCGGCGCCTGCCCCCGAGCGAGCGTCGCCCTCCCAGGGAAACAACGATCATGGCTGACATTGACTCTCAGAATGCCGTCCGCGAAGCGGCGGAAGAAGAAAACCACATCATCGCCGAGCGTCGCGCGAAGCTCGCGAAGCTGCGCGAATCGGGCGTTGCCTATCCGAACGACTTCGTTCGCACGGACCTCTTCGGCGACCTGCGCGCCGCTTACGGCGACAAGACCGCCGAAGAACTCGAAGCGCTCGCTCCCGAAGTCTCCTGCTCGGGCCGCATGATGCTCAAGCGCGTCATGGGCAAGGCGAGCTTTGCCACCGTGCGCGACTTCACGGGCGAAATGCAGTACTTCGTTCAGAAGAACGAAGTGGGCGAAGAAGCCTACGCCGACTTCAAGACGTTCGACCTCGGCGACATCGTGGCCGTGAAGGGCGTGCTCTTCCGCACGAAGTCGGGCGAACTCTCGATCCGCGCGCGCGAAATCCGTCTCATGACGAAGAACATCCGCCCGCTGCCCGACAAGCACAAGGGGCTCGTCGACACCGAGCTCTGCTACCGCCAGCGCTACGTCGACCTCATCATGAACGAAGAGTCGCGCAACCGCTTCCTCGTGCGCTCCAAGGCGATTGCGGCCATTCGCGCCTACATGCTGAAGAACCGCTTCCTCGAAGTCGAAACGCCGATGCTCCACCCGATTCCGGGCGGCGCCAACGCCAAGCCCTTCGTGACGCACCACAACGCGCTCGACATGGACATGTACCTGCGCATCGCGCCCGAGCTCTATCTCAAGCGCCTCGTCGTCGGCGGCTTCGAACGCGTCTTCGAAATCAACCGCAACTTCCGCAACGAAGGCGTCTCGGTCCGTCACAACCCCGAATTCACGATGATGGAGTTCTACGCGACCTACTGGACGTATCGCGATCAGATGGACTTCACCGAAGGGCTCCTGCGCGAAGTCGCCGTCGAAGCGACGGGTACCGCGGTGCTCAACTACCAGGGTCAGGAAATCGACCTCTCGAAGCCCTTCGCGCGCCTGACGCCGATTGAAGCGGTGAAGAAGTACTGCCCGCACTACAAGGCCGAAGACCTCGAAAATCCCGAGTTCCTCCGCGCCGAACTCGAACGCCTCAAGGCGGAGATCCCCGTCGACGCCGGTCTCGGCGCTCTGCAGATCGCCCTCTTTGAAGAAACGGCCGAGTCGAAGCTGATCGAACCCACCTTCATCATCAACCACCCGACGGAAATCTCGCCGCTCGCGCGTGCTTCGGATGAAAACCCCGAGATCACGGAACGCTTCGAGCTCTACATCGCCGGTCGCGAAACCTGCAACGGCTTCTCGGAGCTCAACGACCCCGACGATCAGGCCGCGCGCTTCCGCGCTCAGGTCGACAAGAAGAGCCACGGCGACGATGAAGCCATGTACTTCGACGCCGACTACATCCGCGCGCTCGAATACGGCCTCCCGCCCACCGCGGGTTGCGGCATCGGGATCGACCGCTTCGTGATGCTCCTCACGGACGCGCCCACGATCCGCGACGTGCTCCTCTTCCCGCACATGCGTCCCGAAAACTGAGATGCTTGATGCGGCGATGCGAAGGGCCCTAGCGGCCCTTCCCGCCCGAGAAGAACGCCCCGCCGAGTACGGGGCGTTCTTTTTGGGAGACCACCCCGTCGGAGCGGTTCCGCCCGAGGTCGCCGAGCGACTTCTCAAGGAGCCCGACGCGAGCGCCCAGGGCGACCGGATCGTTCTCGAAGACCCCGAGAGCGACGCGGCGCGCGACGCGCGCTGGGCGGCGCTTGCGCGCGACCTGCGGCAGGAACCCGGCCTCATTCCGCCGCTCGCCTGGCGCAACGAACTCCTCGACGTCAAAGACCTCGATTTCGCGGCCGACCGTCGCGAAGGCCCCTCGCTCGGGCGCTGCGAGCGGGCGCTCTTTCGGCTTCTCGGCATGCGAACGGCGGCCGTGCACCTCATCGCCCGCCCCGTCGAGGGCGAGGGCTTTTTGCTCTCCAAACGCTCTTTGACGAAGGCGGTGGGCCCGGGGCTCTGGGATACCCTTTCCGCGGGGATGGTGGCGGCGGGGGAAACGCCGCTTGCCGCGATGCTGCGCGAAGCCCACGAAGAGGCGGGCCTCATGCTCAAGCCCGACAGCCTTCGGCCGCTCGGCGTCGGTCGGGCCGTGCGTCGCGTGGAAACGGGCTGGATGGACGAGGTGAACTTCTACTTCGACGTGCGGCTTCCCGAAGGGACGGTCTTTCGGAATCTCGACGGCGAAGCGGACGACTTCCGGTGCTTTTCGCCCGAGGAGACGCTTCAAGCCCTTGCCGAAGGGCGCCTCATGTGGGAGGCGGGCACGGGCATTCTCCTTGCGCTCGGCGTACTCGGCGGGATGCGTTGAAGGCGACTCACCCTCCGAGCCGCTGAAAATCAAAAGGGACGCATTCCGTCAAGGAAGCGTCCCTTTTTTCGGTCGCCCCGGGGAGGTCCCCCGGCGTCGGCGAGGTTCGGCGGGCTCAGCCCCGCTCAGTCCCTCTCCTCAAGCCAGGCCGTAAGCACGGCTTCGAGGATGCGTTCGTTCGAAGCTTCGGGATCGTCGTCGAAATCTTCGAGCGCGCAGATCATCGCGTGCAATTGCACGAACCCGATCGTGAGCGGATCGAGTTCGGGATCGGCATCGTAGAGCGCTTCGGCGATCGCGCGACTGTCCGTCCACTTGAGACCCATGGTCAGTCCTCCTCTTTCGCGTGGTTGCGCGAGTACTTCGGGATTTCGATCGTCAGGTCTTCGGAGCCGACCGTCGTCTGGCAGGAAAGACGCGAGTACATCCCGGCGCCCCAGGCCGTGTCGAGATGGTCGAGCTCGTTGTCGGAGGGTTCGTTGAGGCTCTCCAACCCTTCGCGCACGATCACGTGGCAGGTGGCACAGGCGCAGGAGAATTCGCAGGCGTGTTCGATCTTGACGCCGTGCGCGAGCAGCGTGCGGGCGAGGTTTTCGCCGGGCGCGGCCTGGAAGCTGAGGCCTTCGGGGCAGAGCGTTTCGTGGGGGAGAACGGTAATGGTGGGCATGGTGTGCTCCTCAATGGAAATACGGTACGTTTAAGCGAGCGGATCTTCGTCGCCCGAAGAGAAAATGGCGTCGTCGACGGACTTCCCTGCGAGGGCCGAGCGGATCGAGCGGTCCATGCGGCGTTCCGCAAAGAGTTCGGTCCCCTTCGTGAGCGCGGCGAGGGCCGCCTTCACGCGTTCGACGTCGGTGCCCGAGAGCGTCGCGCCGAGTTCGGACGCGAGCCGATCGATTTCGGCGCGCTCCGTTTCGTTCAGAAGGTCGCCGTCCGAAGCGAGAGCGCTCGCGGTCGACTCAAGCAGGCGACGCGCCTCGACCTGCTGCTCGCGCAATTCGCGCGCGCGCATGTCGTCGGCCGCCTGGGCGTTCCCGTCCTTCAGCATCCGGACGATTTCTTCGTCCGTGAGGCCGTAGGAGGGCTTCACCGTGATGCTCGCTTCGACGCCCGTCTTCGTTTCGCGGGCGGAAACGGACAAGAGCCCGTCGGCGTCGATCTGGAAGGTGACGCGAATGCGGGCCGCACCCGCCGCCATCGGGGGAATGCCGCGCAGCTCGAAGCGCGCGAGCGACCGACACGCGTCGACCACTTCGCGTTCGCCCTGCACGACGTGAATCGCCATGGCGGTCTGACCGTCCTTGAAGGTCGTGAAGTCCTGCGCCATCGCGACGGGAATCGAGCTGTTGCGCGGAATCACCTTTTCGACGAGCCCGCCCATCGTTTCAAGACCGAGCGAAAGGGGCGTGACGTCGAGAAGGAGCCAGTCGTCCTCGGCCGAGGTGTTGCCCGCGAGCTTGTTCGCCTGCATGGCGGCACCCACCGCCACGACGCGGTCGGGGTCGATGTCGGCGAGCGGTTCGCGCCCGAAGCGTTCGCGCACGGCCGCACGCACGGCGGGCATGCGGGTCGAGCCGCCAACGAGCACGATGCCGCGCACGTCGTCCTTTTCGACCTTCGCGTCGGCGAGCACCCGCTCGACCGCGCAGAGCGTCTTGCGAACGAGATGCGCCGTCAGTCGGTCGAACGTTTCGCGCGTCACGACGTCGTCGATCTTCGCGCCCGTCGAGAGCGTGAGTTCGATGCGGGTTTCGTCCGCGTCGGTGAGCGCCTCCTTCGCGCGGCGCGCGGCGTCGAGGAGATGACGCTTGTCGTCCGCTTCGAGAATCCCGAGCTCGTGATGTTGCTCCAGGATGTGGCAGAAGAGCCGGTGGTCGAAGTCGTCCCCGCCGAGGGCGGCGTTGCCGCCCGTGGCGAGCACTTCGAAGACGCCCTTCGTGAGCTTCAGGAGCGAAACGTCGAACGTGCCGCCCCCGAGGTCGTAGACCATGTAGACGCCTTCCGCCTCGTTGTCGAGCCCGTAGGCCAAGGCGGCCGCCGTCGGTTCGTTGAGAAGGCGCAGGACGTTGAGGTTCGCGAGACGCGCCGCGTCCTTCGTCGCCTGACGCTGCGCGTCGTCGAAATAGGCGGGCACGGTCACGACCGCCCCGACGAGTTCGCCCCCGAGGCGCTCTTCGGCGCGCGCGACGAGCGTCTTCAGAATTTCGGCGCTTACTTCGACGGGGCTCTTGAGCCCCTGAACGGTGCGGATCATCACCATCGAGCGCTCGTCGACGAGGTCGTAGGGGAGATTGGCCGCATCCGTCAAATCGGCCTTCTTCCGGCCGATCAGGCGCTTGGCGCTCGCGATCGTGTTCTTCGAGTCAAAGCGCGCCGATTCGAGCGCGGCGCGGCCCACTTCGACCGTGCCGTCGGGCATGTAGCGCACGACCGAGGGCAAAAGCGCCCGTCCGTCGTGATCGACGATCACCTCGGGCGAGCCGCTCACCACCGCGGCGACGAGCGAATTGGTGGTCCCGAGGTCGATCCCGACCGCAAGACGATGTTCGTGGGGCGCGGCCGAAAGGCCGGGTTCCGCAATCTGAAAAAGGGCCATGTGAACGTTCCTCGCGTCTGACGACGCCGGCGTGACAACTTACGAAGGACTCAATCGGCGAGCCGCTCGGCCTTGCGGGCCGCGTCGGCTTCCGTGAGAAAGCGCTCGACGAAAAGGAGCCGGCGCGTGAGATCCACGGCGCGCGCCCAATTCGCTTCGTCGTCGATCGCGCGGCCGAGCCCCTCCAGGAGCTCCGTACGGGTGCTTTCGGCGCGCTCGCGCGCTTCCGCCCCGCGCCCCGCTTCGAGCGCTTCGCGCCACTCGATTTGCTCCATCAGGAAGTCCGCGGGCATCGAGGTGTTGGTTTCGGCTTCGATCGGGTGACCCGCCGCGGCGCAGAGCCAGGCGGCGCGCTTCGAGGGGGACCCGAGCGTTTCGAACGCTTCGTTGATGCGGCTCGTCCACTGTTCGGCCACGCGCCGTTCGGCGGCCGGCCGGTCGGCGAAGCGATCCGGATGCACTTTCATGATCGCCTGTCGGTAGGCGGCCTCAAGCTTCTCGCCGTTGATGCGGAAGCGAGGCTGAGCGCCGAAAATCGCAAAGGGCGTCAGTTCCTGAGCCATGTCACACCATTCGTTGGAAATGCGGCTCCGGCCCTTGGAAAGCCGGAGCATAAAAAGAAAGGAAGGCGCGGACGAGCCGGGGGCTCCCGCGCCTCGGACGGGGTAAAAGGCGAACGACCTCAAACGTGGAACGATTCGCCGCAACCGCAACGACTCGTTTCGTTGGGATTGTGGAACTTGAACCCTTCCTGGAGGCCTTCGCGCGTGTAGTCGAGTTCGGTCCCGTCGATGTAGGGAAGGCTCTTCTCGTCGACGATCACCTTCACGCCGAAGCTCTCGTAGACCTGATCGTCCTCGTTCACCGCATCGGCGAATTCGAGCTTGTAGGCCATCCCGGAGCAGCCCGACGTCTTCACGCCGAGACGAAGACCGATCCCCTTGCCGCGGCGGTCGATGTACTTCTGCACGTGGCGGGCGGCGGCTTCCGTAAGCGTAACGGCCATGATCCTTACTCCTTCTTCTGCTTGGCGCGGTAGTCGTCGATGGCGGCCTTGATGGCGTCTTCGGCGAGAATCGAGCAGTGGATCTTGACGGGCGGAAGGGCGAGTTCTTCGGCGATCTGCGCGTTCGTGAGCGCGCCCGCTTCGTCGAGGGTCTTCCCCTTCACCCACTCGGTGACGAGCGAGGACGAAGCGATGGCGGAGCCGCACCCGTAGGTCTTGAACTTGGCGTCTTCGATGACGCCTTCGTCGTTGACGCGGATCTGCAGGCGCATGACGTCGCCGCAGGCGGGCGCGCCCACCATGCCGGTGCCGACGTCCTGAGCGTCCTTGTCAAGCGTGCCGACGTTGCGGGGGTGTTCGTAATGATCGATGAGTTTTTCGCTGTAGGCCATGTTCGGTCTCCTCTGCCCGGAGGGATCGGGCTCGTCCAGAGCGCCCGAGGGCTCCCTCCGAAGCGGACAAATTCGGGGTTAGTGGTTCTGCCACTGGATCGTCGAAAGGTCGATCCCCTGCTGGTGCATTTCCCACAAGGGGCTCATTTCGCGCAGCTTCGTCACCTTTTCGACGAGGGTCTTCACGACGAAGTCGATTTCTTCTTCCGTCGTGAAGCGCCCGATCGTAAAGCGGATCGAGCTGTGGGCGAGTTCGTCGTCGCGACCGAGCGCGCGCAGAACGTACGAGGGTTCGAGCGACGCCGAGGTGCAGGCCGAGCCCGACGAGACGGCGATGTCCTTCATCGCCATCATGAGGCTTTCGCCTTCGATGAAGGCAAAGCTCACGTTCAGGTTGTGGGGCGAACGACGTTCCCAGTCGCCGTTCAGATAGACCTCGGGAATGTTGTTGCGGATGCCGTCCCAGAGGCGGTCGCGCAGAGCTTTCAAGCGCGGCACTTCGGTCGCCATTTCTTCCTTGGCGAGACGGTAGGCTTCGCCCATGCCGACGATCTGGTGCGAGGCGAGCGTGCCCGAGCGCATGCCGCGTTCGTGCCCGCCCCCGTGAATCTGGCATTCGATCCGGACGCGGGGCTTGCGACGGACGTAGAGGGCGCCGATCCCCTTGGGGCCGTAGACCTTGTGGCCCGAGAGCGACATGAGGTCCACCTTCAGGCGGTTGACGTCGAGGTCCATCTTGCCCGCGGCCTGCGTGGCGTCGCAGTGAAAGAGGATCCCCTTTTCGCGGCAGAGCGTGCCGATCCCTTCGAGGTCCTGAATGACGCCGATTTCGTTGTTGATCGCCATCACGGAAATGAGGATCGTGTCGGGACGCACGGCGGCGCGCAACGCCTCCATGTCGATGAGACCGTTTTCGAGCACGTCGAGGTACGTCACTTCGTAGCCTTCGCTCTCCAGGTGGCGCATCGAGTCGAGCACCGCCTTGTGTTCGGTCTTCACCGTGATCAGGTGACGGCCCTTTTCCTTGTAGAAGTGGGCCGCCCCCTTGATCGCGAGGTTGTCGCTCTCGGTCGCCCCCGAGGTCCAAACGATTTCCCGGGGATCCGCGCCGATCAGCGCCGCCACGTGGCCGCGCGCCTCTTCAACGGCCTTCTCCGCTTCCCAGCCGTAGCTGTGGCTGTGCGAAGCGGGATTGCCGAACTTTTCGTACAGGTACGGAACCATCTTGTCGACGACGCGGGGATCGCACGGCGTGGTGGCGGAGTAGTCGAGATAAACCGGAAGCTTCATTTTTCGAGTTCCTTATTGCCTTGGGGTTCGCGTCGGGCGCTTGGAGCCTCGGGCGAGGCGTCCGACTGAGTTTTCGTGCGGCTCACGCCGATCACGGCGGCGACGGTCTGCTGGCCGTGACGCGCTTCGTGCTGATCGACGAGGGACGCGAGCGAAATGCCGGCCAAAAACCGTTCGATGACACCGTTGAGGTCGAGCCAGAGATGATGCGTGAGGCAGGCCGCGCCGCCGAGGCACGTGCCTTCCCCGCCGCACTGCGACGTGTCCATGTTCTCGTCGACCGCCTTGATGATGCGGTCGATCGTGATGGCTTCGGGACGATCCGCGAGGCGGTAGCCGCCCCCCGGACCGCGAACGCTCTCGACGAGCCCCGCACGACGCAGCCGGCAAAAAATCTGTTCGAGATAGGGAAGCGAAATCTGCTGTCGCTCGGACACTTGAGCAATCGAGATCGGTCGGCCGGCTTCGGCCGCGTGCATGGCGATGTCCAACATCGCCGTAACGGCAAATCGGCCCTTCGTGGTGAGCTTCACGGCTTCGCTCCTATTCTTGAGGTTTTCAGTCAGCTATTACGAGCTCGAATGTTACTCGATAATACCTGACCAATCAAGTCATCTTTGTTGCGTACCACCGTTTCCGAGGATCTAACCCTTACGGAGTACGTGAGGAGGCCGTGCTGCAAGCGGGATGGAAAAAGGGAGCCGTTTCGGTGCGACTCCCTTCGTAGGGTTCGGGCTCGGGCGCGATCAGGCGGTCGTCGCCTCGTCGGCGCGAGCGGCCTGGCGGGCGCGCTGCTCCTTTTGCATCGCGCGGGCGCGACGTTCGAGCGTTTCGAGGAGTCCCTCGCACGCGTCGTTGCAGTATTCGAGCACGAGATTGAACCCCTCGTTCAACCCGTAGTACGGGTCGGGCACCACCGCCGCATCGTTGTCGTTCGCGTAGCGCATGAGGAGCTGAATCTTGTGGCGGTACTGCGGGGGCGAGCGGTGCTGCAGTTCCGTGAGGTTCTCCCAGTCCATGACGAGGATCAGATCCGCCGTCACGAAGTCTTCGGGCGTGATGACCTTGGCGCGGTGCTGCTGAACGTCGAGACCGCGCTTGCGGCACGCGAGCTGCGCGCGCATGTCGATCAGTTCCCCGACGTGGTAGTCGCTCGTGCCGGCGCTCGCCGCCACGATGACGTCGTCGAGCCCCGCCTCGCGCACCTTCTTGCGGAAGATCGCTTCCGCGGTCGGGCTGCGGCAGACGTTTCCGGTACAGACAAACAAAACTTTGATCACTTTCTTATTTCCACGTCGAGGGAACGGGCGGGCCGCTCGCAAAGAGAGAAATTTTACCCTGTCGCAGGCAAATGAAGGTAAAGGGCGGACGCACCGACCCCTCACTATCCTACTCTAGAGGGTGCGAATTTCCTAGAGTCTTTTTTCCGGGCCCCGTTTTTTGCCCGTCCTCACGCGTCGACCGACGCCCCGAAGACCTTCGCGCGCAACGCTTTCCAGGCTTCGCGTACCTGCGCGGCCTTTTCGAAGTCGAGGTTCTTCGCGTGCTCGGCCATTTTCGCTTCGAGCTCCTTGAGGCGCGCGGCCGCGGTCTTTTCGTCGAGCACCTCGTCCGTGGCCGCAACGGTCGACGTACCCGCCGCGGGCGCGTCGGGCCCGCGGTAGACCCCGTCGATGATCTCGCGGATTTCCTTTTTGACGCCGCGCGGCACGATCCCGTGCGCCTCGTTGTAGGCCGTTTGCTTTTCGCGGCGGCGATTCGTTTCTTTGAGCGCGCGCGCCATCGAGTCGGTCATGCGGTCGGCGTAAAGGATCGCGCGCCCGTGGAGGTTTCGCGCCGCGCGCCCGATCGTCTGGATAAGCGACCGTTCGCTTCTCAGGAACCCCTCCTTGTCGGCGTCGAGAATCGCAACGAGGGAGACTTCCGGAATGTCGAGACCTTCGCGCAGAAGGTTGATGCCAACGAGGACGTCGAAGACCCCCTGACGCAGGTCGCGAATGATTTCCACGCGCTCGACCGTGTCGATGTCGGAGTGCAGGTACCGAACCCGCACGCCGTGCTCGGAGAGAAAGTCCGTGAGGTCTTCGGCCATGCGCTTCGTAAGCGTCGTGACAAGCACGCGCTCGCCTCGCGTCGTCGTATCGCGGATTTCGGAAAGGAGATCGTCGACCTGCGTGACGGCCGGGCGCACCTCGACCTCGGGGTCGACGAGCCCGGTCGGGCGCACGACCTGCTCGACCACTTCGCCGTCGCTCTTCTCGAGTTCGTAGTCGGAGGGGGTCGCCGAGACGAAGACCGAGCGGCGCATCTTGCGCTCGAACTCGTCGAAGCGCAGCGGCCGGTTATCCAAGGCCGACGGAAGGCGGAAGCCGTAATTGACGAGCGTTTCCTTGCGGGCGCGGTCCCCGCGGTACATCCCGCCCAACTGCCCCATCATCACGTGACTTTCGTCGAAGAACATGATCGCATCGGACGGAAGGTAGTCGATGAGGCACGGCGGCGCCACGCCCGGAGCGAGCCCCGTCAAGTGCCGCGAATAGTTTTCGATCCCCTTGCAAAAGCCCACCTGGTCGAGCATCTCCAGGTCGAAGAGCGTGCGCTGCTCCAGCCGTTGCGCTTCGACGATACGGCCCTCGGCAAGTAGCTCCGCCTTGCGCTCCTTGAGTTCTTGACGGATCGACGTCATCGCGCGCACGACCTCTTCGCGCGGCGTCACGTAGTGGCTCGCTGGATAGACGACGAAGCGCGGCACGTTCTGCTCGACCTTCCCCGTAATGGGGTCGAAAAGGAGCACCGCCTCCACCTCGTCGTCGAAGAGTTCGATCCGAACGGCGCTTTCGGCGTGTTCCGCCGGAAAGACGTCGATCGTGTCGCCGCGCACGCGGAAGGTGCCGCGCACGAACTCCATGTCGCTGCGGCGGTACTGCATCTTGACGAGCTGCCCGATCAGCTGTCGCTGCGTGCGCTTGTCGCCGCGGCGCAGGATGCCGCGCATCTCGGTGTAGCTTTCGGGCGCGCCGATGCCGTAGATCGACGATACGGTCGCCACGATGATCGTGTCGCGGCGCTCGAGAATCGACTTCGTTGCCGCAAGGCGCATCTGCTCGATGTGTTCGTTCACGGCCGCGTCCTTTTCGATGAAAAGGTCCCGGGCGGGCACGTAGGCTTCGGGCTGATAAAAGTCGTAGTAGGAGACGAAGTATTCGACCGCGTTCTCCGGAAAGAATTCCCGCATCTCCGAGTACGTTTGCGCCGCAAGCGTTTTGTTGGGCGCCATGATGATTGCGGGGACGCCCTCGCGCGCGATCACGTTCGCCATCGTGTAGGTCTTCCCGGACCCCGTCACCCCGAGGAGTGTCTGAAACATGACGCCCGACTCGAGCCCTTCGCAGAGACGATCGATCGCCTGCGGCTGGTCGCCCGCGGGCTCGAAAGGTTGATAGAGCACGAACGGAGAACCGGGATAGGTGACTTTCTTCACGAAGCGGACCCTCGAAGCATTGGAAAACGTGGGGTTATTCTAGGGCGCGCCGTCGCCCTTCACCGTACCGAACGACGCCCCCTTGCGCGCAGTTACATTTTGTTACTTCATGGGGCTTGCCAAAATCGAGAAGGAGGCTATATACTTCAAATCCTTGATTCCCCGATAGCTCAGTCGGTAGAGCGACGGACTGTTAATCCGCAGGTCGCTGGTTCGAGCCCAGCTCGGGGAGCCAAGATTACCGATCGAAGATGACCGACATCTTCGAAAGTACTCCCCGATAGCTCAGTCGGTAGAGCGACGGACTGTTAATCCGCAGGTCGCTGGTTCGAGCCCAGCTCGGGGAGCCAAAGATTCGAAAACGAGGACGATGCAAATCGTCCTCGTTTTTTTCGTCCGGACGTATCGCTTTTCGCCCGAACGCCCTCTCCCGCACCCGAAGGCGCGATTCTTTGTTCGGGCTCACGGCCGCCTAAGGCATTCGGAGGGCGGCACGCGCCGCGCGTGCTCGTAGCATGGATCGGGTACCTCTCTTACCAAGGAGCCCGCCATGCGCTACTCGAAAGAATTCCTGCGTGCCGTCGCGCAACGCTTCCTCACCGCCACGGGAAGCGACGAAGCCGAAGCCCGGATCGTCGCCGACCATATGGTGCTCGCCAACCTGCGCGGTCACGACAGTCACGGCATCGGCATGATCGCCATGTACGCCGACTACCTGAAGACGGGGCGCCTGCGCCCCAATACGCCGCCCACCGTCGTCAAAGACACGGGAGCCCTCCTGCAGCTCCAAGGGAACCTCGGCTACGGTCAGCGTGCGGGCTACGAAGCGACCGAAATGGCGATCGAGCGCGCCCGCAAGCACGGTCTCTGCATGTACACGATCGCCAACTGCTGCCACCTCGGTCGTATCGGCACGTACGGCGAACAGGCGGCCGCCGCGGGCATGGTGTCGGTGCACTTCGTGAACGTCAACCAGTTCCGTCCGCTCGTTGCGCCCTATTGCGGCTCCGAAGCCCGCTTCGGCACGAACCCCTTCTGCTGCGCGCTTCCCGACGTCGACGGGCGCGGTCCCTTCGTGCTCGACTTCGCCACGTCGATCGTCGCCATGGGCAAGACGCGCGTCGCGATGCTCGCCGGGAAAACCTTCGACGAACCCGTCATTCTCACGCCCGAAGGGCAACCGACCGCGGAACCTCAGTACATGTGGCAGGAACCGACGGGCGCCCTCATGGCCTTCGCGAAGCACAAGGGGTCGGGCCTTTGCTGGGCCTGCGAACTCATGGCGGGCATCCTCTCCGGGGGCGGCACGATTCAGCCCGAACACGAACGCGACGGCTCGATCGTCAACAACATGACGGCCTTCGTGATCGACCCCAAGGCGCTTTGCAATCCCGAATGGATGGCGCACGAAATCGCCGCCCTCAACGACTACGTGAAGAGCAGCCCCGCACCCGACCCGGAAAACCATCCGGTCCTGATGCCGGGCGAAATCGAGCGCCTTCGCACCGCCGACCGCTCCGCCCACGGCGTTGAAATCTCCGACGGCGAAATGGCGGCCGTTCGCCGCGTCTGCCTCGAAGCGGGCATCCCCGCGAGCGAACTCGAACCCTGATCCCAACCCCGAAGGCGTCTCCGGTCGCCCTACGCCCCCGGGGACGCCTTCCGCTCCCTCCTCCGCCCCTCCAAGGCCCGTCGAGGCACTCTCCCCTTCCGGGAGCCCTCAGGACCTTCCAAGCCCCACCAAAGCTCCATCAAAGTCCTCTCCTCGAGCTCTCCCTCACAACGGGTGAGACCGCCCTCCCAAACTTCCGCGAGCGACATCAAAAACCGGCCACGGCATCCGGCTCCGAAGAGCGAACCGAGAAAGTGCTCCACTCGCAAACGAATCGAGAAAGTGCACCAACGCCTCTACGGCCGTCGAGGCCGTGCCCTCGACGCGGAAGGACGCCTAGCCCGAGCCAAGGCCGATACGGCCGCCCACGAGGCGCTGAGATACCCACGCGATTTTGAGACTGCCGAAAGCGGCATGCTTCGTCTTCACAGTCGTCGGAAACGACAACATAAACCAGCCACGGCTCCCGGCAACAACACCTAGGTCCCTCAGGCGAACCGAGAAAAGGCACCACCTCGAAACGACTCGAGAAAGTGCACCGAAGCCTCTACGGCCGTCGAGACCGTGCCCTCAACGGAGAAGGACGCTGAACCCGAGCCAAGGCCGACACCCACGCACACGGGAATGAGATGCCCACGCGACTTTGAGACTCCGAAGGCGGCAGGCTTCGCAGTGGTCGGAAACGACATCAAAAACCCGCCACGGCTCCCGGCAACAACACCGAGGTCCCTCAGGCGAACCGAGAAAAGGCACCACCCCGAAACGACTCGAGAAAGTGCACCGGCGACTCTACGGCCGTCGAGACAGTGCCATCAACGGGGAAGAGCGCCCAGCCCGAGTCAAGGCCGATGCCGATGCCCACGCCCACGGGAATGAGATGCCCACGCGACTTTGAGGCTCTGAAGGCGGCAGGCTTCGACTTCGCAGTCGTCGGAAACGACATCAAAAACCCGCCACGGGTTCCGACAACAAACACCGAGCTCATCAGGCGAACCGAGAAAAGGCACCACCCCGAAACGCACCGAGAAAGTGCACCGGCGGCTCTACGGCCGCAAGAGTGACTCCGAGGCGGCAGCGGGCTCAACACGCGCACCACGCTCACGACAAGCTTCCACGGAGCGCTGTGGCGCCTCAGGGACGCAACACCGAGTCGCAAGCCGTCGGCGCTCCGAGAAGCCCTCCCGTCGAGCCTCGGACGGGCGGAGAAAAAATTCCGGAGCCGGAAAAACAAAAACCCCCGGCACCGAAGTACCGAGGGTTCTTGAAT
>UMGW01071185.1_pt1 | contig 21438 bp, 9 predicted proteins | sample 1965371 | NCBI WGS metagenome assembly UMGW01 (sample SAMEA4836082, study PRJEB28245) | human gut metagenome | biome: gut microbiome; material: fecal sample | place: Denmark | collected 2008
CGCAGGCCCTGATGGCCACGCTTACGTTGGGCCTTTCAGCCGTTATCACGGGACTTGTCGTCGCCTGGGACAGATATTCCACCGCGCAGGAGAAAGCCGCGGAGAAAGCCCGTGAAATGGTAAAAATCGAGTCCGACGGCCGCGCACAGATGATCAAGACCCGTTTCGAGATCGAGAGCACGCTGGCGAGCCTGAAGAAGTTCACCGGCACGAAGGACGAGGAGAAGGCCAAGGTGGAGGAACTGAACCGCAAGTACGGCGAGAGTTTCGGGTATTACGACACGATCGCCCAGTGGTATGACATCCTTCAGAAAAAGGGTGAGAAATATATCCGGATGCTTTTCCTCCAGGCCAAGGTGCAGAGCCTTGTGAACAAGGCCACCGAGGCTGACGAGAAGGTGAACGAGATCAAGGCCAGCAAGCCGGAAGACGTGGACGGCTCGATGGGCTGGTTCGCGCGCATGGGGCTTTACATGGCCCAAAGCGAGTCGTACGGGCAGGTGGACGCGCAGTCCATGATATCGGAGTATAACGAGAAGGCGAAGGAAAAGGCCGTACGTGAGGCCGAGGAAGTCCGCGACGGCTACCTGGCTGAAGCCCGGAAGCTCCAGGAGGAATATCTGGATATCGGCAAGGAGTTCGACCTGGGTGACCATGCCAAACCCGACCCGAATGCCGCCAAAAAGGAGAAACAGTCGGAAGAGCAGCGTGCCTCGGAGCTTCTGAAGCTCCAGATGAAGAACCGCCAGTCGGAGATTGACCTTCTGAAGGAGAGCGGCGAGAAACGCCGCCGCCAGATCCGTCTGAACTACGACAAGGAGATCGCCGAGCTTGCCGCCCAGGAAAAGAAGTGGAAGGATGCGCAGAAGGGCAAACTGACCGGTGAGCAGGAATCCACCCTGAAAGAGGCGCGGGAGAAGGCCGCGGCGGCACGTGACGGCGACCTGGCAAAGGTGACCCGGGAGGAAAATGACGCCGCCCGCCAGTCGATGCTCGACTACCTGAAGGAATACGGGACATACCAGCAGAAGAAGCTGGCCATCGCCCAGGAATACGCGGAGAAAATCCGCAAGGCACAGGAGGCGGGCAACTTGGGTGAGGTACTACGCCTCGGCCGCCAGCAGAAAGAAGAGACTGCCGCCGCCGAGATTGCCAGCCTGAAGGCGGATATCGACTGGGACGGCCTTTTCGGCAATTTCGGCGGGCTGCTTGAAGAGCAGCTGCGCCCCACGCTGGTGAAGCTGCGGAAGTATGCCGCCTCCGACGAGTACCGGAATGCCGGTGCCGAGGACAAACAGGTGATCAGCGAGCTGATCGCGAAGCTGGAGGACCGGAGCGCGGGCGGTATCAACCGGAACATGTTCAAGGACGTTTCCCGTGACCTTTCTGCCTACCAGACGACGCTGCGTGAGCTGACAGAGGCCAAGGAAAGGGAGAAGGCCGCCGCTGACGCTTTGGTGGTGGCGCAGGAAAAACAGAAGAAAGCCGCTGAAAGCGGTGACCCCTCCGCCATGAAGGAAGCGGAAGAACTGGTGGCTACCGCGCAGGAAGCTTTCGACGCCGCCTCGGCGAGCGTGGCCACCCTGACAGAGGCGAACGACAAGGCGGCGCAGGACCTGCGCACGTCCAGCACGAACGCCGTTTCATCCCTTACCGGGCTTGCCGAGGGGCTCCAAAGCCTGAAGTCCGGTTCCCTTGCCGGCGTGGCCCAGGGGCTCGGCAAACTGGGCGAGGCGACGAAGAACATGGGCGGTGTGATGGGTACGGTAGGCAGTACCCTTGCCGAGACGTTTTCAAACGGCGGCATCATCGGGCAGATCATCGCGGCGGTGCTTTCCATCCTTGACGTGCTGAAGGAAGGAATCGGTACGCTGGTAAGCGGTATTCTTGATTCCGTGCTCGGTGCGGTGAACGGTATCCTGGAGAACATCCTTTCCGGTGAACTGTTCACGCAGATCGGCAGCTCACTTTTCTACGGGGTGAGGGACATCCTGGACACGGTGACCTTCGGCCTGTTCTCCTCGCACGGCAATGCCAGGGAGGTGAACGCGCTGGTGGATCGGCTGACCGAATCGAACAAGTACCTGACCACCGCCATCGAGAAGCTGACCGACGAGATGGCCAGCTCCGGCGGCGCACGTTCCACCGAGTACTACCGGAGTGCCTACGAGAAACAGCAGCAGAAAATTGAGAACGACCGCCAGATGCTCGCGGCAAAGATGGGATACCACAGTTCGCACCACTCGAACAACTACTACATCGGTAAGGCCATGGGCAGCGGTGACTGGGACACGGTTTCCGCCTACCTGGGCAAATCGGTGCGGGATACCGATTCCCTCTGGAGCCTTTCCCCCGAGGAACTGGCCCGGCTCCAGGAACTTCCCGACATCTGGGAGAAACTCCATTCGGGCAAGTACGACCAGAGCCAGTGGCTTGACGAGTACGTCTCTGACGCGAACACGCTGCTGGAACTCCAGAGGCAATGGCAGGAAGCCATCACGGACACCTCTTTTGACGGTATCCGCAGCGGCATGAAGGACCTGCTGAAGGATTTCGAGACGGACTCGAAAGACGTGATCGCGAGCGTGGACGAGTTCATGGAGAACGCCATCCTGAAATCCATCGTGAACGGCACCTATTCGGACGAGCTGAAGAAATGGCAGGAGACGTTCGCCGAGTTCATGAGCGACGGTATCCTGTCGAAGGAGGAAGCCGACACGTTGCGCACCCGGTACTCGGACATTTTCGAGCGTGCCCGTGCCAAGAAGGAGGAGATGTTTGACACTGCCGGCATCACGGAGGAGGGTAAATCCACAACGCAGACCGGCCGCGCCGGCGGCTTCTCGGCCATGTCGCAGGACCAGGGCACTAAACTGGAAGGCATGTTCACTTCGGGCCTGAACCATTGGGTAAGCATTGACGAGAAGACCGAGGACGTGGCGGGCCGCATGGCCAGCGCCGAGGGACACCTGGCTAAGATTGCGGAGAATACCGGTAAAAGCGCCGGTTTCCTCGGCGAGATAAAGGAAGATATAAAACGAATCATACGTGACGGACTAAGAATGAAATCATCATGAGCATGGAACCAATCATGGGCGGGCTGTTCCTTATCAACGGCACCGATATCTGGACGGAGTACGGCGTATTCCTGACCGAAGAGAAGCGCGGCGGGCGTGACAACCTGAAAGCCATCCTTGCCGCGAGCAAGACGAAAGCGCACACCGCCGTGGACATACGTGAGGAGAACGGGGAGAAATATTCCGACATTCTGACAGTGGCCAACGAAGCGCGCGACATCACGCTGACCTTTGCCCTGTATGCCCCGGGTAAAGGGGAGTGGCTGAAGAAATACATGTCCTTCATCTCCTTCCTGAAAACCGGCGACAAAGGCTGGCTCTCGCTGTATTTCCCGCAGCTGGAGCTGACATTTCGCGTGCATTACCTGGATTGTCCCGGCTTCACCCCGCTGACCTACCTCTGGCGGGAAGGCGTGCAGGCCGGCCGCTTCAAGGTGAAATTCCGCGAACCCGAACCAATCATTTAAACAACGTTCAAACACCATTCGAACATGCTTTTAACGGTATATGACAGTAACAGGCAGGCGAAGGCGGTCCTTTCCCCGGACGACAGCTCGACGCAGGTGAAGGCGATCCAGTCGGACAACGTGCTGACGCTCTCCTTCACCCTGTACGAGTATGTGGCGCTTGAGGTGAACGACTACGTGGATTTCGAGGGCGAGCGCTACTGGCTCCAGGAGCGTTACCTTCCGGACGAACGCAGTACGCAGGAGTGGAAATACGACGTGAAGTTCTACGGCATCGAGAGCCTGATGAAACGTTTCCTCGTCCTGAACGTGGTGGACGGCGACCCTGAGCCGGTATTTACGCTGACCGCCCCGCCACGGGAACACATGGCCCTGATTGTGAAGTCCATCAATGACGGCATGGGCGGCATCACCGATTGGAAAGTGGGGCGTGTGGAAGGTACCGAGAACGTGGTCATCGACTACGAGGGGAAGTACTGCCCTGACGCGCTGAAGGAACTTGCCGGCAAGGTGCCGGGCGCCGAGTGGTGGGTGGAAGGCCAGACTGTGAACCTTTGCCGTTGCGAACACGGTGAGGAGGTTACCCTGTCCTACGGCAAAGGGCTGACGGAGCTTTCCCGCGACAAGGCCGACGGCGCGAAGTTCTACACCCGCCTGTTTCCGATCGGCAGTTCCCGGAACATCGACCCGGAGAAATACGGCCACAGCCGCCTCCAGCTTCCCGACGGTGCCAAATATGTGGATGTGGACACGGACAAGTACGGCATCCACCACCACTACGAGAAGGACGCCTTCGCGGATATCTATCCCCGCCGCGTGGGTACCGTGACCTCTGTACGCAGCGCGCAGGTGACGGATGAGGACGGCAACCCTTTTGTGATCTGGTATTTCCGGGATGACACGCTGAACTTCGATCCCAACGCTTACGAACTTGCCGGCAAGGTGAAACGTGTCTCCTTCCAGGAAGGTGGCGAACTTGCCGGTCTTGGCGAGGAAGAGGACGGCACCTACTATTTCGAGGTGAACTTCGACAGTGACACCCGCGAGTTCGAGATCATCACCATCTGGCCGTATGATGACGACACGCAGCTTCCCGGTGACCGCCTTGTCCCGAAAGCGGGTGACAGGTATATCCTCTGGAATATCCGCATGCCTGACGAATACTACGCGCTTGCCGAGGAGGAATACCTGACGGCGGTGAACAGGTACAATGCGGAGAACGCCGTCGACGTTTCCGTGTACAAGGGCCCGACGGACCACGTGTATGTCGAGCGTAACGGGATAGACCTTTACCCGGGCCGCCGCGTCCGGTTGGAAAGCACGGAGTATTTCCCGGAAACGGGTTATCGCTTGAGTCGTATCACGAAAATCACGCGGAAGGTGGCGCTCCCCTCACAGGTGGATCTTGAAATCGGTGACGCGCTTTCCACCGGCGTGATGGAAAGCCTGAAGGGGAGTATCGAGGAGGTGAGGAATTATACCAGAACGGCCGGCGCGAACCTTCCCGACATCATAAGGAGCTGGGATAACACGCTTCCCACCGACAACAACCTTTTCTCGGCCAGAAGAAGCCAGGCGGAGTTCATCAGCAAGAAGAAGGCCGACCGCGCGAAAAAGAAAATCACCTTCGAGGAGGGCGTCGGCATCGGTCCGGAGGAGAACGGCCACATCGACGGCAAGGGCAACGCCGAATTGCTGACCCTTGTTGTGCGTGAGCTTCTTCGCAGCCCGAAATTCGTGGACGGCCTTTTGGGTGAGGGCTGGCGGTTGTGGATGGAGGACGCCCTTTCGCACCTTACCATCGACAAGCTGACGGTGCGCCAGGTCATGGTGGTGCTGGAACTGCTTATCGAGAAGGTTCGCAGCGTGGGCGGCCAGCTCTGTGTGTCCGCCGCCAATGGCAAGATAAAGACCGCCGTTCTGGAGGACGGCTTTTATAAAATCACCTTCGAGCAGGCGAATACCTTCCGGGCGCATGACCTGATGCGCTGCGCCACGTTTACCGGCGGGAACCTGAAAGGCTACTGGGTGGAGGTTGCCGGCGTGGAGGGTGATTCCATCCTCGTGGGCGTGGATGAGTTCGGAACTTCCCTTCCTGCCCCCGGTGACGAATGTGTGCTGATGGGTAATACGGAAAACCCGTTGCGCCAGAACCTGATCCTGATATCCGCCACCGAGGACGGGCAGCCCCGCATGGACGTGATGGACGGCGTGAAGGCGAAAAACTTCACCGGCTGCCTTCGTGCCCGCCTGGGTAACTTGGACGGCATCAGCGACGACTGGTTCCCCGCCGACAACCAGCCGCACGGCAACGGCCTTTACAGCGACAACGCCTACCTGCGCGGGACATTCCTTTTGGTGACAGGCGAGGATATCAAGACGAAATTCGAGATCGTCGAGGGACGTATCACCAGTGTGGTGACCGCCCTGCGCCAGGACTTCGCCACCGACCGCGGATACCTGAATAACCCCGCCTTTGACGACGGCCTTATGAAATGGAACACGGAGAACGAGACGGTGTTCTTCCTTGTGGGGAACCGGTGGGTCTGGGCGAACGGCAACGTGCTGACGAAGAAAGGTGACGGCGCGAGTGTGACCGAGGATGACGGCCGTAAGGTCGTGCGTATTCGTAACAAGTACATCTTACAGAAACGCGCGAACCTGAAAAGCATCCCCTCCATGCCTGAAAACGGCAGCGGGGAGAAGGAAGCCGTCCCGGTGTACCTGACCTTCTTTTACCGTTGTGCGGTCGGTGGAACCCTGCGGGTGGAGTTCGTGGGTGTTGATAAGACGGGGTTCGCCAACTTCAACAGCATGGAAGTGGAAGAGGAACTGCCCGCGACTGACGGCTACGTGCAATATACCTGTAGCGGCCTTTGGAACGGTACGGGAGACTTCAAGCTGTCTTTCACCGGTGACATCTACCTGTACATGCTCATACTCTCTACCGACCGCGTGGAATCGCTGGCGCACCGTTATAAAACACTTTTCGAGCAGTCGGAGCGTCTGGTGAAGATTTCGGCGGCTGTCTTTGATAAGGACGAGAATATGTTGGAAGAGACAGGTCTGATGGTTACTTCCAAATATTCCGGGTTATACGCCATTGACGGCGACGGAAATTTAAAATCCCTTGTTGGTGTCGGCGGTGACGGTATAAAAATCAAAGGCGACTACATTACCCTTGAGGGGCTTGTTACGGCTAACAATAATTTTAAAATTCTGCAAGATGGTAGTATTGAGACACGCAATGCAAAAATATACGGGACCGTTCATGCCCAGGATGGCAAGATCGGCGGTTTTACGATAGAGTCCGGCCGTTTGTTCTGGAAAGCGGGTGATTACTTCGGCAACGATTCCCGCAGTTTGAAACTCGGAGTGTCCCAGACCGCTATGGATGGGGTTGTGGATGTCGCTTTCAATGCCGCCACTCAGGGGCGGTTCGGAGTGAAGGTTGTCGGTTCCAATACGGGCGGTGCCGCCATTTATGCTTCCAGCAAATCATCCGGACAAAGTTACCCGATAAGTGCCAATTCTTATGCCGGCTTTTTTGACGGGGGCGTACATGTGAACGGTGCGGTATATTGTGGCGACATCCTTTCGAACAATTATGGTACGGAATGGACTTTAGGCAGTGACGGGACCTATACTTACCGGAAGGGTGTTTCCGGGACTTTCAGATGGTCTGTGAAGAATGATTTTCTAACTAATAATTATACCCTTGAAGTTGTCAATGGTATTGTTGTCAAAATGTCGGGTATTTAATATCATGTAATTATGAAGGTAAATTTTAATGCGGATTTTAAGGATTTTAATGGTGAACCCCTGCTGGTTGATGGCAACCCGCAGGTAATCGGTCATATCGTGGCCCAGTGCCTTTTCAACGGGACGGGTATTCGTCCAAGTGGCAATATGCAGACAGACAACGGTAAGAAGATGCGTGCGTATCACCTTTGTATGCGGATAATGGACACTGGCGGTGAGATTGAAATCACATCGGAAGATGCCGTGTTGATAAAGGAGGCCGTTTCCGGACTGACTCCCGGCTGTTACTCGCAGGTTGTACAACTGATAGAAAGATAAGGAGGATAATTTATGGCACTGACAGAATCTGAAAAGAACGAATTGAAGAAGGACATCCTGAACTCCATCAAGTCGGAGAGCCAGAGTGTCGATGAACTGGCCGAGGTCACCTCGCTGGACAATATCAAGAGCCTTCCTGCGATGCGCGGCCAGGAGGTCGTGCTTGCGCCGGTGGCGTTGCTCCGGAAACCCGCGGAGGACGCGGCGGCGGTGGCTAACGCTGCCGCCACGAAGGCCGATAATGCCGCGACCGGCGCCGCCAATGCGGCCCAGACCGCGACGAACGCCGCCGGTACCGCAAACAGGTCCGCTGAAACCGCCGATGCCGCTGCCGGTACGGCCACCGCCGCCGCCAAGAAGGCGGAGGATGCCGCCGCAGCCGTGGACGGCAGCCTGGTGGGTAGCATGACAGCCGTCCCTGACGAGAAGAACGACACGGTGAAACTGACCATCCTGGGCCGTAACGGGCAGGCAATCACCTCCACCGACATTCCCGGCGGTACGGGTAGCGGCGGCAACACGTACAACGTGACGGAGGAGGTTCCCCTGGAAAACGGCTACTATACCCTGGAGACGGCCATCGCCGCCGTAAACGTGAAATACCGGTACAAGGGCCGTTGCATCACCTACGAGGTTGCGCAGGGCAGATGGGAGACGAAACAGTTCACCGGCACGAGCGTGGAGAGCTGGGAACAGGCCGCGAGTTGGGAGGATTTCGGCGGGGCCGGCACGATGAAGAGCCTGACGGTGAACGGCGAGAAGCAAATCCCCGATGCGGAGGGCAACGTGAGCCTGACCATCGATAAGCTGGAGGTTGACGAGAGCCTGAACGCCGAAAGCACGAACCCGGTCGAGAACCGTGCCGTGGCGGCGAAGCTGGGCGAGGTGGAAGCGAATACCATCTTCGACAGCTCCGCCGAACTGAGCGACGACGAGACCACCGTCCACGTGAGCCTGAAGAACAAAAGCGGTGTCGAGGTGACCGGTTTCGACATCCCTGCCGGAGGCGGCGGTGGCGGCGGTGAGGGCAGCACGACGAAGATAGTGCTTGGCGCAAGTGTTGACAGGCCCACCGTCAAGGAAGGCGACCCGGTAAGGCTGACCTATACCTACGACCACCAGTACGGCAGCGGCGACGAGAAGGGCGAGAGTACCGGCCAGAAAGCGAAAATCACCGTCCAGGTGAGGCGTGGCGCCACCACCACCTATTCGGAGACGACGCGGGACGTGAGCAAGGGCACGTACACGCTCGACCTGACGAAATACCTCCTTTCCGGCACGAGCGACATCTACGTGATAGCCGAGACCACCGACCCCACCACCGGCAAGGCGCAGAAGCGGCAGGCGTACGTTAGCGTGCGCAGCGTGACGCTGGCCCTGTCCAGCAGCTACAATATCGCCTCCGGCCTGGCTTCCGGCGGTTATGGCGCGCAGGAGACCGTGAACATCCCCTACGGCGTGAGCGGCACCGGCACGAAGGTGGTGACCCTTTACGTGGACGGCAAACAGCAGAACGCCCACACGGTCACCCGCAGCGGTACGACCAACAGCAGCTTCCCGCTCTCCATGTCCTCCCTGGCGGTAGGCCGGCATACCGTCCAGATGGTCGCCGAGATGGATGCCGGTGACGGCCTGACGCTCAAAAGCGAGAGTATCCATATCGATATCCTGAAGAGCGGCAGCAGCGTCCCCTACGTGGGGCTGATGGTCACCCACCGGGACGGCCGTATCCTTACCGGTGCCGACCACCTCTCCCCGGTCATCGAGGTGGGGCAGTACGAGAGCTGCGAGTTCAAGTTTGCCGCCTACGACCCCGGTACCACCCCGGCGGGTGTGGGCATCTACAGGAACGGCACGCTTCTCCAGACGGTGAGTGTCCCACGTACCGCCCAGACCTACCGGAACCGCTTCACGGAGCAGGGCCGGCAGCAGATGCAGCTGAAGGTCGGTGCCACCGCCTACACTTTCCACATAGACGTGGTCGAGAGCGGCATCGACATCAGCGAGGCCACCTACGGCCTTCAAGTGAAGCTTAGCCCGTCCGGCCGCAGCAACAGCGAGAGCGACCCGGCGCGGTGGGAGTATAACGGCGTGAAAACAATTTTCGAGGGCTTCGACTGGAGCAGCAACGGCTGGACGGGTGACAGCCTGAAACTGACGGGCGGGGCGAAGGCCGTCATCGGCTACCAGCTGTTCAAGGACGATGCCGGCGCCTCCGGCGCTACCATCGAGATGGAGTTCCGTGTATCGGGCGTGACGGACCGTCAGGGCGAGGTGATCAGCTGCATGGACAAGGGGAAAGGCCTTAGTGTCACGAGCGAGGAGGCGAGCGTCAAGACCGGCACCATCCTGCACTACACGAACGAGGACGGCGAGGACGCGAGCCGTGAAATCAAGATCGGCACGAAGTTCGCCCCCGAGAAGTGGCTGAAGGTCGCCTTCGTCATCGGCAAACGCGGTGACGGGCGCCTGATGGAACTTTACGTGAACGGCAACCGTGCCGGTGCTGACATCTACGACAACAGCTACTACTTCCGCCAGGACACCCCGGCGGGCATCACCGTCGACAGCGCGTCCGCCGATGTGGAACTGAAGAACATCCGTATCTACAACCGTGCCCTGAGCGATGACGAAGTCCTGGATAACCGGATGGTGGATGCCGGCAGCAGCGACGACATGATGCGCCTGTACGAGGAGAACGATATCCTGGGCGGCAGCGGCGACGTCGATATCGACAAACTGCGTTCCAAGGGGAAGGGCGTGATGCGCATCGTCCGCAAGGGCGGCCTTGACGAGGTGAACGAGACGAACAACAAGAAGACCGACTTCATCGCCGACGTCTATTTCTGGTCCCCTTTCGGCAAGGAGTACGACTTCGTCCTCCGCGACTGCTACATCCGCATCCAGGGTACCAGTTCCACGAAATACCCGAGCAAGAACATCCGCATCTACTTCACCAAGGGCGGCGCGAACCTCAGTTTCGAGATCAACGGTACCCCGGACCCCCTTGGTGGCAACAGGTATATGATGCGTCCCGGGAGCATCCCGATGGACCTGTTCTGCATGAAGTCCGACTATTCCGACTCGTCCATGTCCCTGAACACGGGCGGGGCGAAGCTGTACAACGACACGATGCTCGAACTGGGCCTTCTGACCCCTCCGCAGCGTTACCAGCTGGAACAGGCGGGCGGTGACCTGAACGCGGTGAAGATCCGGCAGAGCATCGACGGTTTCCCCATCGACGTGTTCAGCGCGGAGACCGCCGACGGGGAGAGCACCTACTACGGGCAGTACAACTTCAACAACGAGAAGAGCAAGAGCGGCCGGCTGTTCGGCATGGAGGGGCTTGACGGTTTCACCCCTTCCTGCCCGATGACGCTGGAGACGCTGAACAACGGCGAGAGGGTCTGCCTTTTCCAGAGTTCCAGCGACGCGGACCTTGCCGCCGGTTTCGATGCCGGCCTGGAAACCAACTATCCGGACGACGTGAAATGGGCGGGCCTGAACGCGGCCCAGCAGTCCGCGCTGAAACGCCTTTTCGGCTGGATCCGTTCATGTGTCCCGGCAAACGCTACCGCGGACGACCTGGCCACCTTCGTTAGCGACAAGTTCAGGAAGGAAATCGGGCAGTATTTTGACGTGGACCACCTGCTGACCTACTACGTGCACACCGACTACTTCGCGAGCGTTGACCAGCGCGCGAAGAACATCCTCCTGCGTACCTGGGACGGGCTGATCTGGTACACCAACTATTACGACGGTGACACCCAGCTTGCCAAGAGGAACGACTGTTTCCTTGCCTACGACTACACGATCGACCGTGACACGTGGGACGCGGAGGCGGGGAAATACGCCTTCGAGGGCCGCGACAGTTGGCTTTGGAACCTTGTCCTGGCCAACCTGCAGGACGAGCTGAAAGCCTGCGCCGCCGCTTACCGCGCGAAAATGACGGTCGAGCGCGTGCTGTCGATGCTTGACGTCGAGCAGGCGGGTAACTGGAGCGACCGTGCGTACAACAAGAGCGGCTACCTGAAGTATATCCGCCCGAACATGGAAGAGGTTTACGGCAAGAAATGGCCGTTCATCTACGCCCTGCAGGGAAGCAACGCCGCGCACCGCAGTTACTTCGTGAAGAACCGTTTCGCCCTCCTGGACGCCAAATACGGCACGAGCAACTTCACGAGTGACAACATCGACCTTTACATGGCCCGTACCGCCTCCGATGCCGCCGACGTGGTGAAGATCACGGCGAGCGAGGTGTACGCTTTCGGTTACGGCACGAACAACAGCCCCAATATCGGGGGTACCGGCATCGTGGAGGGCGGCAAGGTGGCCACCCTTCAAATCACGGGGGCCTACACGGTAAACGACCCCCTGCGTATCTACGGCGCGAGCCGCATGAGGGTGCTTGACATGACCGGCGCCTCGGACCGCCTGAAGAACGGCCTTGACCTGGGTAAATGTACCGTATTGCGTGAGCTGAACCTGCAAAGCCCCTCCACCGGCTCGACGGGCTGGTGGCTGAACCTCGGCAGCTGCCGCCAGCTGCGTAAGGTGAACCTGCGCAACCAGGCACAGGCCAAGACCGGGAGCAACACCAGCACCGAGCTTGACTTCACGAACCAGACCAAGCTGGAGGAACTTGACGCGAGAGGCACGCAGGTGCAGAGCGTGACCTTCGCCAAGGGTGCCCCTCTGACGAGGGCCTGGCTTCCCGGCACGCTGACCGTGTTGAAACTGGAATATCTGGGCAAACTGGCCACAAGCGGGCTCACGCTGGAGAACTACAGTAAAGTGAGGACGCTTATCGTGGACGGCTGTCCGGGACTGAACTGGGAAACCCTGCTGAACCGCTGTTCCGGCGTGGAACGCATCCGCGTGACCGGCATCGACCGGAAGGATGACGGCACGTGGCTGAACCGGTTCATGAAGATGGGCGGCGTGGACGCTGAAGGCAACGCCACGGACACGTGCGCGCTGGTGGGTACGGTGCGTCTTACCAACTATGTCGAGGATGAGAGATACGAGGCGTTGAAAGCCCATTTCCCGGAACTGAACATCCTCCAGCCCGAATACACGATGATCGAGTCCGACGATGATGTGGCCGACGATGCCAATATCAGTAACCCGGACAACAGGACAGGTTACAAGTACGGTACTCCTTACAGGACGAGCGGGCATATCGCCGCCATCCTGAAACATCGTCACCGTGTACTGGCGAAAGTGACCAGGAAGCCTACCACGCGCAGCGTGAAGATCGCGAATGTCGATACGACGGTGAACAACCTCGACGGCGAGATGACCTATTACCCGCTGGACGACGGCAATTCCAACCGTTACGCCGACGGCAGCGCCGCCAGACTTGACGGCAGCGAGGGCGACTGGATGATGTTCGAGCCGTTTTTCTGGTCAAAGGGCATCAACGACTACCTGAATGGCAAGCATTACTCCTGCTACAGCAGCAAGGGCCGGGACGACATGCCCTCCGTTCCTGATGCCGATATCCTCACGCTGGATGACATCAAGGAAGCCGGCGGCTACCTGAGCGGTCGTAAAATCATGAGCGGCAAGGACACGCTCGCGAACAGCTACAGTGCCGACACCACGTATTCCGTCTGCAAGGTGAACGTCAGCGGGCACAAGCGTGTCCGGTTCCCGAGCGTTCCCGGTACGAACCTTGTCGGCAGCGTGTTCACTGACAATACCGGCGCCGTAGTCAGTTCCATCGTTGTTCCGACCCTCTCCAACAAGTTCGAGGCGGGCATGTACCTGATCGCTGACGTTCCTGCCGGTGCCACAGCGCTGCACTTCTCCGTTCTGAACACCGCGGAGTTCGACAAGGTAGTGCTTTCCAATTCCGACAGGATCGAGGACATGGAGCCGGATTGGGTAGCCAATGACGAGCACCTTTGCGCGGTTGTGGGCAGTTCGGTTGTCGGTTCCAAGCTCCGCGCCTGTATCACCGGCGGCAGCACTACGGCGAGCATGAGCTGGGCCGACTTCCATTATTACTCGGTACAGCGTGGTATGCAGCAGATTGACGCGCTGATGCACTCCCGTATCGCCAACCTCTTCTACGCCGCCTATGGCCGTCGTGACAGCCAGGAACAATGCGGCGCGGGTCAGCATACTAACAACCGTACCACCGGCGGTACCGCTTCACACGGCATGACCGATACGATCGGTTATGAAGAGGCGCACGCCATCAACCCGAACGTGACGAACTCGCTTGTGGACAATATGGTCCACCAGTACGCCTGGTATCGCGGCGAGGATGACTACGGCGGTGCTACTGTCACGCAGGTGAACAATATCTGCTGCCTTGGCTACGAGGATATCTACGGTCATAAGTATGACATGATGGACGGCGTTGACCTTCCTAATGATAGCGGCAACGCCGGCAAGTGGCGCATCTGGATGCCTGACGGCACGACCCGTATGGTGAAAGGAGGCACAAGCTCGGGCGTATGGATAACGGCCATTGCACATGGCAAGTACATGGACGTGGTTCCGGTGGGTTCCGTTTCGGGTTCTTCCTCGACGCATTACTGCGATATGTACTACATATCCACCGCAGCCAGCCGTGTGGTTTATCGTGGCAGCAGCTACGCGAGCCCGTATGGCGGTGTCTCGATGTCGTATGCGAGCTACGATTTCTCGAGTGCGTGCACGAGCGTCGGTTCTCGTCTGGCCTTCCGCGGCCGGCTCGTCAAGGCGGCAAGCGTCGCTGCGTTCAAGTCGATAAGCGAGGTGGCATGACCGGCCGCGTAAAGCGTCAAAGCGGGAGCGAAGCGACAAAACGTCCGGTGTTCCCCGAACAAGGGGAACGCCGTTCTTTACGGGCGTCAGCCCGTTGAAAAATTTTTGTTTCCGGGGTTTTGTAGCTGTTTGTTAAATAATAATTTATGAAAAATCGTACTTTTGCATTCAAATTAAAAGGTGGCGCTTCCCCATAAGCCGTGTGGTTTATCGTGGCAACAACAACGCGAACCCGAATGGCGGTGTCTCGATGTCGAATGCGAACAACGATTTCTCGAATACGAACACGAACGTCGGTTCTCGTCTGAACAACAATCGAAAAGAAATTTTAATCGGCGTACAACACCGGGGACTTGTCCCCACCGTGGTGCCGAGGGAAGCAAGCCTCAGTAACAGCAGCCTTTTCGGGGCTGGAAAACTGAAAAATAGAGTGTCGGGTAGGGTTTGGTAGGCCGGAAACGGTTCGAAGAAGCCGGGCCCGGGGGATTGAAGGCCCCGTATTAAAAACAAGAAAAGGTATTTATGCGCAGAGTTGGTCATATCATCGAGGAGATTGTGGAGCCTTCCAACATGGAGGCCTCGTTCCGGCAGGTCCTTCGCGGCAGGAAACGTAAACGCAGCCGCCAGGGGTGCTATCTGCTTGCGCATAAGCCCGAGGTATTGAAGGAACTGACCGCACAAATTGCATCCGGCACTTTCCGCGTGAAAGACTACCGTGAGCGTGATATTGTGGAGGGCGGGAAACTACGCCGGATTCAGGTGATCCCGATGAAGGATCGTATTGCCGTGCATGCCATCATGGCGGTGGTGGACCGCCATTTGCGGAAACGTTTCATCCGTACTACCTCTGCCAGTATCAAGAAACGGGGGATGCACGACCTTCTGGCGTATATCCGTCGTGATATGCGTGAGGATCCGGAAGGTACGCGTTACTGCTACAAGTTCGATATCACGAAGTTCTACGAAAGTGTGAAACAGGATTTCGTGATGTATTGCGTGAACCGGGTTTTCAAGGACTTCAAACTTATGGCTATGCTGGAAAGTTTTGTCCGTCTGATGCCCGAGGGTTTGAGTATCGGGCTGCGTAGCTCCCAGGGGCTGGGTAATTTGCTTTTGTCTGTGTTTTTGGACCATTATTTGAAGGACAGGTACGCCGTCCGTCATTTCTACCGTTATTGTGATGACGGCGTTATACTGGGTAAAACGAAAGCGGAATTGTGGAAGATTCGTGATGCCGTCCATGGGCATGTTCAGCGGGTCGGTCTCGATGTGAAGGAGAACGAGCGCGTGTTTCCCCTGGGCGAGGGCGTTGATTTTCTGGGGTATGTGACTTTCGGTGCGGACCACGTCCGCCTGCGCAAGCGTATCAAGCAGAAATTCGCCCGAAAAATGCACGAGGTAAAATCGAGAAGAAGGAGGCGTGAGCTGATAGCGTCGTTCTACGGGATGGCCAAGCACGCCGACTGTCATACGTTGTTTAAAAAATTAACAGGCAAAGACATGAGATCATTCAAAGACTTGAACGTCGCTTATAAGCCCGAAGACGGCAAAAAGCGATTTCCCGGGGTGGTGGTAAGCATCCGGGAACTGGTAAACTTACCGATTGTAGTGAAGGACTTCGAGACGGGCATCAAGACCGAGCAGGGAGAAGACCGCTGTATCGTGGCCATCGAGATGAACGGTGAGCCGAAGAAGTTCTTCACCAACAGCGAGGAGATGAAGAACATCCTCTCGCAAGTGAAAGAGATGCCCGACGGCTTTCCTTTTGAAACAACCATCAAGACGGAAACCTTCGGGAAAGGTCGAACCAAATACGTATTTACATGAAACGAGTTGAAGGAACAGCTGGGGTGAAGCTGCTGGAATGCGTGAACCCGGTGAAGAACACGTGGCGCGTCCGTTGGGACGTGCGGGAAAGGGAGGACGGTTCTGCCGACTATATGGAGGAGAACATTTTAGGGAAGCCCTCCCGTGAGATAATAAGAACCGTTATCCTAGGCTGGTACAACGAAGAGATCGACCGGGAGATACTTTCCGGCTTCGTTTACGAGGGTATGCCGGTGTGGCTGTCAAGCGAGAACCAGTTCAACTACAAGGCGGCCCACGACCTTGCCGTGCAGAACGGCGGCGCGACGCTTCCGGTGACGTTCAAGTTCGGGACGGATGAGGAGCCCCGGTACCGGACGTTCGGGAAACTGGAGGAACTGACGGACTTCTATACGAAAGCCATGAAGCACATCCAGGATACACTGGCTGACGGCTGGAAAAAGAAAGACGCTTTTGATCCGGAGAAGTACCGGGTGGAATAAATCCTTCGGGGGAGGATAAGAAAAAAAGCCCCCGGCCTGTTAAAAAGTAACGCCAATCACTTTTATAAACATGAAACGCCAAACCGCGCGACCGGGGGCAAATACCCTCTGTCACGGTTTGACGTTTTTTTTGTTGTCTAAAAAATGATTGGCGATGCAAAGATATAATTTTTTTGTTGTATGAAAGTGATTGAGATACTAAACTTTAACCGGGAGCTGTTGAAAAGGCTCCAGGCGGCCGGCATCCGTCTGGAGGATGCCCGGTATATTGACCTGTATGCGGACTATACCCGCCTGCTGGATCAGGGTGAAAAAGTCTCGTATGCTGTGGCCGTATTGTCCGAAAAGTATTCGGTGAGCGAGCGCAAGGTTTATGCCTTGGTAAAACGCTTCCAGAGCGACTGCAAGACGCTTGCAGTGTGAACGGGGTGTTTTATGCCGTAGGGAGTGCCGTTTCCCCTTATCTTTAGGGTGTTTCAATTTTAGAAGGAGGAAATGGCTATGAACAAGTATTATCGTATCCTGGACAAGATTCTTGCCACGGGAAAAACACAGACCAACAAGAAGGGAAACATACAGTACCTTCTGAACGAGCAGCTGTCACTGACACCGGCGGACCTGCTCGACATATTCGAGGGGCATAATATCGCCCGCAAGAAACTCCGCAGCGAGCTCCAGCTGTTCATGCAGGGGGAACGTAACGTGGAGAAGTACCGGGAGGCCGGTATCAACTGGTGGGATTATTGCGGTTCTATCCTGGTGAACAGTTATCCGACCTATTTCGAGAAGCTGCCGCCGTTGATAGCGAAAATCAACCGGGAGAAACGCAACAGCAAGAACTACGTGCTTTTCCTGGGTGAGACCGGTGCGGAAAGCAACCAGGCACCCTGTCTGAGTCTGGTACAGTTCCAGCTGGACGGTGGTGAACTGGTTCTGTCCGCCTACCAGCGCAGCAGCGACGCGAACCTCGGGCTGCCTTCCGATATTTACCACCTGTACCTGATGGCGCGGCAGATAGAACTTCCCCTGAAATCGATCACACTTTACCTGGGTAATGTGCATATCTATGAGAACAATATCCCGGGCACCCGTGCGCTGATCGGCGGTGACGAGACGGTCCGCTTCGGGCTGAACGTGTAGTTTGCTGTATGTATCTTGCAGCGGGAACAGTTCATGTTTCCCGCTGTTTTTCGTTTATTTTGGGGACCTTTGCGGCCGTTTTAAAGCAGAATGAAATGAAAAAGATGTATTTGTCCGCCCCGCTTCCTTTCGTGGGGCAGAAACGCATGTTTGCGAAGGAATTTATCAAGGTGCTGGGACAGTTCCCGGACAGCACCGTATTTGTGGACCTGTTTGGCGGCTCGGGCCTGCTGTCACATATTACCAAATGTGTCAGGCCTGATGCCGTCGTTGTGTATAACGACTTCGACAACTACCGCCAGCGGCTTGCAAATATCCCGGCCACCAATGTGCTGTTATCCGATTTGCGCCGGATAGCTGAAGGGGAACCCAGAAACAAACGTATAACCGGGGAGGTTCGCGATAAAATGTTTGCCCGTATTGAGAGGGAAGAGAAGGAGCACGGCTACGTGGATTATATCACGATTTCCGCATCCTTGTTGTTCGCCATGAAATATGTGACCAGTTTGGAAGGAATGAAGAAAGAAGCCATCTACAATAGGATTCGGCAGACAGACTATCCCGAAGCAAAGGATTATCTGGAAGGACTGACTATAACCGGCGAAGACTACAAGGAAGTGTTCAAACGTTACAAGGATGCGCCGGGTGTGGTGTTTCTTGTGGATCCGCCGTACCTTTCTACTGAGGTGGGTACTTATAAGATGTTCTGGCGTCTGGCCGACTATCTGGATGTACTGACCGTTCTGAAAGGGCATTCGTTCGTGTACTTCACTTCGAACAAGTCCTCCATTTTAGAACTGTGCGACTGGATGGACCGAAACCCATTTGTCGGTAGCCCATTCAAGGAATGCAGGAGAGTGGAGTTTAGTGCAAACGTAAACTATCAAGCTAAATATACAGACATGATGCTGTACACGAAGCCGGATGAAGTGCCGGGTATAGCAGCTTAACACTGCATAAAGATAGTGAATTATTTTGAATCTGCAATGGCTTTCAAATGATATTTTAAGGCGTTCAAAGAGGGTTCAAGTGAAAGACAAACGGTGGGCTTTGGTCGTGCAGAATAGGACCGCGCTCACCGTTTTTCTTGTACGCGTCGTTTTTGTACTTTTTGAAACGCATCGTTTTTGTTAATCGGCACGTCTGGTTTTTCCGGATTTAAATATTTGTTCATTAATCCCTATATAGAAAATTTGCAATTTAAATAAATACAGATTACCATGAAAAAACTATTAGTATCTTCTTTTTTGTTGGGGGGCATCTTGATAGCATGTGCCGAAAAGCAACCTGTTCCGGCTATTCCTTCAGATCCGGAAATAGAGGGAAAGATAGAAAAACTGCTGAAGAATCTGACACTGGAGGAGAAGATTGGTCAGATGTGTGAGCTTACAATCGGCGTCATAACGGATAAAAGCGGTCAGAAACTGAGTGAGGATTTGCTGGATACAGTGATTGGCAAATATAAAGTAGGGTCGATATTGAATATACCTTTCGGTGTCAGTCAGAAGAAAGAAGTCTTTGCGGATGTGATTACTCAAATCCAGAAAAAATCGTTGGAAGAGATAAGAATCCCTTGTATTTACGGATTAGATCAGATTCATGGTGCGTCTTATACGCAAGATGCTACTTTCTTTCCGCAGGGTATCAATATGGCAGCGGCTTTTAATAGGGAATTGACCAAACGATGTGCGGAAATTACAGCTTATGAGACTCGTGCCTGTTGTGTGTCATGGACGTATGCGCCTGTCATGGATTTGGGGCGTGATCCGCGTTGGCCGCGTATGTGGGAGAGTTTTGGAGAAGACGCTTATGTGAACGCTCAAATGGCTGTGCAAGCAGTTCGTGGATTGCAGGGAGACAATCCGAATAAGGTGGATAAATATCATATTTCCTCTTGCATCAAGCATTTTATGGGTTATGGCGTACCTGTTTCCGGTAAAGATCGTACACCTTCTTCTATTACTGACATTGATTTGCGTGAGAAACATTTTGCTCCTTTTCTGGCTGCTATTCGAGCCGGTGCTTTATCGTTGATGGTTAATTCAGGCAACAATAACGGCATGCCGTTTCATGCAAACAAAGAGTTGCTGACAGGATGGTTGAAAGAAGATTTGAATTGGGATGGAATGATTGTGACCGACTGGAATGATATTAATAATCTATATTTTCGTGATCATATTGCCGTGAGTAAGAAAGATGCGGTCCGATTGGCTATCAATGCCGGTATTGATATGGCAATGGTTCCGTCCGAATGGCAGTTTTGTATTGATTTGAAAGAATTGGTTGAAGAAGGAGCTGTATCTATGGAACGTATCGACGATGCGGTACGGCGTGTGCTGCGTTTGAAGTTCCGGTTAGGGTTGTTTGAAAATCCCTATTGGGATATTCAACAGTATGAGAAGTTCGGTAGTGAAGAATTTGCCAAAGTGGCTTTGCAGGCTGCAGAAGAATCAGAAGTCTTGTTGAAAAATGACGGAGGCATTTTACCGTTACGCGAAGGAATGAAGATTTTGCTGGCAGGACCGAATGCGAATGCTATGCGTTGTCTTAACGGTGGTTGGTCTTATAGTTGGCAGGGTGAGCGCGCGGATGAATTTGCTCAGACATATCATACGATTTATGAGGCGTTGTGTAACAGATTTGGGGCAAATAATATCATTTATGAACCCGGAGTGACCTATGCTCCTGCCCATCATGATAATTGGTGGGAAGAAAATAAACCGGAAATAGGGAAAGCGGTTGCTGCCGCTCATCAGGCGGATGTTATTGTCGCTTGTATCGGAGAAAATACTTATTGTGAGACTCCGGGAAATCTGAACGATCTGCATCTTTCTTCTAACCAAATAGAGTTGGTAAAGGCGCTTGCCACTACCGGAAAGCCGATAATCCTGATATTGAATGAGGGACGTCCGCGTATTATTCGTGAGATAGAGCCTTTGGCAAAGGCGGTAGTGCATATCTTGTTGCCGGGAAACTATGGAGGAGATGCGTTGGCTAATTTGATTTCAGGAGATAGGAATTTTAGTGGTCGATTGCCTTTTACCTATCCGAAATTCATCAATTCATTGGCTACGTATGATTATAAACCATGCGAGAAAATGGGGACTATGGAGGGTGAGTATAATTATGATGCGGTAATGGATATCCAATGGCCTTTCGGACATGGATTGAGTTATACGGAATTTGAATATGGCAATTTTAGGGTGAACCGTACAAACTTTACTGCCGACGATGATTTGATATTTGAGGTAGATGTGAAGAATACGGGTGAGAGAGTTGGCAAAGAAACGGTGATGCTGTATTCCAGTGATTTGGTGGCAAGTGTAACGCCCGATGTGATTCGTCTTCGTCATTTTGATAAGATAGAACTTCAGCCGGGAGAAATGAAAAAAGTGGTATTTAAATTGAAAGGAAGCGACTTGGCATTTGTCGGTTATGATAAAAAATGGCGGTTGGAGAAGGGACGTTTCCGTATGAAGTGCGGAAGTGAAGTTCTTTACATTAATTGTGAGAAAGATAAAATTTGGAACACTCCTAATATTAACTAAAAAAGAATAGTATGAAAAGATTGATTGCAATGAGCGTAATGGCTGTGGCTCTTTGTGC